>Ga0315277_10000737_pt1 | contig 50428 bp, 40 predicted proteins | sample YL17G05_15_MG_FD_203695 | JGI IMG/M metagenome (GOLD analysis project Ga0315277, IMG submission 203695) | Sediment microbial communities from Yellowstone Lake, YNP, Wyoming, USA - YL17G05_15 | ecosystem: Environmental > Aquatic > Freshwater > Lake > Sediment | place: USA: Wyoming | collected... | reverse complement strand
TCCTTTCAATCCGTCGAAGGTCGACCATGTAGCGCAATGTGCGAGCGGAGCCGCGTCCAAGGGCCCTGCAGGCCCGAGCAAAGTCGATGATTGCCTTCTTCGCCCGCGGGTGGAGGTCTGACGACCTGGTCAGCTCAAGCGCCCTTCGGAGCCGTCCTTCGTAGTCGTGAATGTCTTTCCGTCCTGACATCACTTCCCCATATAGTTGAGGGATGCATTAAACTTTAGGTTAGATGCCCGGGGAGGGAGTTGAACCCCCAGGAAACGGATCTGCAGTCCGTCACATTGGCCGCTCTGTCACCCGGGCAGCGCGCGAATGATTGGCGGGACGATAGTTAATCTTTTTCGTCTCAGGGCGAATTGGCACTTCAGAAAAGACTCTCCTTCGCGAAGAACATGTCCAGCGCCTTGATCGCCCCTTTCTTGCTGCCATCGGCACTGACACCGGCCGGAGTCCCCTGGCCGCTCCATGACTCGAAGCTCGCCAGCGCGTCCCTCATCTGCCTCCTGAGGAATTCGTTCTCCTTCCCCTTCAGGACGAGCGCGATGAAAGTGAAGTTGCCCTTCTCGATGAGTATGCGCGTGTCCCCGTGGTCTATCGCCCTGAGAGTATCGCCCGAAGAAGCGGGGAAGGACGTCTTCACGTAGCTCTGAATCACCGCCAATGTCTTCGACAGCTTCTCGATGTCGAAGCTCTTCGCGGAGAACAGCGACTTCGAGCCGATCAGAGTCCCGTCCTCCCGCATAAGGTTCACCGCCATGACCTCGTAGCGTCGACCTTCATAGCTCTTCAGCGCCTTCAGCCATCGATCCCACGTTTCAGGGAATGTCAGCGGCATCATCGCGCTCACAGGCAATATGAGCGCTATCGAGAATATGGGGAACGGCGAGGCATGTTCATTCCCGACGACTATGTCGGCCGCGAAGGCCATGCCGACGTAGATCGCGAACGAGAGCGTCAGCCATAATGTCTTTCGGGCGAGTGACTTGTCGTTCAGACCGATTCTCTTCGAGGCCGCGTAGGTGTGCACGCAGCCCGCCATGAAGTAGAAGCCGGCGTACGCATCGTAGATCGCAAGAGACTCCGGCTGTGAGACGAACCCCCAGCCCCAAGGGGTCCTCACCACATCGCTCATGCCCGGAATCCACGTGACCACGAGAACGATGACGCTCATCGGCAAGAGCACCAGCCACCTTCTGTTCGGACTGCGGCGGAACGAGATTGTGAAGCAGACAAGGAACAGAACTGCCAGATTCAACTCACTCAGTCCAAGTCTGGCGGCGAACAGAACCAGGACCGGATCATCCGAGTTGTAGCAGAGGAAGTCATCGAGAGCGAAAAGGCCCAGACAGACGATGGAGAGCTCGAAGAAAATCTCAGTCCAAGTGTTGACGCGGCGCTTGAGCAGCAGGAAGACAAGCATCGAGAACAGCAGTCCTGCCGTGATGATCGGCATTCCCCTGAGGATGCCCTCTATGTTCATCGAATTCCCGCCTTGGATTATCGGCTGCCGACGAGCACCGAACCATGTGCCCTGATTAGGAGATAGTCATTTCGCCGTGGTTATCATTCTGCGAGTGGAACGACTCAGGGGGAATGCGGAGAAGGGGCAACGTATATGCCGCCGTCCTCGAATCCCCTGTCATGGTCTCGATCAAGACGATCAACGATACTGTTCACGGCACGATTCGCCTGGAGGGAATCGTCTTGGACCTCCTTGAGACGTTGGAGATTCAGAGGTTGAACAGCATCAGGCAGCTAGGCCTCACATACCTGGTGTTCCCCGGGGCGAACCACTCGAGGATCGAGCACGTCATAGGCGTCTCGCACGTGGCGGGGCAGATCGCCGACGCTATCGACCTTCCCGGGGCGGAGAAGGACCTGGTCATGGCGGCGGGGCTCCTGCACGACGTCGGCCACGGCCCTTTCTCACACACGCTCGAGCACGTGCTCAGCCACGAGAGCAGCCTGGACCACATGAAGCTGACTCAGCGGATAATCAAGGGGGACGAGGACAACGTCGCTCCTCAGGAGAGAGAGGAATTCCCAGATGTGCCGAGGATCTCTGAAGTGCTGAAGATGCACGGACTGAAGCCCGCCGAGGTTGCATCACTCGTCGAGGGAGTGCCGGTCACGCAGGGACTCAGGGGGCTCGGCGAGCCTGCGAGGTCGCATCGGAAGCGATACCTCGCGCAGATAATCCACAGCACGGTCGACGCGGACCAGGTGGACTACCTGATGAGGGACGCGCACTACACGGGAGTCGCGCACGGGGCTTTCGACTTCAGGCGGCTGCTGCAGACGATGATGCTCAAGGACGGCAGGATGGTCATTGACAAGAAAGGGCTGCCGGCACTGGAGGGGATGCTGGTCGCGAGGGCGCTGATGTACTCCTCGGTCTACTTCCACAAAACGGTCAGAATCGCGGAGCAGATGATTGCACGGGCGGTCGAGCGATCGGAGAAGCCTGTCACGGAAGTGCAGAAGATGGTGGATGCCGAGCTGATCAACTGGCTCGTCGATCAGGGCGGGCTGCAGAGGGAGTTCGCCCTCCGCATCAAGTACAGGAAGCTGTTCAAGCGCGCGTGGCACAGGGGGCGGGACGACCTGTCGAAGGAGCAGTGCGACACGCTACTCGAGCTGGCGGACAGGGGGAAGAGGCGCAAGGCGGAGGATGCGATCTGCCGGAGGGCGGGAATAGAGGGGGGCAGGGTCCTGATCGACGTGCCAGCACCGGAGCTGCTGCTCAGCGAGCCGAGGATCGCGGCGGTGGACATCGACGTCGTGGACGAAGACAGGCTCGTGCCCTTCAGGAAGTCGAGCCCGTTGAGCAGGGCGCTCCAGCTGAGAGAGGTCTCGGACTGGGTGGTGATGGTCGCAGCGGATCCGAAGTGGCTGGGAGAGGTCAGGGCTGCGGTGGACCGAGTTCTGTTCGTATGAAGGCGGCGGGGCTGATGCGACAGGTTTCTCCCTCACCTTTTATATATCAGACTAACGATACATCCGCAATCTGGGATGGGTATACCCAGCCGCGCAGGGTGAACGCATGAAATCGATTATCGAAGACACGCTTGCTAGAGATGCTTCTGTCGTGCAGCCGGAGGATTCCAGGGTCGATCACGAGCTGGAGGACCTCCTCGCGAAGATGAGGACGAACATCAAGATCATCGGGGTCGGCGGTGGCGGGAGCAACACCATCGCGCGAATCACCGAGGAAGGGATAGTCGGCGCGGAGCTCATAGCCGCGAACACCGACGCACAGCACCTCTTCGCGATCAGGGTCCCGAGGAAGATACTCCTGGGCCGCAGGACGACCAAGGGGCTGGGTGCGGGCGCACTCCCCCAGATCGGCGAGGAGGCGGCGAGAGAGGCGGAGGACGAGCTCAAGGCGGCACTCCAGGGGGCCGACATGGTCTTCGTGACGTGCGGCCTCGGCGGGGGAACCGGCACGGGCAGCAGCGGCTACATCTCGAAGATGGCACGAGACCTGGGGGCGCTGACGATTGGCGTGGTAACGATGCCCTTCAAGGGAGAAGGCAGGCTCCGCATGGAGAGCGCGGAGTGGGGGCTGGAGCGCCTCAGGAACTCCGCGGACACCGTCGTCACGATCCCGAACGACAGACTTCTCGACTTGGTGCCGCGCATGCCCCTCAATGCTGCATTCAGGTTCGCGGACGAGGTGCTGATGAGGTCGATCAAAGGCCTCACCGAGGTCATCACGAAGCCCGGCCTTGTCAACCTCGACTTCAACGACATCAAGACGATCATGAAGGGAGCCGGAGTGGCGATGATAGGCCTGGGCGAGAGCGAGGCGATGGGGGAGGAGAGGGCGATAGAGGCGATCGACGAGGCAATCAACTCGCCCCTGCTCGAGGTGGACATCAGCCAGGCGAACGGAGTCCTGGTGAACGTGATCGGCGGGAACGACATGACCGTGACCGAGGCCGAGCGCGTCGCCGAGGTGGTCCAGACGAAGGTGAGCCCGAACGCCAGGATAATCTGGGGCGCGACCGTCGACCCGACGCTGGAGCACAAGCTGCGCGTGATGCTGGTCGCCACGGGGGTCAAGAGCAAGCAGATCACGGGCCGCAGGGACCTCCCGCCGACCTCGCAAAGGATGGGCATGGACGTCGTGAGATAGGAGTCTGGCCGTTCTGGGGACAGCCTCATCAGGCCAGCGCAGCCACTCAGGGCAGCAACCATTCCGAAAAGCTTTATAGAGACCCTTGGTTACGTCCACCTAAACCTGACCAGGGTTTGCTCGTGATTCAGATGGAGGCATCTCCATGCAATCTATTATCAAAGAATCGTTAATCAGGGCCGAGGACAAAACGCAGGCTCTCTCGGAGCCGCTCCAGGTCGGAGGATTCGCGGCGGACGACGCCGAGCTGGAGAAGATACTCGCCAGTCTCAGGACGAACATCAAGATCGTCGGGGTCGGTGGCGGCGGGACGAACACAATCGACCGCCTCGTGGAGGCGGGGATCGTCGGTGCCGAGCTGTATGCCTGCAACACGGACGCGCAGCACCTCCTCACGGTCCGCTCCCCCCATAAGATCCTCTTCGGGAGAAGGGTGACGCGGGGACTCGGGGCCGGCGCGCTGCCGCAGGTCGGCGAGGAGGCGGCGAGGGAATCTGACGAGGAGCTCAAGAAGGCGCTTCAGGGTGCTGACATGGTCTTTGTCACATGCGGGCTGGGCGGCGGGACGGGCACGGGCGGCGCTCCTGTCGTGGCGCAGATCGCGCACGAGCTGGGCGCCCTGACCATAGCGATTTGCACGCTCCCGTTCAAGGCGGAGGGGATCATCCGCGCGGAGAACGCCGAGTACGGGCTGGAGAAGCTGCGCAACTTCGCGGACACAGTCATCACCATACCAAACGACAAGCTTCTGGAGCTCGTGCCGAGGCTGGCGCTCAACGCTGCATTCAAGGTGGCGGACGAGGTCCTCATGAGGGCAATCAAAGGCATCACCGAGGTCATCACGAAGCCCGGCCTGGTCAACCTAGACTTCAACGACATAAGGACGATCATGAAGGGCGGGGGAGTCGCGATGATAGGCCTGGGCGAAGGCGAGGACGACAGGCGGGCCGAGGACGCGATAGAGGCCGCGATCAACTCCCCGCTGATCGACGTGGACATTAGCATCGCAAACGGCGCGCTGGTCAATGTGACCGGCGGCAACGACATGACTGTGACGGAGGCCGAGAAGTGCGCCGAGATAGTCCAAAGCAAAATCAGCCCCAACGCGAGGATCATCTGGGGAGCCGCGGTGGACCCGGCGCTGCAGCACAGGATGAGGGCGCTCGTCATCCTCACTGGTGTCAAGAGCAAGCAGATCTACGGCAGGGGCGAGAGGCCGCCTCAGGCCCCCGGGCTCGAGGTCGTGCGGTGAGGAAATCGAGATGAGCGGAATATTGGACAAGGGCTGGGAGACTCAGAGGCGCTTCGAGGAGAGGGCGAAGAGGGTCGGGAAGGGCAAGTACGGGCGCGTCCTGAGGATGGCGCGCAAGCCCACGACCGAGGAGTACGCCAAGGTCGTGACCGTGACTGGGCTCGGCCTGATACTCATAGGAGCGCTCGGTTTCTTCATCTACCTCATGATGACCGCGTTCCCCAGCTGGATCGGCGGCCTGTTCAAGTGAGAGGAGTTCGGATCCATGGGACTATTTGACGACTTCGCAAAGAAGCCGCAAGTGCCGCCTCCCGCGGAGAAGCCGCCGGAGAGGCCGGCTGTCGTCGCCCGCGTGTCCATCGACATGAAGGAAGAGAAGATGGACATGACGGCGGGGGTGGGGAGGGAGTTCCCCGTCGTCGTCATGAACTCGGGCACCGAGGACGACAGCGTCAGGATCAAGGTGGACATGATCTACGGTTATGAGACTCCGGACCCGCCCGAGTGGACCGTGAAGCTCGGGGGCGTGGAGGAGAAGGTCTGGGAGATAGGCACCTACGTCAGGCACCACCAGGAGGTCAAGACCCGCAAGGAGTTCGTGGACAGGCAGGTCAAGGAGCTCACGGACAAGGGTCAGCCGGTGCCGGAGGACCTGGCGAAGGAGCGCGACTCCCTCGCGGAGAAGTTCAGGGAGGCCGAGGAGGGCCTGTCGAGGTCGTTCATCCTGGTCAGCGGCGGGAGGAGGGAGCTGACTCTCTCGGTGACCTGCCCCAAGGGCGCCAGGTACGGGGACAGCCTGAACGTCGTGGTCAACGCGATATCGAAGAGCGACCCCGCGGCGAGGGACCACAAGAGCAGCGTGTTCATGGCGCGGCAGAGCGTGCTGGCCGTGAAGACGTCGATAGGGCACGAGAGGGCGGTGGCGGACTCGCTGTATTCCAAGGCGAAGGCAAGGGACATCGGCGTGTTCAGCATACTCGCTCCTGCGAACCTGAGGGGCTACCTCTTCATCGAGAGCATGAACCCCGACAGGCTGGAGGAGGCGGTCAGGGGGATCAGGCGCGCGCACGGCGTCGTCGGACGGGGGAAGGGCGAGACGAAGGGCGACGAGGGGATCATCGCCATCAAGGACATGGACATCTACCTCGCGCCGAAGCCCATCGTGAGCGGGATCATGGAGGGGGACATCGTCGAGCTGATCTCCGGGCCGTTCAAGGGCGAGAAGGCGAGGGTGCTGAGGATAGACGAGGCGAAGGAGGAGATCACCGTCGAGCTGTTCGAGGCGATGGTGCCGATACCTGTCACTGTGAGGGGCGACGCTGTCAGGGTGCTGCAGAAAGAGCAGGAGCAGAAGTAGTTCGTGGTCGGCGTTCAGTGCAGTTAATCAGATAGGCCATTTCGGTCACTTTCGGTCATCCATCAGTTATCCTTAGGTAAGGATAACCGCTCCATTTCTCCATGCAAATCGGCTGTGGTCTCCGGGTCATGCGCGTGAAGGGAAGACGCTACCTCTATGTCTGGCACTACGAATTGTCAGACGGAGGGAAGAGGCAGGTCTACGAATACCTCGGATCCGTGGACGACCCGGAATCGGGACGGAAAGCAGCTGATGCAATGGAGGAATACGTCCAGAAGGCAATCGACGAAGCACGCCGGAAGCTCCAGTCGAACGAGGCCATGGCCATGGCGGCGGTCAGGTGAGGGGAGCGAGTTATCCTCAGGCAAGGATAACCGGGCAACCGTGATTCCCTCGCCGCTGCGATCTGTTCTTGCGTCCATTCCAGGCCTCATGCTCGCCAAGTGCAAAGACTTATCAAGCCCAGCCACATCCGCATATCTCCAAGGTTGAGACAATGCCAGAACGCCTAGAGGTTCTAGTCGACGCAGGCAAGGCGACTCCCGGCGCGCCGCTCGGCCCCGCGCTCGGCCCGCTCGGCCTGAACATCGTGCAGGTGTGCAAGGATATCAACGAGAAAACGAAGGACTTCGAGGGGATGAAGGTCCCCATCATCCTGCTCATCGACACGAAGACCAAGGAGTACACCATCGAGGTAGGCACGCCACCCGTGTCCGCGCTGATACTCAAAGAGGCGGGCGCGGAGAAGGGCTCCGGCGAGGCGGGCAAGACCATGGTGGGCACCATCTCGATGAAGTCAGTGATCAGCGTCGCCGAGATGAAGAAGGACTCGCTCCAGGGCAAGAACCTCAAGAGGCGCGTCATGGAGGTCGTCGGGACGTGCGTCTCCATGGGCGTCAAGGTCGAGGGCAAGAACCCCAAGGAAGTCAACAAGGAGATCAAGGACGGGAAGTGGGACGCCCAGTTGGAGAAGGCGTAGTAAGCACCGCGAAGTCGTCAACCCCGCTTAAATATTCTTAAATAGACAGAAGGCGCATTCGAGCACAGTTCCCGCAGGGAGGGGAAATCATGAGAGTCGCGGCTGGCTTCAGAGCTCTGCTCGTGTCTGGCGTCCTGCTAGCCTCGTTAATCGGTCTTGCCAGGAATGTCTCGAGCATGGATGTGCCGCCAGAGGTCGTCTCCGTCTCTCCGGCAAGCGACGAGGCGAACGTCTCCGTCCTCGCAAACATCTCAGTCGTCTTCAACAAGCCGATGAACACGACGAGCGAGAGATGGAACATCACTCCGTTCGTTCCCCTCAATTCCTCATGGTGGGACACGACGACTCTGAACCTGACGCACACGGTCCCGATGACGCCCGCAACCAGCTATGTGATCTGGGTCACGGCGAACAACACCGCGGGCACCCCGCTGAGGCGCTACTACCACAAGTACACTTGGCGGTTCACCACGGACTGCGGGGGCACATGTATCGTGCAGACCTCGCCCGCCGACGGCGACAGGAATGTGGATCTCACCGCCGCAATCGTTGTCAAGTTCAGCCTCCCGGCGGATTTAGTGACCATCTCGTTCTCGATCGTGCCGCTCGTTCCAGGCCTGACTCATGCATGGGCGCCTGGGAACACCATGGTGACGCTGAACCACCCCATGCCTCTGGAGCTCTGCACGGCGTACACGGTGACCGTCGGCGGAGTCGTTCCCGGTTCAGTCCCGAACCCGTGGACTTTCACGACCGCCTGCCCCGGCGCCACCTTCATCGATGTTGCGGCGAGCAAGGGCTTCACGGGGATCGACGGGAGCTTCTACGCCTGGGGAGACTACAACCGCGACGGGAACGAGGACCTGCTGATCGACGGCAAGAGGCTGCTCAGGAACAACGGCCCGCCGAACTACGACTTCACCGAGGTAACTAGTCAGGCAGGCATCGGGGGCACATCAATCAACAACGGCGTCTGGGGCGACTACAACAACGACGGCTGGCTCGACGCCTACATCGGCAACTACCGCATCACCGCCAACTACCTGTGGAAGAACCTGGGGAACGGTCAGTTCGTCGATGTCGCTCCCGATTTGAACGCGACCGGCTGGTATCAGACCGACAATCTCTGTTACGATTACACCCTGCACGCGACATACGGGCGGCAGTACGGGCACACGATCGGATCCGCCTGGGCCGACTTCGACAACGACGGCAACCTGGACAATTTCAACGCGAACCTGGCACACAAATCCGTCGGCAACACGTCTATCCCCGGTCTGCCTTACGACATGCGCGGCTACATCACGGATGATTCGCGACTCTTCAGGAACGACGGCCCGCCGAACTACAACTTCACCGACGTCAGGGAGGCCGCGGGAATCAAGCTGAAACCTGTCGGCGGCACGACCGCGGACCTTGTCGACAGCCCGCTGGCGCCCTGCATCCACAATCCCTACAAGGGGGACGAGCTGTTCAGCAACGTGATGTGGGCCGACTACGACCTCGATGGCTGGCAGGACCTTTGGATACCCCAGGTCTACAACATCAGCTATGCCTACTCGTACCTCTATCACAACAATGGCGATGGCACGTTCTCCGACGTCACCACAGCCGCCAATGTCCGTGTCTGGGTCGACGGCTATGCCGGCGCATGGGCAGACTACAACAACGACGGGTTCCCGGATCTCATCACGAGGGGGATCTACCCTGAATACAAGTACCCCTACGCGCGCGCGATCCGGCTGTTCGAGAACCAAGGGAACACGAACTCATGGCTGCAGGTGAAGCTCAACGGCTGCACCAGCAACGCCGCCGCAATCGGAGCCCGCATACTCGCCACCGCCAACGGCATGACCCAGATGAGGAACGTCGAGGCTGGCTCGGGCAGTCATTCTCAGATGAACTCCCTCGTGCAGGAGTTCGGGTTCGGCGACTATCACGGGATGGCCGACCTCTTGATACGCTGGCCCAACAACAACACGCAGGCGATGACCGCTGTTACCCTCAATCAGCTGCTGCGCATGAATGAACCCGGCTGCGATGTCCCCGCCCGGGTGCCCTATGTCTCCGCGGGGATTTCCGGCGGGGCCGGCAACGATGTGGTCCTGACTTGGGAGAGGGCGATGGGCGACGATCCATGGGCCATGAACGTTACCGAGTATGCAGTCTACTACGGCCTCTCGTACGACCGCAGCGCAGCCTCGTACAGCTTCCTGGGCAAGGTTCCTGCGGGGACGACGACTTTCACTCACCTCGGCGGCGGGGTCGGTGACCCCATGACCTACTATTACTCGATACAGGCGAACGGCACGGGCGGCACGATTCGCAGCATCGCACAGGCGGTGAAGTTCGCTAAGCAGCTCTCGCCGGGCGAGCAGCTGCTCTCGATACCGGTGCCGATCTCGAACTACTCTCTGGAGAGCGTGCTCAGGGGAGTCTCTTTCACCCACGTCCGCATCTACGATGGGACCCTCCAAGATCCGTGGCTATCCTACGCCCGAGCCCGCCAGTTCAACGACTTCGATTCGTTCGTCCCGTACCAAGCCTTCTGGATTGGCGTCGAGGTTGGACTTCTTCCGGGATACTTCACGGTGGCGGGTCCGATCTTCCCCACGGCCACAATCAATCTGAGGGCCGGCTGGAACCTCGTAGGATACGCGTCGACCCTGTCCAGGGATATCGCGAGCGCGGTTGCGGGACTCGGCGGCAACTTCAGGGCGATGGAGGGCTACGATTCCTTCGCAGCGCCGTACTTCCTCAAACGAATGGGGCCAACAGACTCCATGCTCGGCGGCGAGGGTTACTGGATCTACGTGGGTTCAGACGCCGACTGGACGCTCTCGTTCGTGCCGTGACCCATTAGGATTGAACGAAAACGGGTGGCCTGTTCGATGCTCGTGCCAAATCGGATATATCTAGACGCCGAAATGCATGAACAAGAAGGTTTGAGGACGGGACGAGGTCCCACTGGCCTGTCAAACGCTGGCGATGGGCGGGGGGAGTATCGCCATCCTCACTCCTTCCTAATTTAAGGTTGAGGACAATGAAGAGGTTGACGAGAGGATTGTTGGCCGTGCTGGTCGCATTGGCGATGACCGTCCAGATTGGCGTCAGGTCGATTCCCATCGTTGCGGCGAACGGAAACGAAGGCCACATCTGGCTCGATTGCGACCCCGGAGCGAGGGCGCGGGGCGGCGGCTGGCAGGCCGGCGGAATTGTATGCCTGCCTGGTCCGTATGAGCCCAACGCCGTTCTGGAGTTCGACCTGATCGTGATGAACAGGGCGAACGATGACCTCACGAACCTCGAAGTGTTCCTTGCAATACATGGACCGGGCACCGATGGTCCGCCAGAGAACCACCCCGAGTTCGAGACGACCGCAGACGACATGGCCAGCGTCACAGTCGAGACTCAGAACTTCGTCATCGCCGACTTCTCCAACACACTGGAGAACCCGTTCGATGAGATGTGGGGCGGCATGCACTCGGTCTACGTCGGCGACGACGCCATCTGGACCGCATATAGGCATGCGCCGGAGGTCCTGCTCGCCGGAGAGACAATCCGCCTGCACGTGACGGTTGTCCTCGGCCCGAACCCGAGCCCGCTCTTCGAGATTCACTTCGACGCATGGGACAAGGACACGAACGAGAAGACGCCGAACGGCCACGATGTGACGCTCATCTCAAGGGGCACACAGGGCAACCAGCCGCCAGAGGCCTGCTTCACGTTCATCCCGGGCGATATCGTTCATGAGGGCCACCTCGTCACCATGGACGCATCATGCTCGAGCGACCCTGACGGCAAGGACGACATCGTCAGCTATGAATGGGACTTCGATGTCGATGTGGACAGCGACGGCGACGGCATCACAGAAAACGACATCAACGCGGTCGGACCGTATGTGAATTTCATATGGTTCGACGACTACAAGAGCACGGTCAAGCTCACAGTCGCCGATTCGAACGGGAACGCCGACATCGCCTATGGCACTGTCACGATCTTGAACCTCCCGCCAGAGGGCATGTTCGAGGGCGGGCTCTTGGAGATCGAGCTCTGCATACGCATGGCGGGGAGCAAGTGGAGCAACGCCGAGGCCAAGGTCTGGGAGAACTACGATGAGATCGCGGGCAGGGGCGATAGGCTGCTTGCAGACATAGAAGTGGAACGCTGGCCAGGCCCGCCAGACAAGAACCCGACCTCCACAGGCGACAGTTGCGTTCCTCTGACCCTGGATGTGACCGGGACCTACAACTATACCGCAGTGGTCACGTACGACCCGTTCCCGGATAACGGCGACGCGATCATGGGCGACCAGCCGAACAACGGCAAGGACCCGAACAACAACGCGGGGAATCCCCTGTGGCTGATATGCAAGTTCCCTGACGGCACCGAGTGCAAGTGGCACCACACCTTCAACACGCAGCAGTCGATGATCAGGGACAGCAACCACTGGAACCACGTCGAACCTTGGCTCGTCCCGCTGAACTTCGGACTGGTAGCGGGAGCGCCCATGAAGTTCATGGCGAGCGCGACCGACCCCGGCACCGACGACCTGACGTTCGAATGGGATTGGGGTGACGGCTCAACCGACAGCATGACCTACCTCTACGACGGTGTCAGAGGACCTGATCCCGCTTACCCGCCGGGCAGCCCTTACGAGCCATACGCGCCGCCGCTAGGTCTCAACGACCCTGCGCCTCCGGTGTTCGCGGCGAACTCGATGTACCACACATACGCGGCGCCGGGCGACTACACGGTCACGCTGACAATCACTGATGACGACGGCGGAGCCTGGACGTACCAAACGACTCTGACGGTGGTCGACACCTTCTGCAAGTAGAGGCACGAGCCTTTTCCCCGGCCGTCGCTATCCCCCGCGAGCCGCCGTCGGCCTCTCGTGGCCACCGGAGGTCAGATGACCCGCAAATCCATAAATAGGCCATCCGAGAATCGAACAGCCGTGCAAGGCAGGGCGATTGCGTTGGCATTCCTGTTGGTCCTCGGGGCCTGCACCGTCCTGACGCCGAAAAGCGCTCTTGCGGCCCGAGCAGAGGTCAACGACATCTTCCTGATGATAGACAACTACACCAACGACTCCATCGTGGACGCCTGGGCAGCGCTGAACTTCACCGAAGCGCCAATACCGCCGCCAAACCAAGTGGACGACATCCTCTTCGAGTGGTTCGCGCCAGGCGGGGCGATGGTGAACCAGGAGACCGTGGACCCGAACGACCAAGCGTGGGCCCCGAGCAGCTTCCGCGTGACGCAGATAGGGCCGTGGACGCTCAATGCCACATACACAACGAACACGAGCGTTCACGAGAGCTTGAGCTTCAACGTCCTGCCGAAAGTCTGGGGTCCCGGACAGGTCGTGCTCGGCCTCACGACGGTTGTCGGCAGGACCGGCGAGCTGACGATAGCTCCGGGGACGGACGTCCGGTTCCCGATCGGCGGGGCGTTGCGGATTCAAGGGAAAATCATTGCCATCGGGACCAGCAGCCAGCCCATCATCTTCACGTCGAACGCGTCCGCTCCCGTTGCGGGAGACTGGAACGTAATCTCTTTCCTAGAGACAGCCGACAACTCATCGCGGATATCGGAAGCCCGGTTGAGCTACTCCACCGGAGGGATCAGGATCAAGGGCGCCTCGCCGAACGTGGACAACATGACATTCTCTCACAACAACGAGAGCAGCATAGACGCCGAATACTCGATGTCGTCACTCAGCGACCTCACGATCACCGGAGGCGCGTACGGCATCGATCTTGCGGGCTGCACCGTGAACATCACCTCCGTCACGATTAGCGGCGCCAACTACGGATTGCGGTTCCAGGGTGGCGGCGGGCTCGTCTCGGACGTCAATGTCGCAGGGTCGGCGCAGACGGGGCTGCTGGTCAACGGGGCGAAGGTCTCCATTCGCGATTCCATATTCGACGATAACCAGATCGGGATCAGGGCGGATGCCTCGACAGTCACCGCCGAAGCCATCTCAATCTCCCGTGGCCGCATTGCGGTGCAGGCAGTGCAGGGCGCGAGCGTTTTCCTCTCGAACTCCTCGATAGTCGAATCGGGCCTGCGGCAGTATTCGGCCTCGGGGTCCTCGAGGATATTCGCGCGCAACGTCCAGTTGAGCCCGCCGAGTCCGATTGTGCGGGACATCGCGGACACGTCCCTGCTCATCATCCAGAACTACCTCTGGGTGATAACAAGGTCGTTCGATACCGGCCTCGTGCTCTCCGGAGCGACGGTCGAGGCCTTCGAGGACTCAGTCCTTGTCTGCACGCTCCACACAGGGGCGAGCGGGGAAGCCGAACCAATCGCCCTCACATACGGCAGCTACGACGCAACGACTTTCATCAGGATGACGACGGTCATCTCGGTGAGCCTAGCCGGTTACGTTTTCGCAAACAACAGTCGGATAGTGAACATGGCATCAAGTCATTCCGAGACGTTCAACGGCAGCATCCACGACTACGACCGCGACGGGAATCCCGATTTCAACGACTCCGACGATGACAACGACGGGCTGAGCGACCAGGTCGAGCTCCAGATAGGCACCGATCCCCGCAGCGCAGACACGGATCACGACGGGATGCCGGACAAATGGGAGTACGACGAGGGGTTCGACCCGACGAATCCCGCAGACGGCAACTGGGACGCTGACGGGGACGGGCTGTCCAACAAGCGCGAGTACCAGTACGGGACCGACCCGAACAACCCGGACAGCGACGGCGACGGCTTGCCGGACGGCTGGGAGGTCAGGTACGGTCTGAACCCTCTTGACCCGACAGACGCGAACCAAGACTCGGACTTCGACGGCTACTCGAATCTCGATGAATACCTGAATGGGACGAATCCCCGGAGTGCGGAGTCCCGCCCGCCATTCAACCCGAACCTCGGCCTCCTCGGGGCCGGAGACTACTGGCCCATCGCCCTCGTCCCCTTGATTGGACTTTGCCTGATGGTCATCTTCGTCGTGCTGCTTTATTTCCTGTCGGTGCCGCGCAGGAGACGAGGAAAGTCGCCACCGCCTGAGCCCGAAGAGGAGACCTAGGCGAATTCCTGGAGCAGACCCTCCACCGTGTCCGGCCCGGCCTTCTTCGCTTTTACGGCTATTGAGTCAAGCAGCTCGTGCAGCGTAGGCGCCTCAATGTCGTATAGGATGCCCGTGTAGGGAATCTCCGACCACGCGAGTTTGAGAGCCGCGAGCCTATCCTTCTTGTCGTGCTCGGCAGGGACCTCCTTGGCGTTCTGCTTGAGCTCGGGGTAGGTGTTGTGGAATGTCACGCAGGGACTCAGGACCTGGACGAACGAGAATCCCTTGTGAACCATCGCATTGAGCACGATCTGCCTCAGCTGGCGGGGGTTTCCGCTGAATCCTCGTGCGACGAACGTGGCACCGACGGTTATCGCAAGGGCGGCGGGGTCGACAGGCGTCTCGATGCTCCCGTACGGCGTGGATTTCGTCATGAGGCCGGGGCCCGCGGTCGGGGACGCTTGCCCCCTCGTCATCCCGTAGACCCCGTTGTCCGTCATCAGGTAGAGGATTTGCGGGTTGCGCTTCAGGGTGTGCAGGAAATGATTGCCGCCAATCGCCAGACCATCTCCGTCACCGCCAACGGCGATGACAGTGAGCGCGGGATTCGCGACCTTCGCCCCAAGCGCGGCGGGCAGCGCACGTCCGTGGACGGTATGCAGCCTGAACGACTTCAGGTAGCCGGGGAGCCTGCTCCCGCAGCCGATACCCGCCACGAGCACGACGTCCTGCGGCCTCGGCTTCGTGGTCTCGAGCGCCTTGGCGAGCGCGTCCAGGGCGGCGAAATTGCCGCAGCCCTCGCACCACACAGGCTTCAGTTCGCTCCTGAATCCGCCCTCAGCCATTGCGAGTCACCCCCCTCAGATGATCAGCGATTTCCCCTGCTGTGAAAGGGAGCCCGATGTACTTGTCGATGGCCTTCGTCGATATGCCCAGCTCGGAACGGAGGAGCCTCGCGCACTGCCCCGCGCGGTTGAGCTCCGCAACGAACACGTTCTTCTTCCATTCAAGGAATTTCATTATCGGATTCACGGGCAGAGGCCACAGCATCTTCAGCTGCATTCCGTGAACGGGCAGGCCTTCCTTCGCGAGCCGGTCCACCGCCTCCATTAGCGCACCCTCTGTCGACCCCCAGCCGATTAAGCCCGTCGGCGACTCCGGATCTCCGAATGTCCTGACGAACCTGTCCGCGTCGACCTGAGCGAGCTTGCGGAACCTCTTCTCCGTCATCTTCGAACGGGTCTCCGGCGTGTACGAGGGGAAGCCTCTCTCGTCGTGCTCGATGCCCATCGCCGCGTACATCCCGTTCTGGCCGGGGATGGCCATCGGCGAGACTCCGGTCTCGGTGACCTTGAATCGCCGGTACTCCCCAAGCGCGGTTTCGTCGGGGATAAGTCGGTTCTTGACATGAACACGATCCATCTCGATGGCGGGGACCGCCTCCATCCTGTGCGACAATGCCAGGTCCGCCAGGAAAATCACAGGCATCTGGTATTCCTCCGCGAGGTTGAACGCTTCAATCGTCATGTAGAAGCAATCCTCGACGCTGGACGGTGCGAGCACTATTCGCGGCGATTCCCCGTGGCTCGCATGCACCGCAAGCAGCAGGTCAGATTGCTCCGTCGCGGTCGGTATTCCAGTGCTCGGCCCGACGCGCTGCGAGTCGACGATGACGCAGGGGACCTCCGCCATGCTCGCGTAGCCGATCAGCTCCCCCATCAGGGAGAAGCCCGGACCGGAGGTGGCCGTCATCGCCTTTGTCCCAGTGAATGATGCACCGATCACGGCTGCGAGGGCCGCCATCTCGTCCTCGACCTGCAGCACCCTCCCGCCGAACCGAGGGAGCGTCTCGGAGAGATATTCCAAGATCTCGGAAGCCGGCGTTATCGGATACCCTGCAAAGAACCTGCATCCTGCAGCGATCGCCCCGAGGGATATCGCCTCGTTGCCGGAGAGAAGCAGCCTTGGAGGCGCGGAAAGAGCGGGCATGATCTGCTTGGGATGCCGCCAGCTCTTCTCCCCGCAGAAGTCCCAGCCCGCCTCGAATGCTCCGACGTTCATTCTCAGTGCCTCGTCCCTCTTCGCGTATCGCTCCTGGAGCAGCCCCTGGATGACGTCCCTGCTCACGCCGAGATATCGGGCGCATACTCCGAGGACCGCCATATTCCTCCTGTCCGCCCCGAAGCGCTGCGACAGTTCTGAAATTGGCGTGGGAAGGACGCTCTTCGCGGCTTTCGCGAATTGGGCCGCCTCGGCATCGACAAGAATCGCCCCATCTGGTGTCAGGTCGCTCTGATTATTCTCCAGCTCCTTCTTGCTGAATACCGCCAGGAACTCAGGCCTGTCGCCCTGGCTCAGGGCGGGGCCCGAGCATATCCTCGCTTGGTACATGACGCTCCCGCCGCGCACCTCCGTCGGGTATGAGCGGAATGTGAAGACGTTCAGACCGATCCTGACGCATGCCTTGATCAGCGTGTCACCCAGGGTGTTCACTCCATCGCCCGCCTCCCCTGCGAAGCGGACGACGATGTCGGTGTCTGCCATCAACTCTCTCTCCGAGTGCGGGAAGTTGGACATTCTCATAAGACTATGCCGTCATCACAATCCGTACGGCACCGAGACGAACCGGCTGGTGATTTCACTTCAGGAGGTCGACTCGTGCGACTCTCTCCAGCACGAGGTCATAAGCCTTCTCCTTGCCGACGCACTCGATCTCTTCCTTGGCAATCCCGAAGGCGGCGAGCTTGGAGATATCTCCTTCGAGGACGCTGTCGTCCCTTTCGATGTCGAGAGACTGGAAGACATCCGCCAATTTGGACTGTTCCGACACGACGACGGCCACGCGCGTGGTGGCTGGCCTGACCCCCATTTTCTCGATCGCGCTGGAGAGCTGCCTTTCTCCCGAGGCATAGAGCATGACCTCGAGCATCTTTGTCGTTGCAACGTTCCTTCCTCGCTCGAACGCCCGAGAAGCATGCTCCAGCGCGCTCTCGATGTGGACCTTGCCGAGAATCAAGTCAGCGTCCATGAGCAATGTCTCTATCCCGAGTCTGGCGGCAAGCACCTTTGATTCTGAGAGCAATCCATCAGCTTTCCCGACCGGTATCCTGCCCCCGCCAATGCCCGCGCCCGCCACGTCTATCACTTCGCCCTCATCTTTTCCCACGCGTCGTACAATCTCCTGATGTGCGGTATCGTGATCGACCCGCCAACGACCAGCCCCACATTCACGAGCTCCTCCAGTTCCCTCTCGGTAATCCCCTCCGCCCTGCAGCGAAATAGGTGATAGAGTATGCAATCGTCGCACCGCAGCACTAGAGACGCCACGAGCCCCATCATCTCCTTCGTCTTGGCGGGGAGCGCGCCTTTCCTGTACGCCACGCTGTCTAGCGCGTAGAACCTCTTGATCTTCAGGCTCGCGTGCCTCATCACGATCTTGTTGAGCCGTTCCCGCTCTCTCTGGAACTCCTCGACCCGGTGCCTGTGCCCGCCCGTTCCCGCTTTTTCCTTCATCTCCCTTCCTCCGCTCAATTGAAATCGGTCAGCCCGGACTGGCCGATGAGCGGTCCCTTCACCGCCTCCTCGCCAGCTCCGAGCTGCTCCTTGATCTTCCTGGCGACTGCGGGTCCTATGCTCGGTATCCTCGCGATGTCCCCCGCCTCCGCCTTCTGAAGGTCCCGCAGAGTCTTGTACCCTCTGGAGAACAGCGCCCTGCCCCTCACCCGCCCGACCCCTCTCAACTCCACCAAGGGCAACAGCTCCTCCTTCACCCCGTATGTCTCCCGCAGCACGAGGCGGCTCACCGGCCTGACCCGCGCCTTGTTGAATATCCGCGCTAGCTCCTGCATTGAGTAGAGGAGCCACCTAGCCTGCTCCGTCATCCGCCTGATGTCACCAGGCCCGATGCTGAACCTCTTGGTGATGTCGTTCTCCGGCCTCTCGTCCATCCAGTCCTCCAAGAGCGCGGCGGTCTTGACCTCCGCCATCATGAAGTCGTAGTCGTCCACAGGGAAAGTCAGGCCCTCGAAGACTATCTTCTCGTCGACCCACTGGTAGTCTCCCCGCCTCAGGTAGAGCTTCGGCATGTCAGGCGTCGAGCAGACCGCCCAGAGATGCCCGAAGTCGCTCTCGATCTCGCCCTTGAGGTGGTCCCTCATCTTGACGGCGGACAGGGGATCGATGTAGAGGTCGGAGGTCCTTTTGCCGAAGAGCGTCGCCCTGAGCGTGTCCTTGGCGGTGATGAAGCCCTCGCGCTCCAGGAAGCTGAGGACCGCCACGACCTTGTCCCTGATGTTCTCCACGTCCTCGCAGTGCGCGAAGAACGTGGAGCCGATGAAGTCGAATATCTCCTGCTCGGTCTTCGTGTGCTCTGTCGCGACGCTTGCGAGGATGTGCACCCGGAGGGCTGGCTCGGCCCCAAGCTTTGATACGATTGCCTCCGGCTCGCTGAGGAAGTACGCCTCGGCGAGCTCCTTGATATCCTCTTCTTTCTTCGCAATGAGGATCGCCTCGCCGAACTTGTCATATCGCGGTCTCCCCGCGCGGCCGCACATTTGCTTAATCTCAAGCACGGGTATCGGCGCGTTGCCGTAGGTCACGTCGAACCTGCTGAGGTCTCTGACGACGACTCTTCTGGCGGGAAGGTTGATCCCGGCGGCGAGGGTCGGGGTCGCGACGATGCATTTGATCTTGCCTTTCTTGAAGTTCGTCTCGACCATCCGCCTCTGGTCGTTCGTCAGGCCAGCGTTGTGAAACGCAGCTCCGCCCTCGACGCACTTCGCGAGCCGCGCGACCATCGATGTCGGCTCATCTTGCCGCTTCGAGAGATCCTCCGCCATCTCGGCGAGCTTCTCCCGCTCCTTCGGCTCGATGGCCTGCTTCAGGCGGGAAGCCAGGCTCGTGGCGAGAGCCTCCGTCGATCTCCGGGTGTTCACGAAGATCAGGCACTGCCCGCCCTCTCTGACCGTGTCCAATACCAGGGCAAGGAGCTCCTCGCCCTCTGGCGGGACCGGCCTCGACGAGCCATCGGTGAAGTGGATTTTATTGTTCCAGCAGATGCCTTGTTTCAAAGGGACAGGCCGCCACTCGCTCCTGAAATGCTCCGCTTCCAGCCAGTTGGCGAGCTCGTCCGAGTTCCTGATGGTAGCCGACAGGGCGATGATCTGCGCGCGGGGGTTGACCTGCCTCATCTTGGCCAGGGTCACCTCGAGGGTCGGCCCTCGGTCGCCGTCGTTGATCAGGTGCACCTCGTCCGCGACGACCGTGGTCAGCCTCTTCAGCCAACTCGTCTTGTGCCGCAGGAGCGAGTCGGCCTTCTCCGATGTCGCGATGATGATGTCGTATCGTTCCAGAGTCGGGTCAGGAGTGTCGTAGTCCCCGACGGCGATGCCCGTCTTGATCCCGAGCGGGTCGAACTCCTTCAGGTCATCATACTTCTCTGATGCGAGGGCTCTCAATGGGACGATGTAGAGAGCCTTGCCTCCCGCCATGACAGACTTGACAGCGGCGAGGTAGGCGATTAAGGACTTGCCGGCGGCGGTGGGAATCGCCAGGACTATGTTCTTTCCCGCCAGAGCAGCACCGATGGACTCGGCCTGCGGCGGGTACAGCTCCTCTATCCCCTGCTTGGAGAGGATGGAGACGATTCTTTCGTCGAGACCGAGGTCTGAGACCTTCATCTGGCGAGGGATTATGGCGGGTGTCAATAAAGGTTCTCGGTGGCGGTTGTGAAAGTGACATGCGTGGGATGGAACGTTTCCCCGTGCGAATCAAAGACCCTTATATTGAATGCAACTTCCTCTGCACACGGGCCGGTCTCCTCCAAACCGGATTGGACGATTTCCATGTGGGGGTGCCTCGCATCGCGGCAGACTTGTCTTGCGCAACATATGGCGGGACTTCCGCTGATCACAGCGGAGTCTCCGAAGGACACAGCGGAGTTGCCACTGAATGCAGCGGACTCTGCGCTGAACAGGGCGCATCTTCCGCTGATCACTGCGCACATTGCGCTGAACAGGGCGGAACTTGCGCGGATACATCGGACTTCACGCTGGTTTCAGCGGGATTTCCGCTGAACGCGGCGGAGTCTCCGCTGATTACAGCGTACATTGCGCTGAACAGGGCGGAACTTGCGCCGAACGCAGCGGACTTCGCGCTGAATTCAGGGGGTTTCCGCTGAACACAGCGCACGTTCCGCTGGACCGGGCGGGCTTTCCGCTGGTTGAGGCGGACTTCTCGACGAATACCGAGAATGCGTGTATCGAATCGCCGAAATCATCCCCATCATTGGCGTTCACCCTGACTCGGGTCCTCAAAATCCTCCCGCCCAAGCTCTGCGGGCCTCACCATAGCTCCGTCCATATCCGGAGGGGCGCGGTCCACGCTCGCAGGAGACGAATCCATATGCGGGTTCCTGTGCGTGCAAAGCGGACGGATCTTCGGCGCGTGTCAGGACGCTAGCTGGATCTATGTTGGCGGTGGCTGCCTCCCCGCGTCCTCTTCCTCGATCGGCTCTTGGTGTTTCCTTCGCCGGAGGACCAAGAAAAACACGACCGCCAGGACGACACCAACCAGCAAGAAGACACCGAATATGACCGCGATGGAGCCAATATCGAGTCCCCAGCCGCCAGTCACGTGGATCTCATACGACTCCGTCGGCGCGCCGGCGGGGGCCTTCGCCACGTTCCCATATATGTCCACCGCTTCGATGTAGTACTCCACCGTTCCGGGATTCTGGCCGACATTGTAACTGATAAAGAACCGGCCGTCGGGAATGTAGGTCTGTTCGATTGGAGGATTGAAGTAGGATGCGCCGATCGGCTTAACGTACAGCTTGACCACCGCGACGCCGGAGTCGTCGGTCGCCGTGCCTGTTATGACCACGGTATCCCTGGTCTTCATGTCCCCCGGCGGTGTGTGTGTGATTATCGGCAATGTCATGTCAGATGCGATGAAGTCCATCCATGCGTACATCTCCGGGCGTGCTCCTCCGAGCAAATCGGTGAATCTCAAAGTCCCCGTCGTCCTGAGGACGGTGTTGAGAGGCAAGGTGGCGTTCACTCTCGCTCCAATCACTATCTTCTCGAATCCCAGGGAAGACATGAAACTGAGATTCCACAACCGCTGCTGCCCAATCGTCAAGTCAGGCGCGGGATCCGAAGAGACGAATTCGAGACCGGCGGGGAACACGTTGCTGACGTTGACCGCCCTGGCGGCGACCTGCCCAACGTTCCTCACCCAGATGCTGCAACTGACATTCCCGCCGGGTTCAGCCCTGTTCTGGTCCGTCTCCATGTAGAATGCCATGTACGGACCGTGCGGGCCGGAAACCGGGTCTATCGGAGCCGTGGCGGCGTAGATGTCCTGACCGCCCGGGCGCCTCCAGTCCTGCCAAATCGCGGTGATGTAGCCGAACGGATTGAGAATTATGCGCGGCATGTAGTGGCTGTTCCCTGGCGGGTCGTCGTTCACGGGGAACGGGTTGAACAGGGTCCGCCATGACGGTCCGTCCGCCCTCTGCAGCACCTCGTCTGCCGGCTGAAGGATGCCTCCGGCCCCCGTGATCGCTGAGGTGCGTATGATCGGCTCCCCCCTCATGTAATGCCCGGTCATGTTCACATCGACAAATACGATCTTATCGAGCGAGGAAAACGCCGCCAGAGGTGAGTCGAGCGGGGTCGCTGAAGTGCCGTTGTAGACGATGGTGTCCGCGTTATCATATGCATCGACGGCTCCCTTGGTGACGTTCAGGGCCACTCTGTTGAATGATACGTTGCCTGCGCCATTGTTCAGGAAGGAGACGTTGAGGTCGCGGACATCCGGGACCGTAGTCACGCCCTGCGCGTACAGATCGACGCTTGCGTTCGTCCATACATCCCCTGTGTCCGACGGAGCGAGCCAGGAGTTGTTCGCACCGCGCTCGAGTGACCAGTTCACGGTGCCTGTTCCTGTGTATGTGCTGTTCGCCCTGTATGTGATCTCCAGGTGGACGCTGGAAATCACATCCGCCGTCTTCAAACCAGTCTTGGCTGGGTCGAAGGGCGACGTTGTGGCGCCGTCTGTGTCGAACCCCTCAAGAGCGAGAGTCTTGCTAGGTCCGACACTCATCGAGAAAAGGTCGAAAAAGTAGAGGAGAGATATCTGCGCAAGAGTGTATCCCGTAGTGTCCCATGGCGCGATTAGATTCGGCTTCACTCCCGGGTATGTGTCGCGCGACCCGCTCATGATTATATCCTCGTCCCTGTCCCAGGAGCTGTTCAAGTTCGCATCGAAGTACCTCAGGTCGTCTCCTGTCAGGTCCTGCTGGAGGTTCGCCCTCCCTGAATTCACGACGCGGTCGGGGGAACCGTCGAGAATGCCTGTATCGAGAACATCGTTCCCGTTGTCGAGTATCGCAGCTTCTCCCGCATCCCAGACCCCGTTATAGCTCGACACATCGTCGATGAAATAGTTCGCACCCGATGTCGCGATGTTGGCGGGAAGGAAGGTCATCCCGCCATCCGTGGACTTTGCGACATACACGGTATGTTTCGTGCTCCGGTCGTCCACCCAAGCGATGTAGATGAACTGCCCCGTCGGGTCGACCTGTATCCAGGGCTGCTGATGGGTCGTCCTGCTGGGCGCCATCACTATCGGCGAGGAGTCGTTCACCGGCAGATTCATATTGAAGTGCGTTCCGTCGTCCGAGTGCGCGTAGAAGACGTCCGTGCCCTCGTTCGGCTCGAAGCGTTCGTCCTTCCAGGCGATGTGCAGCCGCCCATAGGCGTCTATCGCGATCGAGGGCGAGCTCTGCACCTTACCCGTGATGACGTCGTTCACCGGCGTGTTAGGTCCGAAAGTCCTCCCGCCATCGGTCGAGTTGGCGAGGTAGACGTCGTCGTCTTCGACCTGGACGCCGCCGGGGCGGTCGATCATGCCGCTGCGCCCGTCCCGCCATGTGACGTACACCTTGCCCAGAGAATCCACAGCGACTCTCTGCTCGCTCCTCGTGTTCACTGTGCTCGTCGACACGAGACTGCTGTTCGTCCACACATCTCCGCCATCATAGGATGCAACGAGCTTGAGGCGATCGTAGTTCTCGGTGTATGCCACATAGATCATGCCGTTCGGCCCGACAGCCATGGACGGCGCGCAGGCGGATATCCCCGCCATTGGCGTGGTGGCTATCCGCTTCGCGAAATGCGGCAGTCCGCTCGGCATGGGTATCGATGTGAACATTATCACGTCGCCCGCCATCAAAGCGCTCTCCTGCCAGACGATGTAGACCGTTTCGTTCCAGTACCCGATGTCGGGGGACTGTTGGATGGCCTCATTCACGGAAGGGACCGAGACCTGGACATGGCCCGTGAACGTCCCGCCGCTCCCGGGCGCATGAGCGAACATTATCCGCCAATATCCGGAGCTCTTGTCCTGCCAAGCGGCGTAGACCGTCCCGTCCCATCCGACCGCCAAGGTCGGGACGTTCCGGTCTGGATTCGTGTCGAGGTTGACACGGACGTTCGGCCCGAATGTCTCGCCCCTGGATGATGGCGCGAGCTGAACCGCGAATCCGACTACTAGCACCCCGACGACCAACGCTGCGAGTCTCATGGCAGCAGCGGAATGGTCCAAGGTATTATTAAATCGGATGCCGCGCATTCTCGCCTGAGGAGAGGTGAGGAGCCGTGGTCACCCAACCGAGGATATTCGTCGCAAAAGACGGAAGGCGGGTCGTCATAAGGTCGATCAGGTGGGAGGATCTGAATGGCGCGATCGAGTTCATCAATTCCTTGGCAGACGAGGGTTTTGAGAGCACGCAGAAGGTGACCAGGAGCGAGGAAGCCGATTGGCTCGGGAGGAGGCTGGCGCGAATGGAGAAAGGCGAGCTGATCGAGGCTGTCGCGGAGGTCGACGGGAAGGTCGTCGCGAACTCTGAGGTGGAGAAGAGGACCGGCGTGATGAGCCACCTCGGTGTGGCGGTAAGATCCGGCTATCGAGGAATCGGAATTGGGACGGAGATCATGAAAACCCTGATCGGGGAGGCGAGGATGGCGGGACTCAAGGTGCTCATCCTAGATCACTATGAGACGAACAAGGGGGCCAGAGGGCTGTACGAGAAGGTCGGGTTCAAGGAGGCGGGCAGGATCCCCAAGGCGATTCACAGGGACGGCACCTACACCGACCTGGTCCGCATGGTCCTGGAGCTTTAGCATAGAATGATATATCCGTAAAACCGCGCTCAGGAATCTACATCTATTCAGGCATCACTGAGTTGTCGGGGATTGCGTTGAGACGACTGAGTGCGTCCACAATCGGGCTAGCAGTCGTGATCGTGCAGCTTGCCGTCCTTTTTTCAATTTCGGGACCATCCTCGGCATACACGCCGCATGCGCCGATATTTATTACAGGTAACAGCGGCTTCAACTCGAGCAACGGGGTGAGTGGGGGCTCTGGCCTTCAATCCGATCCCTATATAATTGAAGGATGGGAAATCGACTCCACATTGGCCATCGGGATCTCAATCGCCAACACCGATGCCCATTTCATTATCCGCAACGTCTATGTACATCCAGCTACGCCCTACACATCATTTGGCATCGCTCTGGACACCGTAAAAAACGGACGCATGGAGGATTCCTTAATCATCGATCATTACGTCGGCATCATGATTGATGGCAATTCCTCGAACATCGCAATCGCAGGGAGCGGTGTGTCCGGCAGCCTTGTTGGTGCAATAGTGAAATGGAGATGCAACTCCGTCAGTTTCGTGGGGAACAACATGTCGTCTAGCCAGGACATGGGAATATATTCCGAAGCCGATATCACAGTCGACGGCAATACCTTCTATGACAATCTGCGGGGCCTCTTCCTCTATTCAGGCGCAACGGTGAAGAATAATCATTTCCTTTCGAACAGGCTGACAGGCATCGACATGTCCCACAGCGCCGTCGGAGGGACAATAACCAACAATAGAGTGGAATGGAACGGAAACAGCACCGGCTGGGGCGGCATCACCTTCGAGAATGAATCCGCACGCTGGACGGTGTCAAGGAACCAGATTGATCACAACCACCAATTCGGCATCTGGATGGCCGGATCGCAGAACAACATCACTATCATGGAGAACAATCTTGAGAACAACGTTGGCAAGGGCATCTACATCGGCAGGGGCATACCGGACCTGTCCCGCGACATAACTGTGTTCCACAACAATTTCGTCGGCAATAGCGTTCCTCAGGCTGTCGACGAAAGCGGGGCGGTCAACCGTTGGGACATCGGGTGCGCTGGTGGCGGCAATTATTGGTCCGACTACATTGGCCCGGATGATGTAGACTGCCAAACGGGCGGGGCAGGCAGCGACGGTTTCGGCGAGACGCCCTACATCCTTGATGCGGATTCGCAGGATGGCTACCCGATAATCCAGCCACTCTTGTTCAATAACACAGCGCCTACAGTCACTGTCCTTGCGCCCAATGGCGGCGAGACTTGGACAGGGGGCAGCGTTCAGAATATCACATGGTCGATGTACGACGACTTCGACTCGGATCTTTCGGTCTGGATTCAGTACTCCATCGATGCTGGGAGCAGCTGGGAGGACATCCCCGGCGCGCAGAACATCAGCCTGCCTGTCGGAAACCAGACGTTCCCCTGGACGGTGCCTTATGTCAACACGGACTACGCGCAGGTTGAGGTCGAAGTCATGGATTCCAGCGGCGCGACAGCTACTGACTATAGCGATGACTTCTTCACGATCTTCACAGACGCACCCTTCATCGTCGCCACAGATCCGACTGATGGCGAGATTGATGTGCCCGTTACCGCCCCGATAGTGATCACATTCAGCGAGTCGATGAATACATCGAGCGTCACGGTCTCGGTCGTCCCCACTCTAGCGTTCGCGCGCAGTTGGTCGGCGGGTGACACGGTTCTCACTCTAAGTCACGTGACTCCTTTCATGAATTGCACGATGTACACCGTCTTCGTCTATGGGCAGGATTGGAACGGGGATAACCTCGTCCCTGGCCCCGTGCCGAATCCATTCAGCTTCGCCGTAGGTTGCGGCGCCCAGTTCACGGTCACGCTCCTGAACCCCGTTGGCGGGGAGGACTGGACAGGCGGCCACTTCAAGACGCTCGCCTGGAACGTCACCGACCAGGGAGGCCCCATCTTCAACGTGACGATCGACCTCTCCTACTCCGTCAACGGCGGGAGCTCCTGGACGGATATCGCCCTGAACATCTCGGGGAGCAACGTCACATATCCGTGGCTGGTCCCGATACTCGACTCCAGCACGGCGAAGGTGAGGGCGTGCGCGACGAAGCCGAACAATGGCACCGTCTGCGGGTCGAGCGGGCTGTTCACAATCGACTCAACGTCGCCGCAGATATTGCAGACGAGCCCCACGAACGGCGAGATCGATGTCCCGGTCGACACCCTTATCCAGTTCTATTGGAGCGAGGTGATGAATGTCGCGTATGGATACATTTCTATGACCCCGATGATCGCCGGGAATGCGAGCTGGAACATGTCGGGAACCATGTTCCAGTTCGCGCCGATCAGCCTGCTGCAACAATGCACCCAGTACTGGTTCACGCTCATCGATTTCAGGGACGACAGCGATCCCGGCAACAATATGTCGTCGGGCTACACCTTGAACTTCACGACGAAATGCCCCGGTTCGCCGTCGGTTGCTCTCACGAGCCCCGTGGGCGGCGAGTATCTCAAGGGCGGTTCCTCATTCTCCATCACATGGACCGCCAATGACGCGGAGACTCCAAACAATCAGTTGATCTTCATCATCAACTACACGAGCAGCGCCTCTTCCGGCCTTGTCATAGGGCCCGTCCAGGGAATCAGCAGCTACCTCTGGACAGTTCCCGCCATCGACGCCACTGACGTGATCATCAACATCACCGCTATCGACGGGGACGGCATGAAGGGTTGGGACGAGAGCGGACCGTTCACGATCGACTCGACCCCGCCCTCCCTTTCCAGTCATGCCCCGACCGGATGGAACGTGCCCGTGAACGCGAGCGTCGACGCGTTCTTCGACGAGCCCGTCAGCGCGATGCTCAACTACACGAAGGAGAGCTTCGGGCTCCAGGAAGTCGCGACTTTGCGATGGGTCTCGGTTACCTGGCATAGAGTACCTTCAGGTTCGCTTTTCCCGCAGGAGTTCCACTTCGTTCCGGATTCGCCCTTGGAGGAATGCGCGGCCTACATGGCGCATATAAACGGCACATTCTTCGACAGGGCCTTGTGGTACCTCACGAATCCAACCAGCTGGACTTTCCACACCGTCTGCCCGCCGAGCATGTCCCTTCAAACCTTGCTGGGAGGGAAGGACTGGACCGGTGGCTCGAAACATGATGTCGTATGGTCGATGAGCGACGAGATCGACACGCAGCTGCGTGTCTGGATGAACTACTCGAAGGATGGCGGGCTCGACGGCTATCCATACAGCGCCTACACGGGGATCCGGGCCACCGGCGTCATAACGTACATGTGGACCGTCCCGCTCATCGACACCGCCAGCGCGAAGGTCAGGGTCACGGTGATGGACAGCTCCGGCCTGAAGACGGTCACCGAGAGCTCCGCCTTCCAGATAGACTCGACCCCGCCATCGATACTGACCAGCGTGCCCGGCGCGGGATCCCTCGGCGTCAAGATCACGGACAGCATCCAAGTCGTCTTCACCGAGGCGATCGTCAGGTCCACCGCCGAGCAGGCGTTCTCCATCTCTCCGGATCCAGGTGGGGTCTCCTTCTCCTGGCAGAGGCTCGGGCTGGGCAACGACATGCTGGTGGTCAGCCACAAGCCTCTCTCGTCCAAGACGGATTACGTCATCACCTTCAGCACCGCCATCAAGGACGTGAGCGACCCCGGGAACCATCCGACCGCCCCCCTGACCCTGCACTTCTCCACTAAGCCACCGCCGAATGTGAATCCCCCGGTGGCGAAGGCGGTCGGGAAGAACCAGATACTAGTCGGCGAACAAACGACCTTCGACGGCAGCCAGTCCACGGGCGACATCGGCTCCTACGTCTGGACGATCACGGACAACCAGAACAACATCGTTGACGTGCTCGTCGGGATGATTGTCAACTACACGTTCACCCACAACGGGCGGTACAAGGTCACCCTCGTCGTGACCGATGTGAACAATGGCCTCCCCGGCACAGACAGCCTCGAGATAGTCGTCACGAGCAACGACAACGCGGGTGCCCTGATCTTGCTGTCATCAGCGCTGCTGATGGGCGCTCTGCTCGGCGGGACCGAGATTGGTCGCATGTCGCTGTTCATGCTGGTCGCCGTACCCGTCTACAAGAGGAAGAACAAGGGCAAGGAGGACCCGGAGACGCGCGGCATGATCAAGGGTTACATCCTCGTGCATCCTGGGGACACCTACACCGACATCAAGCGCAACCTCTCGTTGAATGACGGCGCGCTCACCTGGCACCTCATGAAGCTCGAGAAGGCCAGCCTCATCAAGTCAATGATCCGCGGCTCGAGGAGACTGTACTTCCCGGCGAACATGCCGCTGCCCTTCGAGGACGGCGGGGACCTTCACGAGATCGAGAAGAGGATGCTTCAGATGGTGAAGACCGATCCCGGCATGACCGTGAAGGTGCTGGCGGAGGAACTCGGCGTGTCGAGCCAGCTCACGCTCTATCACATGAGGAAGCTGTCACAAAAGGGGCTAGTCTCTCTTGAGAGACGAGGGCTGCGCCTGAAGGTTTATCCCCCGCCGCCGCGCAACGCCTAGATACATTGAAATAACCGTAAAAGGCGCGTACAGCAATTTACTTCTATTCAGCGCACCGTGTGTGCACCGGGATTGTCTTGAGGAAAGCTGGAGCGCTCGAGATGGTCAGCATCGTCCTGGCGGTGCAACTAGTGCTTCTGCTCCCTTCTCCACGCGTCATGGGATGGATACCGGAGCCGTACGAGCTCTACGGGACCGCACACGATGAAGCGGGAGTCGTTCTCCTCGACGGTGAGCCGATCAGGACGTTCATCGACGGCGTCGAGTACTCCAATAAGACCTCCGTGTACAGCCGCCCCGGTTATTTCGACGGATATTTCGACGTCGACACCTACGGCAACTACAGGAGCAACCGCACACTTCCCGGCACGCCGTGGATAAAGGAGGGCGGCGACGACGGGGATCCAATCATGTACGTCTGGGGGGACCTGAGTAACAACACTCCGATCGGAGGACCTGCGCAGCCATGGAAAACCGGGGCGGTGTTCAAGGAGAACCACACGTGGCAGACAGGACTCCCGCCTGAGGCCGGGGACCTGAATGAGGCAATGACTCCGCTCCAACCGCCATTGGCCAAGATCTACAGCATCACCACCAACAGCAGCTTTTCGCCGTACAACGACAATGTCTGGCTCTGCAATCCCACGCCGACCCCTGTGGACGCCTCGAGACTGTATATCCAGAAGGACGTTCCTGGAAGTTTCGACGGGCCCATCGTCCAGGTCAATGCGGGCACGATACCGCCGTTCGGCAGATACTTCGTCGACACGGGTTCATTGAACTACTTCGTCGAAGCCGGCGATGCCGTGAAGCTGGTCTGGAAGAACAATGCGTCGAACCCGAATGCGCCGTTTGGCGGGAAGGACATAGTGGTGGACAGGGTCGAGTTCAACAGGACTCCGTCCGGTGGTGCCCTGAATTGGGAACCGGGCAACACCATACAGCGTGACGAGCCCGCGCCCGACAGAGGGTTCAGCATAAACAGGTCAGCGTCCTGCGGAGACACGAACTCCGTTCGACAGGATTTCTTCATCACTCCGGAACGTCAGGTCGACATCTTCCGCCCGCTACCCCCCTGGCCACTCGCCATCGACGGCATCTCTTCAGACAATATTGATTCGAGGATGTATCATTTCACAAGACTATCCGGTTATCAGCTGAGCTGGATCTATCATGATCCCGAGGGGACTCCGGAGGCGATCGCCAGCGTCGCCATTTCCCAGGGTCAGAATCGGATGACTCCGCTATGGACCGCGGACGTGGCTGGGCCCACCGAGACCATCACCTACACTGGCCTGCCTCTGCAGCAGTGCAGCGATTACTGGTACTCGGTGAAGACGAGCGATGGTTTCGGCTACGGGACGCTTGCCGATTTGAGATTCCACACGAACTGTCCCCCGGCGTGGCCACCGAAGGTGTGGCCGCTCATGGGTGACATTGTTCCTGCAGGGACGCAGACGGTATGGTGGTTAGAGGTCGTCGACGGCGACCCCGGGGATACGGTCAATTACACCTGGGTCGTGGACGACTCTCCAATCTTCACGCCGCCATATGTGAGCACCGGCACGACGACGAGCAACCACTCAGCTGCTTTCATGACGATTCCGACAATGACATACTACTGGTGTGTCGATGCCTCGGACGGCTGGTCATACACGAATTGCACGGGCTCTTGGTTCTTCAAGACCTCGGGGAACCCGGTGGTGTCCATTTCGGTTCCTACGGGAATCGAGGACTGGACCGGCAGTTCGAATCATTACATCATCTACTCGCTCTCGGATGATCTCGACTCGCGACTTGCGGTCGAGGTGAACTATTCCCTCGATGGCGGCAACGACGGATATCCATACCAGGTCTTCGCGGGCTTGAAAGATGTGGGAACGATCAACCATCAATGGACTCTGCCAGTCGTCGATTCGAAGGCGGTACGCCTTAGAATCACTGCAACGGACAGCACGAATCTCTCCGCTGTGGCCTACAGCGCTTCCTTCGAGATCGACTCGACTGCGCCAATCATTCTGACGACCGTGCCCGCAGACGGCTCCTCGGGTGTGACGATCACGGACGACGTCCAAGTCGTCTTCGACGAGCCCGTCAACAAGACATCGGCCGAGCAGGCTTTCTCCATTAGTCCCGACCCGGGAGACATCCAGTTCGATTGGACCGTGACCGGCCAAGGCAAAGACGTTCTCGTCGTGAGTCATAATCCGTTCAGATCGGAGACGGAGTATGTCGTCGCGTTCGGCCCGGTGCTGCGCGACATCAGCGACCCGGGAAACCATCCCTCCATCCCCCTCACGTTCAACTTCACGACCAAACCTCCGGTGGTAATCCAGCCGCCCGTCGCGAAAGCTGTAGGGAAGAATCAGGTTCAGGTGGGAGAGGAAGTCACTTTCTACGGCAATGAATCGATGGGCAACATCACGAGATACGTCTGGACCATCACGGACAACCAGAATCACATCGTCGAGGTGCTGACCGGAGTGATCGTCAACTACACGTTCAATCAACAGGGGCGGTACTCTGTCACCCTGACCGTTTATGACGACACGACCGGGTTGAGCGACAGTGATACGATGGAGATTGTCGTGACAAGCAACCCGAAGGAGGGCCTCGACCTCATATGGCTCATCGTGCTCATTGCGATTCTCTTCATGTGCGCTTTCATCGGCGGGACCGAGATCGGCCGCGTCGCGCTGCTGACTCTTTTGGTCGCCCCCATGCATGGCAGACGGACGAAAGACAAGGATGAGGCGGAGACTCGGGGGATGATCCGCGGCTTCATCCTGGGCAATCCCGGGGAGTGCTATACTTCCATCAGGCAGAACCTCGGGCTGAAGAACGGAACGCTGTCCTGGCACCTGATGAAGCTCGAGAAGGAGGGCATCATCAAGTCCAGGGTGCAGGGCACGAGGAGGAGGTACTACCCCAAGGGGGCGACCATTCCCGCCGAGAACGGCGGAGAGCTGCGGGAGATCGAGCAGCGGCTGCTGAAGGCCGTCGAGGAGGATGTGGGCAGATCTGTGAAAGAGCTGGCTGAAGAACTGGGGGTCTCCAGCCAGCTCGCCTTGTATCATATCAGGCGGTTGTCGCAGAAGGGGTTCGTCAATCTCGAGAGGAAGGGGTTGCGCTTGCGGGTCTACCTGCCCCCGGAAATCCGCAACACCTAGGCCCATCCATCAAGCTCGCGACCGAATGTGGACAAAGGGATTTAAGGTGAGGGTCGCTTAACGCTGCGGCATGACAGACCTCGCCGTGAAGCTGGCGGGCCTGAGTCTGCGGAACCCGACCCTGCTCGCTTCCGGGATACTCGATGAGACTGGCGGTTCCCTTCTGCGCGTTTTTAAGAGCGGGGCTGGCGCAGTCGTATCGAAGTCCATCTGTCTTCATCCTCGAACAGGCTACAAGAATCCGACCATCGTGGAGCTTGAAAACGGCATGATCAACGCGATGGGGCTGCCCAACCCCGGAATCGAGGAGTACGGCACTGAGATCGCGAAGGCCGTGAAATCGGGTGTAATCCTCGTGGGCAGCGCCTTCGGGAAGGATGAGCACGAATATGCATCCGTGGCGAAGGAGTTTGAGAAGCACGGTGCCGCGGCGGTCGAACTCAACCTCAGCTGCCCGCATGCCAAGGGCCTCGGTCTCGAGATCGCACAGAGCGCCGAGGCAGTCGAAGGATTCACTCGAGCGGTGAAGAGCGTTGTGAACATTCCGGTGATGCCCAAGCTGTCCCCGAACGTCACGAACGTGGCTAACCTCGGGCTGGCCGCCGAGCGTGGCGGTGCCGATGCTGTCGTCGCAATCAACACGGTCAAAGCGATAGCCATATCCGCGGAGCTGAGAACGCCGGTTCTTTCGAACAAGTACGGCGGACTGAGCGGCCCGGCAATCAAGCCGATCGGGCTCAGATGCGTCTACGACCTCCACGAGGCGGTGGACATTCCGATAATCGGGGTTGGCGGCGTAACCACTGGTCTGGACGCCGTGGAGTATTTCATGGCGGGAGCGAGCGCGGTCCAGATAGGCACCGCTCTCAGGACGCGCGGGTACAGCGCGTTCCGTCTGATCTGCAAGGAGATACAGCAGTTCATGGAGAAAGAGGAATTCAAGACGGTCGGGGAAATGGTCGGGCTTGCCCATGAGTAATCTCCACATCGTCAAGATAGAGAAGATGGCGGTCGAGTGCCACCACACCAAAACTTTCCGGTTCCGCGCTCCTTTCGAGGCGGAGCCTGGCCAGTTCGTCATGGTATGGGTCCCCCGCAACGACGAGGTGCCGATGGCGCTCTCATACCTAGACGGCTTGAAGGGATTCACTTCGCATGCTCAGGGCGAAACGACAAACGCGCTCGCGGGTTTCGAGGTGGGCGGTCGCTTGGGGATTCGGGGCCCGCTTGGCAACAGCTTCGACATCAGGGGCAAGAGAATCCTCTTTGTTGCCGGTGGGACGGGGATGGCTTCGGTCGTCGCCGCGATGGAAGCTGCCGCCAAGAGTGGGAGGAAAGTGGTCACCGCGCTTGGAGCGAAGACCAAGGACGAGCTCATCTTCGTGAAGCGTGCAGAGAAGGTCGGAGAGGTCCACCTGGCCACAGACGATGGCTCCGAGGGGTACGACGGCTTCGCGAGCGCGCTGGCGGAGAGATTGCTCGAGTCGCACAAGTTCGACCAGATCGTCACTTGCGGTCCCGAGGCGATGATGAAGAAGGTCGTTGAAGCCGCAACAAAGAAAAGGATACCGGTTCAGGCGTCCGTCGAACGATTCATGAAATGCGGCATCGGGATCTGCGACGCCTGCGCCTTCGGCGATAGGCTAGTCTGCGTCGACGGCCCCGTCTTCGATGGCGAGTTTCTGGCGGGGTGCGAGGACTTCGGACGCTACCGCCGAGACGAGAGCGGGCGCAGAGTACCCATCAAGTAGCAAGGTTAAACTGCCTTCCACCGATTCCGCGTGCATGCTCGACCAGGCAATGGATGCGCTCGCCGAGGAAATCGTGCGGTGGTATGCGCAGTGGAATCCCGTCTACGGCACATACCTGGGCATACATGACTACGACCACATGCTGCCAGACTCCTCTCTGTCTGCATTGAAAGAGGAGATCCGCCGCACAAAAGAGTTCAAGGCGCGGCTCCAAGCCCTCAGACCGGAGGAGCTCTCGCCCGCCAGACAGATCGACAGGCGCAACCTCCTGAGCGCCGTGGACCTGAGCCTGTTCGACGAGGAGGTGCTCCACAGGTCGGAGACGTACCCGGCGGCACCGGGAGAGTTCGGGACTTCCATCATGCTGCTTTACCAGAGGGATTTCGCTCCGCTGCCCGAGAGACTGCGGTGCATCTCATCTCGGTTCGCGGCGGCGTCTAAGTATCTCAGCGATGCGAGGGAGCGGCTCACCAGACCGGTCAAGCTCTGGACGACGATAGGGATCGAGTCCTGTTCGCAACTCCAGGGCCTGCTCAAGATGATAGAGGGAATCGGCAGGGGCGCATTACCTCCTTCTGACGCGGAATCATTGGCCGACTCCTCTGCGAAAGCATCGAAGGCGCTGAGCGACCACGAGAAATGGCTGAGGGAGGATGCGCTGCCGAAGGCGACAGACGATATCGGAATAGGCGCACGCAACTTCGACAGACTCATCAAGCTCAGGGGACTCGGTCTGACGGCGGACGAAATCTACTCCCTCGGAAAGGAGTACCTCGCATCGGCGAAGAAGCAGCTTGGAATCCTCGCCGGGCAGATCAGGCCGGGGTCTTCGGTCGAAGAGGTCAAGGAACTCGTGCAGTCGAAGCATCCGAAGGATTTCGCAGAAGCACTGTCAATGACTGTGAAAGCGATGAACGAAGCGAAGGAGTTCGTCGCGAGGAAGGACATAGCCACCTTCCCGCCAAAGGAAGAGCTGAAGGTAATCGAGACCCCTGAATACCTCAGGCACGTGATGCCGATCGCCGCTTACATGCCCTCCGCTCCTTTCGACGCCGTCCAACAGGGCATCTACATGGTCACACCCGTGCAGGAGGACTCGAGCGAGCTGAAGAAGCACAGCTACGCGAAGAACTGGATAACCGCAATCCACGAGGGGTATCCGGGGCACCACCTGCACAACAGCTGCGCGGCGGTCAGCAAATCATACGCCAGGGCATACGTGTGGTCGATTGAGACCGTGGAAGGCTGGGCGCTGTACTGCGAGGAGATGATGCCCGAGTACGGGTTCCACAACGAGCCCGAGGTGAGGTTCTCGCAGACTCTCGACCTGATTTGGCGGGCGTGCAGGGTCATCATAGACGTGGACCTGCACCGCCGCAAGATGACCTTCGAGCAGGCGGTGGACATGCTCATGAGAGAGGCGGGGCTGGACAAGGCGACCGCGGCCTCGGAGGTCAAGAGATACACCTATACCCCGGGATATCCGCTGTCCTACTTGATCGGCAAGCACATGATCAGGGAGCTGAAGGAACAGGCGAAGAAGGAGCTCGGGCCGAAATACAGCGACAAGCTGTTCCACGATACATTCCTCTACGCCGGCCTGGTCCCGATGGCGCTCATCAAGGAAGTCTTCGAGCAGAAGTTCAGAGAGATGAAGTCCGCCTGAGGGCTCGACCCCAAGGCGGGGTTGCCCCCGTCATCAATCGAAATGCCGTCTCAGGGACTCAGCCCTAATTGACCCTGCCCGGTGTCGTTCCCCTCATCGCCGTCGCAGCAGTGACAGTGGCCGTGATTGCCGCCGCCACCGTATGTGCCGTTGTTTCCATAGTGCATTCCGCTGCCATTCCCCTGATCACCCATCATCGGGTGGTCGCTCATCATGTGACCGCCTGACACGGCCACCGCCGTCGTGCCGACACCCGCCATAGACAGAGCCAAAAGCAGGGCGATTACCGCAGTGTTCATTGTTGTATCTCCTCGGCCCGCGGAACCCGCAGGCCTCAGGTATCATTATGGCTGAAACAGCATATGTCACTGACCTGAAACGACGTGAAATGCATTTCAGAAGGATGAAATCAGGCGGGTTCTGAGGATTTTGGCGGCATTGTCCTTAGGCGGATCTTGTTCGTCATGCCATGCCTTTCGCGGGCCACGATTTCCTTGCGCTCGAGCTTGTCCAGCAGGCGGGTGACCTTCGCCTTGGAGAACGAGCCAGACGCCACGATATCCTTCTGGAGCATCTCTCCGCCCCTTTCGCGGATGAGCGCATAGAGACGCTTCTCGTCTTCATCCAGCATCTTGAAGAACGCCGCCTCCTGATTGCGGGACACATGCTGACCTTCCCGTTCAGCAACCGAAGGGGGGGCGGTTGAGACTGGGTATGTCGGGGTCATCGTTCCGCCGGCTGGAGCCTGATTGACTATGGGGACATCCTGGCGGGAAGACATCAGGGAGAAGACCACGGCTATCAGGACAACCGCCAACAGCAGGGTTACTGCAAGCCAGCCAAGGTTGAAGCTTCCACCTCCGCCGCCCATCATGCCCCCACCCATCATCCCGCTCGACATGAACATCGCGCCGGCGGACCCTGTGAGAAGGAGTGCCACGAACACCGCCAGTATCACAAAGATAACGTTCATCTCTTGGCTTCTCGCCATGTGCTTTCGATCTCCTGCTATGCGAATGACCTACTCAATGGTGTTGCTTAATGTTTGGCAATTCCCGGCGGGAGAAGTCACTCTAGATCAGGTCGCCGCGGAAGAATGCCGCTGTCCTGTCGTCATCGAGGCGGCGGACATCGTCAATCGACCCGCTACCCAGCACTTCTCCTTGATACAGGAACAAACAGCGCTTCGCGAGCCTCTGCGCCTGGAACGGGTTGTGCGAGACCATGACGACCGTGCATCCCGTCTTCTGGCGGTACGCGGCCAGGGCGGACTCGAGCATCTTGATGTTTGGCGGGTCCAAGTTCGCGGTGAATTCGTCGAGGAACAGCACCTCGGGCTCAATCGCGATCGCACGGGCGAAAGCGACTCTCTGTGCTTCCCCGCCCGAGAGCGTCGAAGCCTTCCTGCGCTCGAACCCCTGTAGCCCGACATCCCCTAGAGCATTGAGCGCGCGATCTCGGATTTCACGCTCTTGCATCCCCCTCAGCCGCAAGCCGTATGCCACATTACCGAAAACCGTGTCCCTGAACATCACCGACCTCTGGAGGAGCATGGTCATCCTCCGCCTGAGCCGCTGGCCATCCCGCAGGACTGACTCGGAGCCGCCAAATGTCACCTCCCCGTTGTCCGGCTGCTCCAGGAGGTTCAGTATTCGGAGGAGGGTGCTCTTGCCGCTCCCGCTCGGGCCCAGCATGGCGAACAGCTCGCCCGCCTCGACCTTGAGGTTGACGCCAGAGAGCACCGCCGACCCCCCGTAGGATTTGGAAATTCCCGCCGCCTCGACCGCGAGCCCCAAGGTCAATCCCTTTCCTGGATTTCCCGTATCACGAAGAACACAACGAAGGCTATGATCAGTAGGATTCCCGCCAGCGCAAACGATGTGCCGAAATCTCCCATCTGGGTTTGCTGCATGATCGCCGTCGTGATGACCTGCGTCGACCCCTTGATGTTGCCGCCGACCATCCAGACCGCACCGACCTCGCTGATCGCCCTTCCGAACCCCACCATCACCGCCCCGAAAATCCCGAACCTGGCCTCGTGCATCACCCTCATCATGAGCTGCCTGTTGCTCGCGCCAAGCGTCTTGATTGTGAGACGCACGCTCTCATCGACGTCTGAAACTGCGGATATGGTGAGTCCGGTCACGAGCGGGAAGATGAGCACCGACTCGGCGAGCACCATACCTATAGGCGTCCAAAGCCAGTCCAGAAAACCTAGCGGCCCGCTGTGCGAGAGCATTGTGTAGACGACCAGACCTACGACCACTGAGGGCAGTGCGAAGAGCGTGTAGACGCCCGTCCTCATGAGCCAGCTGCCGCGGAATCTCTTCAATGCGAGGAACGCGCCGAGCGGCAGTCCGACCAGCGAAGTCAGGACGGTTGCGGTAATCGACACGTAGAGAGAAAGCGCAACGACCTGAGCGATGTCAAGTTCGCTCAAGAGAAGACTCCTCCCTCGATCAGGGCTCCGCGTTGGGGAAGAAGAGTTGGTGGCCGTTGGCCGCGTATGATGCTATCAGGTCCTGCGTCTCCGGGCTCACAATCCATTCCGCGAACAGCACTGCGTACTTCACGTTGACGTTCAGGTTTTTCGCGGGATTGACGGGGATCACGCTGTACTGGTTGAAGAGCACGATGTCATTTCGGAAGACCTCGACGATGCTGAGCGTCGTGATGAGCGTGAAGTAGGTTCCCTCGTCCGTCAGGGTGTAACCGCCCAGCTCGTCGGTCATCATCAGCGTGTCTTCCATGCCCTTGCCTACCTCCTTGTACCATGAACCGAACTGACTCGTATTCAGTCCCGCCAGAGCCCAGATCTGCATCTCCTTCGTGTAGGTCCCGGAATTGTCCGACCTCGAAAGGAAGGTGGAAGAGTTGTCTGCAATTTTCTTGAACGCCACCGTCACGTTCCAGGCACTCCCCACGCCGGCGGGATCGCTCGAAGGCCCGACCATCGCGAACTGGTTGTACATCACCTTCCATTTGAATATGCCATAGCCCTGGTCCATGAACGGCGCCTCCAGCGAAGGCGCATGCGAAAGGACCACGTCCGCGTCCCCCTTCTTTGCGTTCTCGAGCGCCTGACCGGACCCGACGGCCACAACATCGACCTTGACGCCGTACTTGGATTTGAAGTCGGGCAGGATAAAGTCCAGGAGACCGGAGTTCTGCGTACTCGTCGTAGTGGCAAGGATCAGCCTCGATTCGGCGGGAGAGAAGACACCTGAGATGGCGAGACCCGCCGCCACGAGGACGACTGCGATAACGACAACTACGAGTATCAGCCACTTGGTCTTGTTCATAGGAGTTGCTTGCCCGGGCATCGCCGTTATCTAGATAATCTTGACGACATGTCGTGGAAGGGGCACTCGGATGGAGGCACTTCTCGGAAAACTTAATAGAGGAAGTCAGGATACGAGGCGCGGTGGAACATGAAGAGCATTGACGCCCTCGTCAAGAAGGCGATGGATTACAAGAAGAAGGGTCTGAAGGAGGACGAGATAGCAGACGAGCTGCACCTCTCGAAGGACACGATCATCTGGCTGCTGACCCGCGGCCTGAAGGGTGGCGAGCCGCCGAAGGATGTCAAGATCGGCTGGCGCTCCATCGGCGTCATGGGCAACAGGATAGCGGCGATGGCCTCCTCCATGACCGACATCATCCTCGAGGAGACGGAGAAGAGCGGCAACGAGCCGCAGTGCGTCGCCGGGATAGCGATCAACGGCATTCCGTACGCCACGTGCATCTCCGAGGAACTTGGGAGCGAGCTGGCAATCTATAGGCCCCCGAGCGAAAGAGGGAAGGCGGGCGGTCATTTCTCCAGCAACTACGCCGCGGTGCAGAATAAGAAAGTCATCTTCGTTGACGATGTCGTGAGCACTGGCGAAACGATGAAGGGCGCGATGGAGGACGCGCGAGTTTCCGGCGGAACTCCGATCCTCGCGGTCGTCCTGGTGAACAAGACGGGACAGGATGAACTGGACGGCATTCCCTTGCGGGCGCTAATCCGCGCAAGGTCAATCTAGTGGTGCAGATGCACTGGTTCAACGAGCTCCTCGGGAATGCGGAGGAGTTCCTTCATGGGCGCGAGAGGGTCCTCTGCAATGCGGGTCTGAGCGTCTCCGGCCTGCAGCATGTAGGCCGTTTGAGAGGGGAAATCGCTCTCAACCACGCGATAGTCAGAGCGTTGAGGTTGAAGGGAAAGAAGACCTCTCAGAACCTCGTGCTGTATACCCAGGACCAATGGAAGGGCAAGGAAGGACAGCTGGGCAGGTTCAAGGCCGGCGAAGGGGAGCAGTACATCGGTCGGAGGCTGATGGATGTCCCGGATCCGGAAGGCTGTCATAAGAACTGGGTGGAGCACTACTGGGTCGATTTCGGGGACCATCTGGACAGGTTCGCCCCCGGGATAAGCGTGATCAGCACGACGGAGGTCTACTCCCGCCAAGACATGAAGGACCTCGTCATCGAGCTCGTGGGCAAGAAGGAGGCCGTGCGGGAGGTGGTGAACAAGTACCGCAGCAGGAAGCCCTACCCGGCGGATTGGATTCCATTCGAGGCCTATTGCGAGAAGTGCCGGCGCGTCGGCAGCGCGAAGACGATGGAACTCCTTCCCGACTACAGGGTGCGTTACGAGTGCGAGTGCGGCAACTCCGGGATTTCTCCCATCGAAAAGGGGAAGCTGAACTGGCGGCTCGAATGGCCGGCCCTGTGGAAGGTCCTGAAGGTCGATGTCGAGCCTTTCGGGAAGGACCACGCCGCGCCTGGCGGGTCAAGGGACAGCTGCAAGGAAATCGCGAAGAGGATCATGGGGATGGAGGCGCCATTCCCCATAGCCTACGAGTGGGTCGGGCTGGGGCGGGGAGGGAAGGATCTCGGGGACATGGGATCGTCGGACTTCATCGGTTTCACCCCGAAACAGTGGCTGGAAATCGGCGACCCCGAGGTCATCCGCTATATCTACTTCTTCAACCCGGTCTCAAGGCGCGTGGTCCTCGACATGAGCAAGGTGGACTCATATCACGATCTATACGATACCGCCGAGAGGGCGTATCATTCCGCGAAGAGGAATGAAGAAGAGGAGGTCGCGGCTAGGAGCTTCGAACTCGCGCTCGTCGAGAAGACGATGGAGGAGGTGCCGTTCCAGCTCTCATACCGCCACGCCGCCTACCTGTCGCAGATCTCACCGTCTGAGCACAAGGCCAGCTGGTGCATCCAGCGGCTGAGGGACACCGGCATGCTCTCCCTGCCTCTGACGCCGTACGAGGAGGGCAGGATAGAGAGAAGACTGATGCACGCGATGAAATGGGTGGAGCTCTATTCATCCGAGAACAAGGTCATGCTCCTGCAGGAGTTGACAAAGGAAGTGAGGGAACAACTCGACGATAAGGACAGGGAGGCTCTTTCGATGTACCTCAAGGCGGCGACGCCGACCGAATGGCGGGAGGATGCGATCAAGGAGTCCATGGTCGCGCTCACCAAGGGCGGGAAACTGCCGGTCGAGACTCCTCGCTTCTTCAGGGATCTGTATCTCGTGCTCCTCGGACAGGAGAGGGGCCCGCGCGCTGCACCTTTCCTGGCGGTGCTGAAGAAGGAATGGGTCCTAGAGAGGCTGAAGGAGACGGCAAAGGCCTAGGACGCCACGGTGGGTTTCGCGCCCTCCGACCTGCAAGCCAAGCCTTCGAGGTTCTGGGCCTCGCGACGGCAGTTCGAATCTGCCCGAGGCTATACTTCTCCCCAATCATGTTTTCAGGATTCCAGCTCATGGTCGAGGTCGCCATTCAAAGGAATGTGGCAGAAGGGAAATGCTTAAGGCAAGTGTAACACATGTACTACTTGAGTGAAGAAATGGACACGACAATCCGCGAACTCGACGACGACCTCTACCGGCAAGCGAAGGCCAAGGCGGCACTCATGGGAATCTCCGTCGGACGCGCGATGAACGAGGCCATGCGGAAGTGGATTTCAGAAGGTAGCGGAACAAAGAAAGGGAGCGTCCTCGATCTGAAGCCGGTGAGATTCGGGAAGGGAAGTGAGCATCTCAGCGAGGAAATCGACAAGGTCCTGTATGGGGAGTAGGAATGCTGCTGCTTGACACCAGCGTGATAGTCGCCTTCAGGAATGCCGACGACGTGAACCACGAGAGGAGCATGCGGGTGTTCGAAGACCTGGCGAACGGCAAGTATGCTAACGGACTCGTGAGTGAATTTGTATTTCTTGAGACTGTGACGGTGCTGAAGAGGAAGTTTGGAGCGACGATTGCGATTGAAACCGGCGAGGCGCTTCTCGACTCGAAGGAAATCAAAGTCCTCCCATCTGGAGACCTGTTCGATGCCTCCTGGAAGGAATTCGTGAGCCTTTCGAAGACGAAACTGAGCTTCGTCGATGCCTCCAATCTCGTTGCCATGCGGATGTACGGGACTCGAGAGATAGCGACGTTCGACCAAGAGTACCGCAAAATCAAGGGCATAGAGGTCATCGGGTAGACCACGCGACCACGTCCGGAGGGAGAACGGCCCTTCACCCTCGGACCGTTTCTGGGCACCCACCCGTCAGGTGCCCGTCGAAAATGCTTATACGGAGACGCGGCTTGACGGAACGTAGCCCCGTGGTGTAATGGCAGCATAAGAGGCTCTGGACCTCTTGGCATCGGTTCGAATCCGGTCGGGGCTGCATCTCCATTGGAGACTTGGTGAAAGAAGATGGAATCTCAGGCGAGTCCTCGCGACTTCATCAGGAAGATTATCGACGAGGACAACAAGGGTGGGCGGTTCGGCGGTAAAGTGCACACCCGCTTCCCGCCGGAGCCCAACGGCCTACTCCACATCGGACACGCCAAGTCGATTTGCCTGAATTTCGGCATCGCGAAGGAATACGGCGGCATCTACAACCTGCGGTTCGACGACACCAATCCATTGAAGGAAGAAGAGGACTACGTCCACGCGATCGAGGAAGACATCAAGTGGCTCGGGTTCGATTGGGGCGACAGGTTGTTCTTCGCGTCGAATTACTTCGAGAAGATGTACGAGCACGCCGTCCAGCTCGTCAAAGCCGGGAAGGCGTATGTGGACGATCTCTCACAGGACGAAACCCGTGACTACAGGGGGACTTTGACCACGCCTGGGCGGGAAAGTCCATGCAGAAACAGATCGGTCGAGGAGAACTTGGATCTGCTTGAGCGCATGCGGGCAGGCGAGTTCGCGGACGGGAAGAAAGTCCTGCGCGCTAAAATCGATATGGCATCCCCGAACCTGAACATGCGCGACCCTGTGATGTACCGCATACTCCATGCAAGGCATCACAACACCGGGGACAAGTGGTGCATCTACCCGACGTATGACTGGGCGCATGGACTTGAAGACTCAATCGAAGGAATCACACATTCCATCTGCACCCTCGAATTCGAGGACCATCGCCCGCTGTACGACTGGTTCCTTCACGAACTCGGCGTCTACCACCCGCAGCAGATCGAGTTCGCCCGCCTCGCTTTGACCTACACCGTCATGAGCAAGAGGTTCATCCTGAAACTCATTGAACAAGGCGTCATCAATGGGTGGGACGACCCGCGCCTGCCGACGATGCGGGGGTTGAGGCGCCGCGGCTACTCGCCCTCCGCCATCCGAACCTTCTGCGACCGGATTGGCGTCGCGAAGGTCAACAGCACGGTTGACATCGAATTTCTGGAGCATTGCCTGAGGGAGGATTTGAACAAGACGGCCCCACGGTTCATGGGTGTCCTCCACCCCCTCCGCGTCGTCATCGAGAACTACCCTGAGGGCAGGACGGAGGAGTTCGAGGCCGTCAACAACCCTGAGGATCCGGCGGCTGGGAAGAGGAAGGTCTCATTCTCCCGCGTCCTGCACATCGAGCAAGAGGATTTCATGGAGAACCCTCCACCAAAGTACTACAGGCTCTCCCCGGGACGAGAGGTCCGTTTGCGGTACGCATATCTCATCACCTGCAAAGAGGCGATCAAAGAGAAAGGGAATGTTGTGGAGCTCAGGTGCACGGTGGATCTGGATACGCGCGGAGGGAACACGCCGGATGGACGGAAGGTGAAATCCACCCTGCATTGGGTGTCAGCTGCCCACGCCGTCGACGCAGAGGTCCGTCTCTACGACAAGCTGTTCACCGTCTCGGATCCCCTCGCTCAGGAGGGCATGGAATTCAAGGACCTCATCAACCCGAAATCCAAGGAGGTCATCACAGCCTGTAAAGCTGAGCCAGCCGTGCGGGACCTCAAGGCTTACGACCGGTTCCAGTTCGAGCGGATGGGATACTTCTGCGTGGACCCGGACACCACGAGCGACAGACTGGTGCTGAACAGGACCGCAACCCTCCGCGACCCATGGACCAAGATCCAGGGGGGCGGGAAAGCTCCCATTTGAGAGGCCTTTCGCGCGTTCGCGCCTGGATTCTATGCTGAGTTGAGCATGACATGTCAAGGCAAGCGCTTTATGATTCGTTCCCCTCTCGATGATGAGGTGAGCGCTTGGGCATTGCGCCAGACATTACACGGCCATTAATCGCTTCGATTGCGTTCGTTGTTGGAGTCGGCCTGCTCGTTATGTTGATCGTTTGGCTGGACATAACCAAGAAGAGGGTGATGAAGCGCCGAGATGCCAACGTGGTTGCCGTGTTCACGGTCGGCGCGATCGCCATTCTGATTATGTGTTCCATCGCGCTCCTCATGATCCCTCAACGGACGTATGACTGGGATTATAGCTACGGACTTGAGATCAAGGTTCTCGACTCCTCTCCGGATATCAGTATCGGAGACCTCTGGGTCCAAACAACCCGGAACCATACCAAGGGGTCCGTGTATCAGTATCCTGGACTCAATCTCACCGACATATATGGGCTGGATCACACCGTGATCGAGGATGTCAGAATCACGTGCAACGGGACGCCCATTTTCTGGGGGAATCACACGCGCCTATTCAATGTATTCTCGACCTTCGACCGCACCATCATTTTCTACCAGAACGGTTCGCAGGTCATCGTCTACGACCGGGGAATAGGTTTCTGGGACCACCCGGCGGTCACCTACTACTTCTCAGGCGGTGGCAGTTGGGCGAACATAGAGTTGCGCATTCTTGGTCCCGCAGTAGATCCGTGATGGATATGGGGGATGCTGAAGCCGAGCGAGTGTGGCCCTCAATAAGCCCAGGCGGTCTCCTTTGCTTACCAATAAATACCTATTCCGCTTTCGGTGCGCCGGGGATAGAATGGTCCGAGAGGTTGACTATAAACCGAAGCCCATAGACGCCGAATTCCTGAACAAGCCCGGTGACTACCCTTTGACAGGCAAGCATCTCGAGCACGAGATCAGGGGAGAGGGCAAGCAGCGCATGGACGCTGAGAACAAGCCCTACCCGACCACGCTCGGCATCCACGGCCATCATGTGGCTGTCGATTTCGAGACGTGCGTCGCCGACGGAGCATGCCAGGACGTATGCCCGGTCGATGTCTTCGATTGGCTGTTGAACCAGGGGAACAAGGGGACGGGCAACGACAAGGTCCTCGAGAAGGGCTCGCCGGACTGGCAGAAGTACAGGACCGACAAGGCGGATCCTGTCCGAGAGGGCGACTGCATCGACTGCATGGCGTGCGAGACGGCCTGCCCTGTGCTGGCGATAAAGATTACGCCTGGCTAAGCAGGAATCAGGGCCCTCTGGGCGCAGGACTCCTTCGCCGCGAATCAGCTGTGGCAAGTGTGACCGGGAAAGCTCCCTCGATCACGTGCACTGGACAACGGCCGCCCTTCCCCTCAAATCGTTATCGCGGCTGATATCCGCGCCGAAACCGGCTTGAAGCCTGGCTCGACCTTTGGCTGGCAATGGTGTTCGTTTTAGCAGTTGGGGGAATCGCGGCATTTGGGCGTCTCGCTGAACGGCAGGGTGGTGGCCCCCCTTGATGCCCGCGAACGAGCGAGGGGTGAACAAGGTGCTTGGCTGCAGCTTGTTCCGGACTGGAGACGAGGAGCCGATGACCGTCGTGTCCGAGATACTCAGACGGAGCGGCGTGAAGGTCGGGAAGGTCGATAGGAAGATCAACCAAATCACGGGGAGAATCGGGTCGTTCTTCGACCCATACGCGTGCAAGGTTACCGCCCATATCTACAATCAGAAGTCGATGAGCCTCGTCGAACTTGTCTGCGGGGGGACATGGGGCAGACCGGGGGAAAAGGTTCTGTCCACCTACATCAAGATCCTCTGTCACAACTTCGATGACCTTTCGCTTGACGACATCGAAAGGTCGATTGACTGGGAGCGGAGCGATTTGGAGGGAATGGAATCTCGCAGGGCTCGCACACAAGCCGTTGCGCTCATCAAGAACATCGAGGCGGAAATGAGGTAGAAAGGGGGCCTGCATACCCTTGATAGAGAAAACGAGCAAGACCAAGCTCAAGATCTGCATCGTCGGGGAGAAGTCGGTAGGCAAGACGTCGCTTCTCGAGAGGTATGTGTTCGGCACCTTTGGCGGTGACTCAGGGGCCTCTTCCGGCACGAAGATGTCTCTAATGAGTTCCAGGAACATCGAGGCGGGCGGCAAGGTGGTCGACGTTGATGTAGCCTTCTTCGACCTCATGGGTGCGACGGCGGTTAGGGATTCCTTCAAGGAGGTGTTGTTCTGGGGCGCACACGGTTTCTTGGCGGTGGCGGACATGACGAGGTCGGAAACGATCCGCGCTCTCCCTGCCTGGGTGAAGGTCGTGAGGTCTATTGCGGGGGAGATTCCGTTCCAAGTGCTCCTCAATAAAGCCGACCTGGCACCTGGAGGCGAATTAAGTTTTGATGACAGTGGCTGGTTTAATTCACGGTTCCCCAAGACGCCGTATCATCTAGTCAGCGCAAGAAGCAGCATCGGAGTCGAAGACGGCGTCGACGCGCTCATAAAGGCCGTCATCGAAAGCATCCTCGCAAAAGCCGCCGTGAAGAAGGAGACACCCGTTCGAGTCGGCGAGATCAGCAAGAAGATTCTGTCCTTCGCCAAGAGGAGGAGCCCCATGGGCGTCCCCAAGAAAGACCTCCTGATGGTCATCAAGAACGTGGACCACGATTCCTTGATGGCGGAGATTGAAGAACTCAAGAAGAACGGGCTGGTGACGATAGAGTTGACCGGCCCGGCGTCATTCTTGGTCAAAATCACCGAGAAGGGCGAGAAGCAGCTCGAGCTGACGGCGGCTCACTGACAGAATGCGGCGGCCAAGAACCGCTCTTCGGGTTGGAATCGCGCCTCAATTGGGAGACCGACCGCGGGTCGGTCAAAGCTCAGTCAGTCTGAGTGAGCGTCTGATCCCCTCTGAGCGGTCGTGGTGGGGGGGCGACATGCGTCTAGGCGTGGCCAGTCAGGTAGCAGAGCGATGCTCCGAGCAATGCTCTGAGCACGCTCAGAGCTGCGGTAGCAGCTACAGAAGCATCCTGAGTGGGTGTGTCCAGGCAGACCCCTTCTAGTACGAGACACCCTTCCCTCCTCTGTTTCTAGTGGAACAGTAGAAAGGTGTGGCTAGACAGGCACGGACGACGACTACGATACGAATCTCTTCTTGTAGTCCTCACGCTAGTCGGGCAGAGAAATCGGCATCCAATCCTTGAGCCGTACCCGGGGGCCTGACACTCACCATCCGGTCCTTCACCCCGGTAGGGAGGCCGTCGAGGTCTGCTTGCCTTTGTCCCATCGACGCCTTGCGCTCACGAAATGCGTCGGTCCCTCAGCGAGCAAAGGGGGATGGCGGGCCGCCGTCTAGACCGTCCGAGACGCGGTTCCTGGCGCGACCTGCGGGGCTGGCAAGGTTCAGTGTATTCGGCCTTGACGGTCGTCACACGGCTCAGCCCTTGAGCGAAAGTCTCAGACAACCTCGCTCTTGCCCTTGGCCTCTGATGCCTTCCTGAGCAAGGACGCGAAAAGACGGAATGTCTCGGGAAGATGCTGTTCATCCTCAGGATTCGGTGCATCCGACTCGCCAGCCGCGTCGTCTTCAGCGGTGGTCTCGTCATCCGCCTCCCCTTGGTTACCGCCGCATGCCTTGTTTGTGTGTTTCTGCACGTTTTTGGCATCGTTCCAGAACTGAGCTTGACCCGAGGCGCCGTCTTGTGCATTCTTGACCGGAATCTCGCCAACGTCGCTTTCCCGGGCTTCCAGGCACAGCCTCCGGGCGGTGGTCCTTCCTACCCCGAGGCTTCCCGCCACCTCCGACCAGGACATGCCTTGCTCTCTCAGGGCGCGGGCTTTGACGGAAAGCGCTGGATCCCCCATCAACTGCTCGACTCTCGGCCTTCCGCCACGCCCTGTCGGGATGCTCAACGCCTCCTTCTCTTGCGAGGAGTCCAGGTGACGATTGCGGGGTGAGTCCCGGGAGTCACGATGTCCAGCCAGTGGAGCGAGCCGCGGTAGAGCGGGTTGTGAACTATCCGGTGGACCTGCCGCTTGGTCCATCTCCTCCCTTTCTTTGTGGGGACGCCGTCTTGGTTCAGCCTGTCCGCAATCCACCTGAGCGACCTGCCGCGGCGACGCCATCCACAGATCCTTCGGACGACGAGCGCTTCCGGCTCGTTGACGACAAGTCCGCCGTCCCGGACCTCATACCCATAGGGGGCGCTCATCCCATTGAAGCCGCCCTTCAGCGCCTTCTGCCTCATCCCATGCCAGACCCTCTCCCCGATCACCCCGGACTCGAGCTCCGCCACGGCACCCATCACTTGTAGGAAGAACCTGCCAAGAGGCCCCCGCGTGTCCACGGTCTCGTCGACTGACGCGAAGTAAACCTTGTTTTGCTGCATCTCGCGGATTGTCGCGAGGAAGTCGTACAGGTTCCTGTTCAGCCGGTCAAACTTGGCAACCACGACCACGTTCGCGCGAAGCGTCCTTCCGTCCAGGACGATACCCTCCCGAACCGCGCGCATCAGTTCCTGGAATCTCGGTCTGGTTGTGTTCCGACCCGAGTATCCATCGTCGACGAACTCTCGGGCCGACTTGTAACCCTTTGCTGCGCAGTACGCCCTGATGCGCTCTCGCTGAGCGTCTAGCGAGAATCCCTCCCGCGCCTGGTCATCCGTGCTCACCCTCAGATATGAGACCGCCAGAATTGCTCGAGCGGCTGCAGGACCGTTCCGAGCACTATCAACAGCGAGGTCACCGGAGATGCTCATGTTGCGCACCGATCGCACTTGAACATGGGACCGCCTGAGCCTGTTGACCAGGAGCCACTCGGGACGGGTGACCCTCTCTCAGGCGGTTCTCTGCTTGAGGCTCAACCCGCGGAACCCCCCGAGACGTCACCATCATCATGTCATCCTCTCCACATGCATGCCTTCGGAATCTGGGGCCACCAAACGGCGATTTGCTCCACGACTGAGTCAAGCCAAGAGGCAGGGGATGGGCATCGCGAGAGTCCTGAATTGAGCCATCGACCTTGGCTAGGGTGGGGAATATCGGGCAGACTCGAATCGTGCGTCCCATCATTGGTTCATACACAACTCAGTGAGAGAGTGGGTAACTCTTATCTTGTCCGTCACGCATAGGTTCCCTGCATCCCGGAGAGAAGGTGCGGAACCTTGGGTCAGAAACCGAAAGGGACTCGCTATCTGGCTGACATGAAAACCTACGCGAACTTACCAGCGAGATTGAGGAACAAGAAAACCGGTACGGTCGTTCTGGTCTACAGCACGCATGAGCCCCGGACATGGGCCCAGGCTCGCGATATCTGCGTCGGGCGGGAGATGAGTGAGGGCACGTTCAAGAAAATCGATGCCGAGCTGAAGCGGATGGGAGTGATCAGACCGATTGAGTTGAAGCTCAAGGGGGAGGTGAATGTTCGTTCAGCTCTGCACAGGCGCCGCGAGCATATCGCTGAAGACATAACCATGGCTCTTAGGTCCAGGGCGGCAACCTCGTCTGCCTACCCTGACGACGTTAATTCCTTTTACCGGCTGGCTGGGTTCTTCCAGGATCTTGTGAATCGAATCAACGAGAATGGCCCGCTCTTCGAAGGTATGCCGGATAGCCTGCGGCCATCATCCTATTTCGAAGGCAGGGCATTAGATGTGGTATTCTGCGAGGGCATGACAACCAGGTGGCTGTCGAGAGTCCGGGACTGGCTGGAAGCCGCTTCCGAGTGACGGTCGCGAAGAGACTGAGGACTGAGATATCGCGCATTATCGTCGGCGTCGCAGCCCACAGAAAGTCGCGAAGGACGGTCATAGACTAGTGTAGCGTATCATAATTCGATACGCTTATAATCCGGGGATTCTTTCCGGTCGTCATGCGAGTGGCACCGACCGTCACGATTCCCGAGACCGACCGCGAAACGCTGCAGAAGTGGAGCCGGGGC
>Ga0315277_10000736_pt1 | contig 50453 bp, 35 predicted proteins | sample YL17G05_15_MG_FD_203695 | JGI IMG/M metagenome (GOLD analysis project Ga0315277, IMG submission 203695) | Sediment microbial communities from Yellowstone Lake, YNP, Wyoming, USA - YL17G05_15 | ecosystem: Environmental > Aquatic > Freshwater > Lake > Sediment | place: USA: Wyoming | collected... | reverse complement strand
GGAGTGGATATCCCCACTCTCATGCGCACCCACATGTATGCGGCATGCTATGCGAATTTCGACCAGGCGCGGGCAACGTTCCACGAGATCCCGGAGGATGCAAGCCTTAAAAACTGCGGGGATTGCGCGCGTTGTGCAGCGAACTGCGCGAACAATGTGCGCATCGCGGAGCGCATCGCCGACCTGAAATTGATGTATGCCTAAATAGCTTCTGTGGCGGAACTCATTAAATCCAGTAGGGGCGACCGGCAGGTCGCCCGCTGATCGAGAAGCAAAACGCATCTTCGGGCGACCTGCCGGTCGCCCCTACATTCCTTGCTTCGTCAACGAATCAATCCGATATCATTTGACCTTCGCCAGCAACTCGGCGACGGCTTGGGTTGCCGCCTCCTGGGAGGGAGTGCCAAGCGCCACCGTGATGCGGCTGCCGGAACGGACCGCGGCCATGTCGCCGTAGAAGCTGTCTTTGCCCGCAAAGCCGCCGTCCCCGGGGGCCTTGATTTCTTTGACGTCTTTCCCCGCCGTGGCGACAAACTGCCGATAACGCGCCAACGCGGCCTGTGCGGCGGCAGGCGTATCCAAATTGATCAGGGTCATTTTGTATTCTTTATCGGCCGCCTTGTATCTGACCTCGAAACCGTTGGTCAAATAGCTCTGGGCAAGCACGTCTTTCGGGAGATAGAGAGCCGTGTGAAGAAGCTGATTCGCCTTCGGGAACCAGGAAAACTCGGCGGGTTCGGCCGCCGGATTCTTCACTTTGGAGGCAACCGCCTGCGCCAGTTTGACCATCTCCCGCGCGATCGCGTCCTTTTCATCGAAGGCAGCAATCTTGACGTAGTAGGGACCCGTCCAGAAGTTCACCGCCGTCCCACCTGAGTATCCCTCGTTGCCGATCTTGAGAAATGAATAGGAGGGATTGCGTTCCTCGGCGTATTTGCCGAAGGCATTGAGCGGATCCCTCATTTCGTAAATATCCACAACGGCTTCATAGCCGGTCCCGGCCTGCTTGAAATCGGCGCTGGCGACTTCCTGGAAGCCGTAAGTCAGAAATCCATCCGCCGCGCCGTCGATGTACTCGTACAGATCCCCGGCCTTGAAGGACCGCGGCTTCTGGGACATAGCCCAGCCGGCGACCTCGTTGTTGGCGGGCAGCAACGCAAGCAATTGCGGCGATACCGGGGAAGCGGCCGCGGATTCCGATGCCTGGGGTTCCTGCTTCGTGGGACTTTCCTTTCTGGCGCAGGAAGCCAGTGCCAGTCCGGCAACAAGCAAGATGAAAATGGTCAGTTTTTTCATATCCCTTCCCTATCGGTAGGATCCGCTTTCCAGGCGGATCTGGTTTGTGCGCGAGCGGGTTTCACCGATGTTGGTCACATAGACCGCAGGCCGGTCCTGAACGGGGCAAACATTCTCGCAGATGCCGCACCCGACGCACCGGTCGACATCCACCCGCGGCCGTTGAACGGTAACTGTCGAACCATCGCGGCGCGCAACGGTTTCCGCCCGCACCCAGATCGCCTTCGGAGAGGTCGGGCAGAATTCCTCGCACACGATGCAGGGAGTGGCCATCGTCCACGGCAGGCATCTCCCCTGATCGTAGAATGCGGTCCCGATTTTCACCGGGCCGGCATTCTTCGCCCCGGGCGTGCCGCCGCCTGCCTTGCCGAGCTTCTCACTTTCCGTCAATTTCCAGATCGCACCCGTGGGACACACCTGGCTGCACAGCACGCAGCTGTATTCGCAATATCCGACCCTCATTTTCAGGATCGGGGTCCAGAGTCCTTCGATGCCGCTCTCCAGCAGGGCGGGCTGAATTGCGTTGGTCGGGCAGACCTTCATGCACTCGCCGCATCGGATGCACCGGGCAAGGAACTCGGTTTCGCTCAGCGAGCCCGGAGGGCGAATGACGCCCGGATTGTAATCCTTGGCCAGACCGGTGCTCGCGCGCACGACCGGCAGGATCACCAGTCCGGCTGCCACGCTTTCCAGCACCCGGCGCCGCTTCAAATCCGGCGTGGGATTCACGGCCGCGGTCTCCGGAAAGAACCGGAAGCGGATCACATCCTGCGGACAGGCGGCTTCGCAATTGAAGCAGAGATGGCATTCGGCCTGGCGCCACGGCACTTTTCCCTGCGGATCACAGGCTCCCTGGCAATGCAGAAGGCAGCGGTTGCAGTCGTCGCATTGGGAGTGCTTCTTTTCCATCCCGAAAACCGAATAGCGCGCAAGGATACCCATCAGGGCGCCCAGGGGACAGATGCCGCGGCACCAGAAACGGGTGATGGCCCGGTTCAGGACCGCAATGAAGATGAAGATCACGCCCACGAGGGCCGCCCAATGGTAGTACTGCGGCTTGAAGCTCAGGAGGTTGGAGCCGAACAGGTAATATCCGCTGTCGGCCGCCCACTGGAGCGCCGGAACGTTCGTCGCATAGAAGAAGTCGAGGGCGCCCCGCAGCCCGAAATTGACTGCCGGGATTATCGAGACCGACAGCGAGCGGACCAGAAACGGAATCGGATCGAGAATGCCCGTCTGCAGCGAAGTGAAAAGTGACATCGCAATCAGGCCGAACAGCAGGTAATACTTTATCGACATCCACCGCTTATACCGGTTTGTGTCAATCCGCTTGTTGCCTTTGCTCTCGGGCTTATAGCTCGAGAAGAAATGGTGGAGCGTCCCCAGCGGGCACACCCAGCCGCAGAAAAACCGGCCGATCAGGATTGTGAGGCCGATGATCGCGAGCGCCCAAATCAGGTTGCCGTAGAGGGCGTGAGTGGAGACCGCCGTCGAGAAGGCGACCAGCGGATCCATCTCCAGAAAAATGCTGACCGGGTAAGGGAGCCGGATCGCGTCGGCCGCGCCACGGAAGAACGCGCCGCGGAATTCGGTCTGGAACAACAGGAAAAAGAACAGCCCCAGGAATGCCACCTGCGAGATGCGCCTGGCCCGGCGCAGCCACATCCGCGGCTTTCGTTTCACCACCTCCGGCCCGCGCGGACCGGGGGCGCTATTCGAGGCTGACATACTTCACCTGCAGTTCTGAATAGTTCCTGTTTCCCAGGCCGCGCTCGTGAGCAATGCGAATGTAGGGGATCTGTTCCGCCCTCAATCCGAGAAATGTGGCCCCGAAAGCGTCGATCGCAACCGGGTCGATGCCGGCAGCCACGGTTTTGACGAGTTTGACGTCGTTCAGATTTCCCCCCTGCGGACCGTTGGCCATAAGCACACGGTAGGCATCCAGAACGGTGAGAGTGGGACGCACGAAAGTGGCAAGATCGGCTATGCCGAGATCGATGTTCTGGTGCAGCTGGTTGCGCCGGCCGCCCAGAATGCCGTACCAGTTCTTCATCCCCATCGTGACGCGCGAGAGGTTGTGGTGCTTCACGATCGGCATGTTGATGATCTTGTCGGCTTCCAGGATGGGAGTGAAGATCGGCCAGACCGAGAGCAGCTCGCCGTGGATGCGGTAATCACGGAACTTGCGCTCCTCGGGCAGAATCACGGCGGCCCCGACAGACTCCGCAGCGCCTGCGATGCCGCTGCGCATGAAGCAGCGCCGGGCATCGTTGCATGACACATCCGTCACGACGACTTTTTTTGCGCCCGCTTCGAAACAGAGTTGAGCGACGGCTTTCACCAGTTCGGGATTGGTGTTGGCCGCCTGCTGCGGCGCCCGGTCCCAGCCGATGTTGGGCTTGAGGACCACGACGTCGCCCCGGGAGACAAATCTCCTCATGCCGCCGAGCGCCTCGAGCGCGGCAGCGGCCAGCGCAGCCGGCGTGCCTCCGGACACCACGGCCATCGGAGGAAGACCCGGTTCGATTTTGACCTGGTAATTACGCACCAGAGAAGCAGATAGTTCACGCCCCGGGTTGCGGCTCCGGGATCGCAGCCATAAACCGATGCCGCATGCCGAAACGACCCCCGCGCCCGCACAGGCGCCGCGTTTGAGGAATTCGCGCCGGCTGATGTCTTCTTCGCTCATCACCATAAAACCCTGATCCGGACGATTGCAGAGCGCAGGAACTTTCGCCGGCCGGTCATCGAGGACTTCTCAAAGGCCTTGCCATCATCGATTGCGGTTTCGTCACTCGGCGCTTGCGGTCTGCCGGTGTTGCTGGTAAGGGCAGCGACGGCTGAGCAGCTTGCGCATAACGCACTTCTCGCGGAAATACAATCCGCACTGCAGGCACATCTGCTCGCCGTCAGCGCCCTTGTGCACGATTTGAGCCGAGATGCGGTCAAGCAGCGCGGCTGCCGTGAGCAGATCCGCGGATTCAAACTTCCCGAACACCAGCTGAAGTTTCCCGCGTCGCGCCGCATCATAGGCGGCCAGGAGACGCTTGCCCGGTTGCGTGAGGGAAAGATGGATGGCGCGGCGGTCGGCCTCCCCCTCGCTGCGCCGCAGCAGCATCATGCGCACCAGCCGGTCGACGGCCTTGCTGGCGGCGGCATTGCTGATCCCCAGAAATGCGGCGACATCACCGATGGTCTGCGCTTCCGTCAGGTTCACGAGCTTGAGCAGCTTCATCTGGGAGACCGTGACCTGCTGATCCACTTCGCGCAGCGACTCCTCCTCGATCACGCTGGCGACAGCTGAAGCAAACACATGGGCGCTACCCAGAAATTCGTCGATCAAATCGGTGGTCCGGTCTTCACTCATACCGCCCCAATCTCCAAAGTCCAGACTCAGATCTTTGGAATATTGCAGTCAACCATTCCCGTCAAATTTCCGCCTATTCTATCACGGTGCGGGGAAGCCGCAACCAAAATGGAAACCATGGAATACCCTGTGCCGCGCTTCGCTTCATTCAATCTCCGGACATGTCGGACCCGCGCGCGTGAGCAGCTGTGAAATAATCGAAAAAGGAACGCAGGCCCGCAGGCAAGTAGGTCCCGGCCGCCGGACGGGACCTGTGCGTGGGCTCCAAGCAAGGTCCAGTGTTTCAGTTGGTTGCAGCTTTGGGCAAGGAGAAACTCAAGGTCCCGTCTGGCAGCCGGGACCTACTTGCGGGCTGGAGTAGCGGTCCTTGCCTTGCTACGAGCGCAGATGGTGGAGGAACTGATCGATCAGGTTAGCAGGGAAGACCCCCCCGTCTTCGAAAACAGCCCGGTGAGCGGATAGCATTTCGGCAATCGCAGGAAAAGTGACGGGGAGTCTGTCGCCTTCGCTGCCGCCCGCGTGCGTGATCCGGGCGGAAGCAGTTCTGGCGAGCAATTCCGGCATGTCCGGAGTCGAACGTCCGGCAAGCATTGCCTGGGCTACGCCGGCCAGCAGCAGATAGGGGTGAGCTGAGCCGTCAGGCAGGCGGAACTCGATGGTTGGAGCGCTGACGATCCGGCCCTCGGCGGTTTTCGCCATCACCGGCAGGCGCACGAGAGCGTTACGGTCATAGGCGCCCCAGGTAACAGCCATAGGCGCCTCCTTGGCTTGGCTCAGACGGATGAAGGATCCCGCATTCCGGTTCCCGAACGTCATGAGGGTGCTGCCAAAACGCACCAGTCCGGCAACCAGCCACTGCCCCGCTGCCGTCAAATCTCCCGTATCGGATCGCCCGGCATGCCTGCCTTCGAACACGGGGGAAAAGTGGAAATGGAGGCCGGATCCGGCATGCCCTCGGCGCAGGATGGGATCAAAGCTGCAACGCATGCCCTGCTGGTGGACAAGGTTGCGCAGCACCCATTGGGTGAGAACGACGTTGTCCGCCGCCTGGGGCAAAGGCGCCAATGCCAGTTCCACTTCATGCTGTTCCCAGATCATGTCGTCGGCTTCCGTGGCTGCGATATAGCCGACCTCGCTGTGCCCATATTTCACCGGGACACCGATTTCGGCCAGCGTCACCAGAGCCTGCCGGCGCAGCCCCTGTCCGAACACGAACGGAGAGCTGGCATGGTAGCCGCGTTCATCGGCACCGTAGATATCCCCTTCGGACGCGTGCTTGCCGAGAAAGTACTCCACCTCGCCCAGGGCCCAGAGGTCCACGCCCGCTGCCGCGCGCAGGCGTTCATAACCCCGGCGCAGGATTGAATCGGGAGACTCGGGAAAAGGCTTCCCGTCCCGCCCAATGTGCTGGCACATCAGCACGAGGGTCGGAGCGCCGGAAAACGGATCCAGGAAGGCGCTTTCCACACGCGGCCGGAGGAGCATGTCGGAAGCCTGCGCCCGAACACCCGCGCCGGTAAAGAGGCTCGAGCCGTCCGCCCGCTCGCCCCCTTCAATGATGTCCTGCAGATGCTGCAAATCCCGGGGAACGAAATCCAGCGTCTTGAGCCAGCCGTCCCCACCGACGTGCATCAGGCTGACCAGCCGGATCTTCCTGGCACGGAAGAGCTCGACGAGGTCCTCGGAAGTCCACGCGGACGGGGGCTTGCCGATGACACGCTCCAGTGTGCGCGCCGGCAGTGTCCCTCCCGGATATGCTTCCTCTTGATTTATGCCTGCGCCCGCGGTTTCGATGCGAAATTCCGTCATGCCTGTTTATGTTCCCAAGGTGCCCTGTAAGCCGGTTTTAACCGGCCCAGTCTAGCACGGTCCGCAAGAAGCACAAAATGCAGGCGGCGTTCTCAATAAGGGGGGGGCAGGGACATTACGCGGTTTCGAAGACCACGCGGTTGCGGCCCTCTCTCTTGGCACGGTAGAGGGCGGAATCGGCTCGTGCCACAATGCTGTCGACCGTATCCGAAGGCAGACTGGTCGCGACGCCGATGCTGGTGGTGATCCGCACCGGTCCTGCACTGGTGTCCATTTCGTTATCGGCAGTCCGGCCGCACAGCCGCTCGAACAATTCCATCTCGGTCCAGGCCTGAGGCCCGGAAGCCACCACCAGAAACTCCTCCCCGCCATATCGCCCCAAATGATCATATTCGCGCAGGTCGCGGCGCAGGCACTGGACAAAGCCGCAGAGCACTTCGTCGCCGATCCGGTGGCCGTGGGTATCACGGGCAACTCCAACCACATGCTCCTCGGCTACGATCACGGCATGGGCGTCACATGGGATGGCGGCCGGAATTGGTATCACCCCGATGAACTGCCGCTTGCCCAGCTCTATCAGGTCGGCTACGACATGCAGTACCCCTATAACGTCTACGGCGGCCTCCAGGACAACGGCTCCGTGCGCGGCCCGAGTTCCAAACGGGGCGGCGCGGCGATCACCTTCGAAGAGTGGACCTCGATCGCCGGCAACCTGCCGAACAAGGCTGTCAATGTCGTGATCGAGGATGCGAAGAATCCCAACCTGCTTTTCGCCGGCGTCGATTTCGGCCTCTATGTCACGATCGATGGCGGCAAGACATGGACGGAAATGAAGGGGTTGCCGACCCAGCCGGTGTACGACCTGGAAATCCATCCCCGTGAAAATGAACTCATCGCGGCAACCCACGGACGCGGTTTCTTCATCACCGACATTTCGCCTCTCCAGGAACTCGACCAGCAGGTGTTGGGGCAGGACATCTACCTGTTCGATGTGAAACCCCAGGTGAAGTGGGTGACGCGCCGCGAGCCCGTCTCGGCGTCCATCAACTTCCGCGGGCCGAGCGCGCCCGCCGGCATGGTGATCAGTTACTATGAAAAGGCGCCGGTGGCCGGAGAGATCACCGTCCAAATCATGCAGGGATCCCGTGTGATCGCCGAAACCAAGGGGCCGAACGCGGCCGGCCTGAACCAGGTCATTTGGACCATGCGAATCAATCCGACCGTGCTCGTACAGCCCGCGCAGGGCACCGGCAGAGGCGCCGGCAGAGGCGGCGGTGGCGGCGGTGCCGGTGGCGGCTTCGGCGGGCGCGGCGGAGGCGCCGGCGCAGCTGCAATAACCAGCTTTGGGGGCACGGTTGCGGTACAGCCCGGCGAATACACCATCGTGGTGCGCGCCGGCGGCAAAACACTGGCCAAAAAAACCCGCATCCTCGAGGATGTCTGGTTCGACAAGGTGTTCTGATCAGCCAAGGGCTGCGCACATGCTGTGCCGCCGAGAAGCGGCGGGATCCGGGAAGCCAGAAGCCAGGAGCCAGAAGAGGTTCATGCGGATTGCGCCGCATTGAGGAGAGGCCTGCACCCGGCACTGAGACCGGCCGTCGCAGCATGGCGAAGATCAGCAGGTTCCTTTTTTGCCCGCTTCAGGAGAGCCCAAGCACGCGCTTGAGCCCTTCTTCGATCTTTCGCAGGTTTGGCCTTGATACGCACCCGATCCTTGCCTTAAGCCGGCTCTTGTGGACCGGCCCTACCGATTCGCATTTCGCATAGCTGGCCTCCTTCAGGCCTGTTGCCTCAGCCGGATCCGAGATGGCAACCCTCAGGGGGCCGGGTCTCGTCGTCAGCGGCACCAGAAGCACATCCGGACAAAGATCGTTTATGGGATTAATGCTGACGACGACGGCAGGGCGGGGCTTTGGAAACCCGGCTGGTTCAACGGTCCATATCTCAGCCCGTACTATTCGTCCCACATGGTTTCGGCTACCGCACTCTCCCATTGTTTCCGCTCCAATCGTTCCGCATCATCTTCCTGGTAGTCCAGGAGTTGTGCCCGCAGTTCCTTCTCCTCCACCAGCCTCTGCAATTTTCGCAGCGCCTGTTCGATTTTCCAGGATCGAGATTCCCCCGGTAAAGAGTCCAGAAATTCAACGAGGGAATGCTCGACCGTCACGGATATTTTGCTCTTCACGGAGACCTCCGATGTCCTACTTTATATGCGATATTATAGCTTCCTTGAAGTCAGATATCAAGTAGGATACTTTCTTCCTGGATCCCGTCCTTTGCTCAGACCGGGATGTTTGATGTGGATGCGGCGAGAAAATGCGGGCTGGTATCTGCAGCGAAACACTTGAAATCTGGCAGGGGCGACCGGCAGGTCGCCCGCATTTGAAAATGCTTAGCTTACGTCCTAACCCGGACAAGCCGGAACCAAAAAGGTATAAAGTTGGACGTTCGCAAAATCTCAGGAAACCCAATAACCATGAGGGTTCCCTGAGGCAGGCAGCTAAATTGAGTGTCCTAAAACACTCAATTTATCTGGTAAGGTACTAATTGCCATGATGTGCGCGGACCTTCGGGCGACCTGCCGGTCGCCCTTCATTTCGCGTGTTGTCACCGGAGCAAAAGTTTCGCCACGGAAACCAGCTAGGAATGCTCTTCGAGAATCCGGCGGTCAACGCGGATGTTGTGCTTTTCCAGGGCCGGGAACACGTCTTCGTAAGGCACTTGCAGCGGAGTCAACAGGCCCTTGGGTTTAAGCCTGTTCTCCAGGATCAGGCCGGCTCCGAGACTGAGCGTAAATCCGACGGTCCTTTGCATCGCCGTGAGACCAGTCTCGAGATCCCGGAAATCAATCAGGTCGTAAATCAGCCTCAGGTCTTTGCCGGCACGGATTCCCTCCGCATCCACCCGGACAAATGCCATGTCCTGCTCCCCCTCCGCATACTGGAACTGCGCCTGGGAACCGAGCAAAGCGGCGGTAAATTCAAGGGGCGAAACCGGCGCGCCGCCGACTTGTAGCTTTGACTCCCGCAGAAATCCGCACTTCACCAGAGTATCCCAGAAGGCGCAATGTCCCGGAAGCCTGCAGGTGTACCGCCCCATGCGCCTGACCGTGTTCCTGATGCCGAACAGTTCGGCATAGTGCGCCGCGTTGCCGTTGGGGAAGCACTCGAGCGGCCCGCCTGCAGCCTCGACCTCAATGTGGTGGCAATTGTGAGGCTCAAACAGGCTGTCGGGAGATATCGACCGGACCTCGCCGTCCGCAATGATGCGGGCAATCCGCTGGTAAGCTCTCATTACCCCGGCGATCGACCAGGAAAATTTGTACTTCAACGGATTGGCGCGGGCGTTCGGAGCCGGGATGCCGGCGCCGTACATGTCTAGCCGGAGAACTTCATCCAGTTCCCCGATCGCTTTAGCCCCCATGATGAGATCGAGTCCGGGATCCAACCCGAACTCGGTGAGAATCACTATTCCCTTTTCTTTGGCTTTCTTGTCGATCCTGCCGATTTCATGCCGCATTGCCTGAATCCTCCCGGGATCGGTCTCGCCCGGATTCAGGTAATACATGCTGCTCACCAGATTCACGCCGCAATCGGCTGCAAGCCGCCCAACCGGCAGCGCGAAACTCCCCGGCAGAGTCTCGATGACGATATCGGCATCGCGCATCAGGAGCGCTAGCGCCGCTTCATCAGAAGCATCGAGAACCCGGCCGCTTACCTGTCCGGCCGGATATGCTCTCAACTGAGCATGAAGGTCAGGCCGGTTGTCGACCACAACGATGCCGGAAGCGGCAGCAGAATTTACCAGATCGTGGAGGACCGCCTTCCCCTGCATGCCGAAACCAAGAAGAAGCATTTTGTAAGCCATCGCGTCCCTACTCCTTTCGACCGCCCGGAAATGATGACGTCTCCACCGGCCCTGTGCGTTTTATCTTCCAGTAAAAATAGAAGGGGAGTGAAACCAGCAGCAGCGCGATCCCGATGATGGCATTGCGCGGGTCCTTGATCAGGGTGTTGGCAAGAAACCAGCAGGCGACCGCGACAAACAGGAGGGTGGTGTAGGGATATCCCCAGGCTTTATAGGGCCTCGGAGCCTCGGGCAGCTTTACTCTCAGGGCGATCACGGATAGAGCAGTCAGCGCGTAAAACGCCCAGGATCCGAATACCACGTACGAAATGATCTGATCGTAGGTGCCGCTCAGAGTGAGCAGGCCGCCCCAGACACCCAGAGTCACGATTGCCACGGCGGGAGTATGAAACCGGGAGTGGACCATTCCGAAGCCGGCAGCAATGGTCCCGTCGGCACCGGCCGCGTAAATGCAGCGGGGTCCTCCCAGAACGCATCCGTGAAGCGCGCCGAAGACCGAGCAGAGGATGCCGGCAATGATGATCAGCGCTCCCGCGGGTCCCAGGACCAAACCGGCAACATCCGCGGCGATTCTGGGAGAACCGGTCATTGCCCCGAGGGGAATGACATAGACATAGGCCACATTGGCGGCGACATAAATCCCGATCACCGCCAGAGTTCCCCAAATCAGCGAAAGCGGGACGTTGCGCCGCGGATCTTTGATCTCTCCGGCAGTGAGAGTAACCGTAATCCAGCCGTCGTAGGCCCAGAGAACGGAAATCATGGCCAGCCCGAATCCCGTGGTCAGGCCGCTTGTCCAACGTTCGGGCCAGAATGGCATCAGGTGCGACCAGCTACCTTTGCCGGACCAAGCAACAGCTATGATCAAAGCCAGCAATGCCGCCACTTTTGCGGCGGTGAACAGATTCATCACCCGGCCGCCGAGTTTGACGCCGCGAACGTTGATAATCGTCACAATCGCGATGGTCGCCATGGCCGCAATCTGCACCCAGCCGACCGAAAAGCTCACCGGCCGGCCGAACCATACCCAGCTGCGCGAGAACAACGGATTCTGAGGTGACAGAGCGGGGATGAACGACCCGAGATAAGTGGCAAAGGCCACGGCGAGCGCCGCGATTGAGCCTGCGGTGTTGATAAAATAGTGGTTCCAGGTGAACAGGAACGCCCACAAGGGACCAAACCCTTCGCGCAGGTAAACATAAGGGCCGCCGGCGCGCGGCAGCACCGAGCTCAATTCCGCCAGCGAAAGGGCGCCGAACAGGATCAGCAGGCCGCCCAACACCCAGACCAGAAGGATCGGACCGAATGCCGGCAAATGGCCGGCAATCGTCGCCGGCACGACAAAGATCCCCGACCCGATGATCATTCCCATCTGGATCGCCATCCCCTCGCGCAGCCCGAGAGCCCTCACCAGTTGCCCCTGAGCCGATTCCCCTTCCGTCCCGGATCTCAAGCTGCCCTCCCGTTTTGGGCAGCAATTGTCATCCGCACGCCGGCACGGGAGCAAGCACGAAGTTTACGATGCAAGGGCTGCGCCCTTGATATCCCGGATTTTTGAAGGATCCGCAGCTCAAACGGCGCTGGGCGGCGCGACCCGCAGGCCGCAGTGCGGGCAGTTCAGGTATTCGCGCTGCAGCGCCTTGCCGCACTGGCTGCAAACGGGGTGGATGGAGGCTCCGCAACCCGGGCAGAAGGCGAAGTTGTGCGGGACATCCGTGCGGCAGTTCGGGCACGGGGTAGGCAGCGGATCGCGCAGGATGAAGTACAGGATCACTCCAATGAAATACGGCACCAATGCCAGCCAGGCCCACAATACATGGCGCATTCGCCTGCGCTTGGAATCGGAATAAATGAATCCCACCAGGCCGGAATAAACGATCAGGAAGACAGAAACAAGAGAGAGCATCCCGATCTTCGCCATCGTGGGCCACTCTCTCATTTCGCGGTCAAAGCGCATGGGCCCGAGCAGGAGCGTCAAAACCAAAATAACTGACATCAGAATTCCCACCGTCCAGGCCGAGGCCGGAACCGATTTCAATCTTTCCCCGAAAGAGCTCATTGTGTCCTCCCCATTGCGCTTGCGCGCCTGCCGACGGCAATCGCCGCGACAGACGCCAGCAAAAATCCCAGAAATGAATACACGGCCAAGGCATGCGCGAGACTGCCGCTCGGCAAATGCCACCCGGTGAGCACCATCGTCCCTGCGGCGCGAACCCAGGGCCATGTAGCCAGCGCAACGATCCAGCCGGCCGCGACCAGCGGCGCCAGCACCATCGCATCCCGGCTGCGTGCCTGTTTCCGCGCCAGTCTGGGCGCGGCCATGGCACGCACCCGCGCCAGCAGCTCTGCCCCCGGCTGCGGCGTCGGCTGGCCGCGCAGCGTGCTCCCCAGAAAGGCATAGTCTTCGCTCACCCGGCGACATTCGGCGCAACTTGCCAAATGCTCACGCACGCGCCGGATTTCTTCGGGAGTGATGTCTCCCGTTGCAGCCAGCGGCAGGAGTCTTACGATGCGGTCATGTTCGCTCATGATGTCCCATCCTTCCGCTGCATCCGCAGAAAAACCGTGCGCATGTGCTCCAGGGCCCGGCTGAGCCGTGACTTCACCGATCCAAGCGGAATGCCGAGCACCTGGGCAATTTCCTCGAGTTTCATCTCTTCCTCAAAACGCAGGCTGAGGATCTCGCGAAACAGCGGCGGCTGAGAAGCCATGGCTTTCTGCACTCGCTCAGCCCGCTCGGAAGTCAACACCAGTTCGAGCGCCCCGGGGGTGTCCGAGGCAAGATCTGCGGACAAAGGCCGGCTGTCTTCGCGAGGCTCATCGAGACTGACCGCCGGCTGACGCCGGCGCAGGTGGTCGATGGCAATGTTTCTGGCAACGGCGAACAGCCAGGCGTCAAAGTTGCGACCCGGATCGTAGCTGTGAATGTGTTCGAGGACCCGCATCCAGGTCTGCTGGAACAGGTCGTCGGCCGTTGCCGGCTCGTGCACCCAGCGTAGCAGGTAGCGATAGAGCCGGTTCTGGTAGTGGGACAGAAGCGAGGCAAAGGCGTCCGGATCCCCGCACTGCACGGCCAGGATGTCCCCGCCGGCCCTGGATGGCGCCACCCCTTCCTCCCATGATAAAAGCGCTGTGTGTATCATATCTGCTTCAGGTACGGACCACCTCCGAAAAAGGATCCCAAAATCGACTCTCGCCGCCAGGAGGGTAATCCGCCAACCTAGGGCCGAAGGCCCGCTCCATACCAGCCTGGGGCAACGCCCCAGGATCCAGGCGACCTTATAGAAATAAAAGGGCTGAAAGCCCGCCCTATAAGCGTCTATGGAGCGGGCCTACGGCCCTTGTCTATCTAATCATACCGTCCCTGGGGCGTTGCCCCAGGCTGGTATGGAACGCGCCTTTGGCGCTCATTTTTGCACTCCGCCGTGATCTCAATCCCCGCGGCATCAGGGCGGCACTCCCAGTCATGCTATTTGTCGAATCGAGATTCGTATAAGGAGCAGGCCGGGTCGCCGCACTCCAAGGGCGCCTTCGGCGCAATGCCTCTAAACTATGGTCGTGAGAATAAACTGAAAAATCTGCGTTTTTGCGCCCGTAAGTTATTGAAAACAATAGGGCGAATTTTGCAAAAACCTATTTATTCTCACGACCTATGCGGCATTGGGCGCGACGCCAACGCTCCTGCGCAGGTCAGGTTAACGTGGTGGACGCCTACGAATTCCGGTATAGTATTTTTTTCATTTCGGGCATGTCCGGACGCGCTTGGTTTTTCACTGGAACTGATTGAGGAATCAGGAGCTTATCTGAAGGCCGGCTGGCCGCAATTCTGGCGGGATCGTAAGTAAGATGGATATTCTGTGCAAATTGAATCCGCGGCAGCGGATTGCCGTCGAACATGGCCAGGGGCCCGCGCTGGTGCTGGCCGGCGCCGGCAGCGGCAAAACCCGGGTCATTACCTATCGCATTGTCTACCTGATCCAGAATGGAGCAGCGCGGCCTGAGAGTATCCTCGCGGTCACCTTCACCAACAAGGCCGCCAAGGAAATGCGCGACCGCGTTCACACGCTGCTCGGCCCTTCCCGCAGCGCCGAGCCTCTAATCACCACGTTCCACTCGTTCTGCGTGCGCCTGCTGCGCAGGGAAATTCACCGTCTCGGCTACAAGGGCGATTTCTCAATCTATGACACGGACGACCAGCGGCGCCTGATGAAGCATATCCTGGAAGACGAACAGCGCACGGCTAAGGACCTCCTTCCGCGTGAGATTCTCAGCCGGATCAGTTTCGCAAAAAATCACAATGTCCCGGCAGAAGTGTTTGCGGATCACTATCCGTCGGCCAGGGCGGACGACCTGCAATACCTCTATCATCTTTACGAAAAGCGCTTGCGCAAGGCGAATGCGCTGGACTTCGATGACCTTCTGTTGAAAGCCGCCGAATTGCTGGGGCGCTTTCCCGAAGTGCGCGCCTTTTACAGCGACTGGTACCGCTACATCCTGGTGGACGAGTATCAGGACACCAACCGCCCGCAGTATGACCTCCTGCAGCTGCTGGCGGCAAAGCACAGGAATATCTTTGTGGTTGGTGACGAGGATCAGTCGATCTATAAATTCCGCGGCGCCAACCTGGGCAATATTCTGGATTTCGAACGGGACTTTCCCGGAGCGAAGGTCATCAAACTCGAACAGAACTACCGCTCCACGCAGAACATCCTGGACATCGCCGGCAGCGTCGTAGCCAACAACTTCCAGCGCAAAGGGAAAGTGCTGTGGACCGAAAACGCGCACGGAGACGCCGCCAGCTGCTGCCGCTGCCCGTCGGCACGCGCCGAGGCGGAATGGGTCGTGTCACGGATTCAGCAGCTGCAGCGCAAGAATCCCGACACTCACATCGCCGTCCTTTATCGGACCAATGCGCTGTCCCGCAATTTCGAGGACGTCCTGATCCAGCACGGTGTCTCGTACATCGTGGTGGGGAGTGTCGGATTTTTCAGCCGGATGGAAGTCAAGGACATGCTGGCCTATCTACGCGTCGTCTACAACCCGGAAGACGATATCGCCCTGCTGCGCATCATGAACACGCCGGCGCGCGGAATCGGTGATACCACCGTGGAACAGTTGACTCGGGCGGCCGTCGATCGCGGCATTCCGATCTCGCAGGTGGCCCGCGAACTTGCGCAGGATCCGGCGCGCGCAGGCAGGGCCCAGCGCGCCCTGGCGCGTTTTCAGGCGCTGCTGGACGGCTGGTGCGCCCAAATCGAACAGGGCGCCGCCGGCGACTTGCTCGAATCGATTGTGGAGCAGTCGGGCTACATCAAAATGCTCGAGCAGAGGGAAACGCCCGAAGAGGCGGCGAGCCGGATTGCCAATATCGATGAACTGGTGCGCGCGGCGCACGAATCGGAAGAACGCGGCGAAACCGTATTCGAATTTCTCGACCGCGCATCTCTTTCTTCCGAACTCGACCAGCTTGATCCCAATGCCCGGGTGGCACTCTTGACCGTGCACAGCGCCAAAGGATTGGAATTCGACGTGGTGTTTGTCGCCGGATTGGAGGAGGGCTTGTTTCCGCACTTCCAGGCGCGGGATTCCGTGGAGGATCTGGAGGAGGAAAGGCGCCTCTGCTACGTCGCCATGACGCGTGCGCGGGAAAAACTGTACCTGACCTGGACTCCATGCCGCCGCAGTTTCGGCCCTGACGCAGGCATGCCCTCCCTGCCCTCCCGCTTTTTGAAGGAGGTCCCCGCGGAACTCGTCGAGGATCTGGAGCTTCAGTCCGACTACCTCTTTGAAGAGGATGCAGGCTATCGCAAGGACGAAGCCGATGCAGACACCCCTGAGGGTACCCGGGAGCAGGACGAAATTCCGGTCCGGCACCAGCCGCGTTCGCTCGCGGAGTTGCGCGCGTATGTTGCAGAGAAGAATGCCGGGAAAAGGGCCGCCACATCCGGGCCTGCGCTCAAAATCGGCGCGCGCGTGCGCCACCAGCAGTTTGGCGACGGAATCATCCTGAATCGCCAGCGCATCGGCAACGACTTCAAACTCACGATTACATTCAGCCGCGCCGGCAGGAAAACCCTGATCGAGAGCTACGCAAAATTGCAGAGATTATAGATATCCTTTGGTGCGATCCAGCCGCGGGCTTGGCTGGTGGTTTTAGATTGAAGGAGTCAGGAGTCAGGAGTCAGGAGAAAAACAGGCTGCTAATAAACTCGCGGGGCCGGACCGGCTATCGTGATGGAAAATCTTGCCCATAAAAAGCCACGAATCTTCTCCAAGGACTGCGAAAATCACGAAGTCTTTCGCAGTACTTCGCCGGATTTTGGTGCTTTTTGAGCTTCATTTTTCGGCCCGCGTACCAAGCCGGATCCATAGGTCTATGACGGGCTGCCTTTCTCCTGACTCCTGACTCCTGACTCCTTTTTTGGAGAATAATGTCATGATAACGAAATTGCGGGAGTACCGGGCGGAGGCGATCCTGCGCGACGGCCGGTCCATATATCTGCGCGCGTTGCGCGACGGCGACCGGCAGGGCCTGCGCGAGCTCTTCCGCCAATTGAGTCCGGGATCGGTCCATTTTCGCTTTTTTCGCTTCAAGAAATGGCTGACCGAAAGCGAACTGGCGCACTTCACGGACCTTGACTTCGTCCGCGACGCGGCTCTGATCGCCGCCTTCATGGAACAAGGTAAGGAGCGCATCATCGGCGTCGGCCGCTATTCTTCGCTGGAGGAAAGCGACGGGCCGCAAAGGGCCGAGGTCGCCCTGGCAGTCGCGGAGGCATTCCAGGGAAAGGGAGCGGGCACGCTTCTGCTTGCACATCTCGCCGCCATCGCGCGCCGCAACGGCATCGCCGAATTTCGCGGCGACGTCCTCGAAGAAAATGACAAGATGATCGAAGGGTTCTCCTCCCTGGGCTTCCACATGGAACGGCGCCATGAGCCGGGCACGGTTCATTACCGTTTCCCGACGGAAGCAACCGACGAGTTTTCATCTGCGCAACTGCGAAGAGAGCGGATCGCCACGGCGGCAAGCGTCCGGTCGTTTCTGAATCCGCGCGCGATCGCCATTGTCGGCGCGTCGCGCAGGCAAGATACCATCGGCGCCGCTCTCCTGGGGAACCTCATGCGCTGCGGTTTCAAGGGAAATCTGTATCCGGTGAATCCAAGCACGCCGGAGATCGAGGGGCTCAAGGCCTATCCGACGGTCACCGCCATTCAGGCGCCCGTCGACATGGCGCTGATCGTCGTGCCTGCAGCTGCCGTGGAACCAGCCATCGAGGATTGTGCCCGCGCCGGTGCGCGCAGCGTGGTCGTGATTTCCGCCGGTTTTGGCGAAGTGTCTGCCGAGGGGCGCCAGACGGAAAAGCGCCTCAGGCAGCTGGCGCGATCTTCCGGAATGCGCCTGGTCGGCCCGAATTGCATGGGAGTGATCAACACCGCGCCGGAAATCTCGATGAATGCGAACTTCGCTCCCGTATGGCCGCCGGCAGGAAGCGTCGGCCTGCTCTCCCAGAGCGGCGCGCTTGGCTACGGGATTCTCAATTTGACGCCCGATCTGAAGTTCGGCATCTCCACGTTTGTGTCGGTAGGCAACAAAGCCGACGTGTCGGTCAACGATCTGCTCTGCTACTGGTCGGAGGATCCGAACACCAAAGTGATCATGCTTTACCTGGAGAGTTTTGACGATCCCGCCAAATTCGCGCGCCTGGCGCCGGAAATTGCGCGCCGCAAACCGATCGTGGCCATAAAATCCGGCCGCACCACCGCGGGAACCCGCGCCGCTTCGAGCCATTCCGCCGCGCTGGCGAGTTCCGACATCGCGGTGGAGGCCCTGTTCAAGCAGTCAGGGATCATTCGCGCCCAGACTGTCGAACAGCTCCTGGATATCACCAGGTTCCTCTCCGCGCAGCCGCTGCCGGCCGGCCGGGGTGTGGGCGCCATCACCAACGCCGGCGGTCCCGGCATCCTGCTCGCCGATGCATGCGAGGCCCACGGGCTGATCTTGCCGGAATATTCCGCCGCCTCGAAAGACGCGCTGAGGAAATTCCTGCCCATGCAGGCCGGACTGGCCAATCCGATCGACATGATCGCCTCCGCAACGCCGGAGCAGTATGCACGCGCCATCGAAATCGCCGGCGCCGATCCCGACGTCGATTCCCTTATCCTCATTTATCTGCCGCCGGGCCTGCACCCGGCGGACGAGATGTTCAAGGCAATGCAGGATGCGATCGAACGCGTGCCGGCGGAAAAACCGGTATTGGCCGTGCTGATGTCCGCGCACGGCCTGCCGCCGCTCGTCTGCGCAGAACCCCGCGGCCGTATTCCTGCCTACGGATTTCCTGAAAACGCCGCGGTCGCGCTTTCGGCAGCTTATCAATACTCGGCCTGGCGCAAGCGTGAAAAGGGCAACATCCTGACTCTTGATGCCCATGCAAAGCAGGAAATCCGCGCACTCATCGGTCGAGCGCTCGCTTCCGCCGCCGGCCCCGTCTGGCTGAACACTTCCGACCTGGCGGCCATCCTGCATGCCGCGGGAATCGATTTTGCGGCGGCGCAGGAGGCCAGTCTCGACGAAGCGCCGGCATTGGCCGAGCGCCTTGGATATCCGCTGGTCGCAAAGGTGCAGGCGGAAGGGGTGCTCCACAAGAGCGATGTCGGCGGAGTGCTGCTCGGTCTGAAGTCGCGCGCTGAAGTTACGGCTGCGGTCGCCACCCTGGCCGAAAGGATGAAAGCGATCGGAGTGCGGCTCGAACGTGTCCTGCTGCAGCGCGAGGTCCGCGAAGGGATCGAGGCGCTCGCCGGAGTCACCGTGGATCCCAACTTCGGCCCCATGCTGGTATGCGGCCTGGGAGGCGTCCTGGTGGAGGTCATCAAGGACGTCGCCTTCCATCTGCCGCCCGCAAGCGATACCGATGCAGCCGGGATGATCTCGCAATTCCGCACGAGCGTGCTCCTGAACGGTTACCGCGGCGCGCCGGCCGGCGACCGGGAGGCGCTGGTCCAGGTCATCCAGCGCGTATCGGCGCTTATTGAGGTCATCCCTGAATTGCAGGAACTGGACCTGAATCCGATCAAGGTGCTGCCCCCTGGCCGTGGAGCCGTGGTTGTCGACGGCCGGATGAAGATTGGCATAGAAGAAACATCAAAAAACTGAACCACAGAGGACACAGAGACCACAGAGCTCTTGCGGCGGGGCGTCGTTCATTGACATCAGAAACTCAGTTGCATTAATGAAGCCGCAAAAAATAAAGCAGCCACGGATTGCACGGATTGCACGGATCAAAGCACGAAAGAAACCAGCGCACACCCGAAGTCCGCGCAGCCCTACCCCCCACACCGGCGGCCTTCGGCCAGCATCCTGGCTCCCGTCGCGCAGGCAAACGCATCCGAATGCCAATTGCTTCAGGAAGCTACCCGTCGCGCTTGCCTGTGCGACGGGAGCCAGGATGTTGCTGCGCATAGCGCTGCGCCGGTGTGGGGGGTAGGGCTGCGCCGGGTTCTCTCCCCTCCGTGAAATCCGTGCAATCCGTGGCAGCTTTTTCATTTGCGCCTGTTTGCCAATACCCGCATTAGTAAGTTTCCGGAGAGATTCGAAACATAATTTCTCTGTGGTCTCTGTGTCCTCTGTGGTTTGCTTAACAAATCCGGTTGCGGCTGGAGGCCGTGCCAGTCTCTCCGTCGTGCAAAAATCTCTCGCTCCAAGTCAGCGAACAAAAATCTACGAAGATTGCGGGATCCGTAATAGTATGGCGTTTTTCGCAACCGGATTTCGGGAACCGTTCTCAAGGAGTGTGCTGCATGTCTTTGTTCCGCACCAAGCCGCTGGACCAGTTGCTCGATGAAAGAGGGGATGAGGCCCACGGCCTCAAAAAAACCCTGACCGCGTGGGACCTCACCGCCCTCGGCGTCGGAGGCATTATCGGCGCCGGAATTTTCGCCACCCTGGGATCCGCCACATCGGGGGGCAGCGGCCTGCCGCCGGCGGGGCCCGGAGTTACGGTTTCCATCCTGCTCACGGCCATCGCATGCGGCTTCTGTGCGCTCTGCTACGCCGAGTTCGCCAGCCTCGTCCCGATCGCCGGCTCGGCCTATACTTACAGTTACGCGACCCTCGGCGAGCTGGTCGCCTGGATCATAGGATGGGATCTCATTCTTGAGTACGCGGTCGGCAACATCGCGGTGGCGATCTCATGGGCGGCTTATTTCCGCCAGCTGGTGCTCGGCTTCGGCATTGAAATCCCCGCATGGATGGCCGCCGACTATCGCTCCGCGGCCACTGCCGCAAGACTCGCGGCCGAGGGAGGCGCGGCTTCCCTCAGCCCGGAAATGAGCATCGCCTACCAGGCGCACACTTCCCACCCGGTTGTTTTCGGCGTGCCGATTATCTGCAATCTGCTTGCCGTCCTGATCGTCGCTTTGATCACATGGCTGCTCGTGGTCGGCATCAAGGAATCGGCGCGCTTCAACAACGTGATCGTGGTCCTCAAGGTAATCACGCTGGTCTTTTTCATCGGCGTCGGCGCCCTGTATGTGAAGCCGGCCAACTGGCATCCGTTCTTCCCCGGAGGACTGCATGGCGTCTGGACCGGCGCTTCGCTGATCTTTTTCGCCTACATCGGTTTCGACGCGGTCTCGACCGCGGCCGAAGAGTGCAAAAATCCCGGCCGTGATATGCCCCGGGGAATCATCGGATCCCTGGTGATCTGCACAATTCTCTATATCGCTGCCGGCGTGGTGCTGACCGGGATGATTCCCTATTTAAAGCTCGCGGGCGCTGCCGATCCTCTGGCCGCGGCGCTCCACTACGTGCAGCAGGATTGGGCCGCGGGGCTGCTCGCCCTGGGGGCCGTCATCGCCATGACCGCGGTGCTGCTGGTCTTCCAGCTCGGCCAGCCGCGCATCCTGATGAGCATGTCCCGCGACGGGCTTCTCGGGCCCTGGTTTGGGAAGATCCATCCCCGTTACCGGACGCCGCATGTCACCACGATCCTGACCGGCGTCTTTGTGGCGTTCTTCGCGGCCATCGCGAACATCGACGAAATCGTGCAGCTCACCAACATCGGCACGCTGTTCGCCTTTGTGCTTGTCTGCATAGGAATTTTGATCCTGCGCAAGCGCGAGCCGGAGCGGCCGCGAAAATTCCGGGTTCCGTTCGTGCCTGTGGTTCCCTTGCTTGGAATCGGGATGTGCATCTTCCTGATGATGGGATTGCCGTTGTTGACCTGGATCCGGTTCGCCCTCTGGCTTGCCGCGGGACTGGTGATCTACTTCCTGTACGGCGTGCGCAAAAGCCGATTGGCCAAATAGCGCGGAAGACCGGCATCAAGACATCCCGCGTGGCCGGCGCCAAGCGAATTCATTGGATCCGCGGGCAGCCTTGCGGGGCCCGTGGAGGAAGAGACCGATTTTTGCGGATGAGTGCCCCCGCACAGCCTGATGTCATTCCTGACGGCGTTCTGCCAGTTGTGCGGCAAATACGAATTTGACTATGCGCTGGCGCGCGGTTTCCGAAATGCGGGTAAAGACAAGGCCGATGTCATACATGACCGGCTCGATGTCCGGAGCCACCAGGATGGGCACGCAACGCACCACGCGCCCGGTCATCTGCAGCGGCTGCCGGGTCTCACTCGACAGGGTCAGGCTGATTTCGAAAATCGTTCCGACCGCGATCGGATGGGCATGATGAATGCCCAGCCCGCCGGCGCTCAGGTCTGCAGTCTGGCCCAAGATGTGGTTGACCCGCCGCCGGGATTCCTTATAGCCGGCCAGACCGACAACCCTCGGCGCCAGGTCTATGGAGACGGCCACGGGAGCCCGATAATCATCGCGGCGCTGCACGCTGCGGAGCTGCCCGACAGCCCGGATCTGAGCCAACGGCACCGGGTTCGTGATGACATCGAGCACAGAGGCCTCAAATTCATAGATCCTATTCGCGTGCGTGAAGGAAACCAGAATGACCTGCTGTTCGCGCAGGGGCATGCGCGATGTCCCTTTCATGGGCCAGCTGATCAGCAGCTCCCCGGCCGTAGTTTCCTCGACGCGGCTGTCGAAGTAGACCTCCTTGCCGGGCGCTTTGGCTTTCACCTGGATTTCGTCTCTTACTTCCAAGGGCAGTTTCATAGATATGCCATCGGCCTCGCTTTTCTACCGGCTGCCGGCTGCCGGCGCCTGAATTCTAACAACAATCTTGGTTGTGCCGGTGTTGCCGTTGGCATCGCTGGCCCGCAGCCCGATCAGATGTTCGCCTGGACCGAGATCGGGTGTGGTCAATTGAAAATCCTCTTCGGGTGAATCGGCGATGCCGTCCAGAGGAAACACCAGAAACCACTCGCCGCCGTCAATGGAAAATTCGCCGCTGGCAATGTGCCCGGCGCCAACCTTCGCATGAAAAGAGACCGCAATGCGTTTGCCGCCGGCATTCTGGCTGGTAACCGTGACGGAGGGAGTCGCGTTGCTGATCACGAACGACCTGGAAACAAGCTCTCCGATCAGGGCCTTGCCGTAAGGATTGGATTGTGCGTCGCTCGCCACCACTTTCAAGCGATAGACGCCGTCGGGCAAGGCTGTGCCGTCCAGCGTGTAGAAGGTGTCGGCCACATCCTTCGCCAGGAGTTTCCAGTCGGATTCCCCTTCTCCCTTGAAGTACAGGGAATATTCAAGGCTGTCGTCGTTGTCATCGCTTCCTTTCCAGGTGAAGGCCTGGGCGCCCGGCTGCAGCACCTGCCGCGGCGGCAGTGGCGCGGTCTCCCTGCCGCGCAGGCGCGGCGCGTTCAGCGACTGGCCGTCGGCGGCGGCGGACGAGGTCACCGTCACGGCGCCGCCGGTCATCAAAGGTGTTTTTTGCAGCGCCACGCCCGGGGAGAGCACGGTGATGCTGACCACCTGCGGGCGGAGGTTTTCCTGCAGATACGGGATCTGCACTCGTTCCAGCAGGTCGGGCCCGGCGTCCCCTGTGCCCCGTTCGAAAGCGGCTCGCCACTGCAGGTAGCGCGCCCTGGGGCTGGAGATCTGCTGCCCCGGCTGCGCGTAGGTGCTCCAGCTGCTCCAGGAACTGTCCGGTTTCTCGGTGTTGCCCGTGCGGATCGAGATCCGGACTGCGCCGCCGGACGGATTCGTGAAGCGCCAGGCCGCCTTGCCCCAGGCGGCGACGACTTTGGCATCCATGATGCGTGATTCGAAAACGCCGCTCTGCGCGGACCGGGACTGCAGTCGATACACTTTGCCCTGATTGCTCCCGGCGGCAAAAACGGCGTCGCCGGCGGCCACGAGCCGGGTTACCTGTTCTTCCGGAGAATCGGTGATCACGGTAACCTGCTTGGCAGGGTCAATCGTCAGCAACCTGCCCTTGCCGCCCGTTGCCGCGAGCAGAGTGTCATCGCTGCGCACCAGGAGGTCGTAGACGACACGGTCGTCGGAACTGTAGATGGTTTCGGCGCTGCCGCTTTTGGCGATGGCAAAAATGGATGCCTTGGATCCATCACCATCCTTGCCGCCGCCTGGCGCCGTCACCGAGGCAGCTCCTTCTTTCGCCTTTTCCGACAAGCTGGCCAAAAGCTGGATCGCCGCGACCGTGGAGCCGCCGAGGGCCGGAGCGGCTGCCGTCCCCGATTTAGGCCCGCTCTTGGAACTCGCCGCCGCCGCGTAAATCGTGCCGAACCGATCCATGGCCAGCGAACGGATCTCCTCCAGCGGCGTGTCCAGCAAGGTGAATCCTCTGCCGTCCGGGCTTATCTCGAGAACCAATCCGCCGGGCGATGTGCCGGCGAGCAGATTGCCGCCGCTGCCGCGCAGCAGGCAGGTGACATTGCTGTCGTCCGGTTTGTAGAATGTGGATTTTTCGCCGGCGCGCGTAACCTTCAGGATGGTCCCCTTGCCCCCGGTGCCCACAAGAAGGTTGCCCGCTTCGTCAAACAGCAGGGACCAGATATATTTGTCGTCCGGGTTGCAAAACTCGGTGGACTGATTTGGGCCGGTAACCTTGTACACCTTGCCGTCCGGCGACGTGCCCACAAAGAGCGTTCCCGCGGAGTCAAGCGCGAGCGCAAAAATGTCCAGTTCCTTGGACTGGAAATAAACGCTTCCCTTTCCCTGCGCGTCCACTTTGAAGACCTTGCCTTCGTGCGCCGTGCCGAGGTAGAGATTGCCTGCGGCATCGCGCACCATGGCGAAGATGTAAGGCTGCCCGGTATCAAAGAACGGGTCGTAGGCCGGCGCAAGGAACAGCTTTCCTTCGGACCCTAGCGAAACGCGCGTCAGCGTGCCCTTCAGCAGGTCGTCTTGCGTGAAGTTTTCCCAGAACTGGGGCGTGACTGCGGCCAGAGTGCATGCGAGTGCCGGAAAAAGCAGCAATAAAACAAGACCTCGGTGGCGCATCGGGGACTCCAACATCTTCTCCGCGAGAGCCGTGTGATCCGGCTCTCCCGGTCAAGGTTTGATTACGATATTCAGCTGCTTTGCTCCGGCGACGATATAGTCGTTTGCAGGAAACTCGACTTCCATCAGCAGCAGCGTTTGCAGCTGGCTCATGCTGCCGGAACTGCGTTCCGACCTGAGAATCGAGAGAATGGACGGAGGGAGGCCGGGGAGCCCTTCGCCATGGATGACCGCACCGGCCTGCTGCCGGAACATGCGCAGATACAGGTGGTCGTTCTTCCGGAGATTGTTGATGAACCTGATCACCTGGGACAGGTCCCTGGGGATCAGGTCCTCCCCCTGCTCCCTGGCATCCATCTGCATGACGGCAGTGCCATCGGCTACCAGCAGCGAAAGCGGACCGGGAGGAATTTCCGCGGGGATCTTGACCGGATAGGTTTCCCGGCTGATCTCCCCGTTGGATTTTTGAAAGAAAACGTCGAGATGGAAAGTCTCTCCCGCTCTTGCCTCGGAGCGGTCCACGCGGACTGAATCCAGCACCGCCGACATGTCGTCTTCCACGGCCGAGATCTCGACGTTGATGCCGTCGAACTGAAGGTTCCGGTACCCGGAGGCCAGCAGGAAATTGACGGGAGCGGCGATTGAAATGGCTGCATTGACGGAAGAACCGTTGGGAGCAGAAAAACAGTTCTCGATCTCGATCGGTTCCTCGCCTCTTACCAGGATCCTGCCCTTGACTCTCAGAGTGGAATAGCCCATCGCACGCTCGGTCGAATTGATCGTTTCAAAGAGGGTCAGGTTCATCAGCAGGGGCGTCAGCAGCCGGTCGTTGGCAATCTCGAAATTCCAGGTTTTCTTCACACCCCGGCTCGTGCTTGTTGTGACGCGCACGGGGATCATTTTCGGCCGTTCGCCGAGCAGGCCGTAGATCCCCAGGCTGCGGTCCTGACGCACCACGCCGACCGCATCCGTAGTCTCGAGTATCTTGAAAGAGCTCTGCAGGCTCGGGAAAACCGTGATCACCCTGCCTTTGTACATGGGCAGTTCGCTGGAGCCGAGATTGAAGAGCGGATGGCCGAAGGCATAAAGCTTCTTGCCGTCGATGTGGGTGACCGTCCCGGCCGCCGAGACGTCAAGATCGCCATGCACCAGCGAGACTACGAGATTCGATCCGGGCTCGAGCGGGGCATTGTCGGCAGCCGATGCGGCCGGGCTTGCTTTGCCCGTTTGCATGGCGGCTGTTCCTGTGCGCCGCGACCCGGAAAAATCCGCGGGGATTGCGGGCGGGACGCCCGCGCTCCATCCCGTTCCCTGCAACACGGAAAAGCCGTAGTCGCGGAACCGGGGCGCAAACCGACGTAGGGATTCTGCGCTGAAGCCGCCGACGTTCAGCGGGGTCATGATCGGCGACAGCGCGTGTCCCGCGAGCGAGGCCAGCGCCGGCTGCATCCTTGCGTCCATGTCGGTGACCAGCAGGGCTGCCGATAACCCGGAACCCGCCGACTCCGGCAACTGGTAGTTCCAGAGCATGCTTTTTTTCAGGATGTTGGTTTTTATGATGCCGGAATCGATTCCCTCGGCGAACGCATCCACCATCTGGCCGATCGGCGTGATGCCCGCGATTGCGTCCTTGGCAAACGGGTACGAGAAGGCCACTGCTCCAAGCAGCCTGCCCTCAATGAATACCGGGCTGCCGCTCATGCCTTCGAAGATCCCCGTTTCGGCCAGCGGCCCGCCCGAAAGGCGCGCGAGAACGGCGTCGCTGCCCGGATTGATGCGGCGCAGGACACCGAGGATTTCGACCTGAAACTCCTCGGGCTTGCTGCCGAGGTAGCATGTCCTGCCGATCCCCTTCATGCCGGGACGCAGGTTTTCAACGCGGAAAAAATCGTTTTGCGCCCAAACCTCACCACCCCGCGGCAGCAACATCATCAGCACCGCCGCAAGCAGAACCCGTTTTTTTGTCATGCTGAAGTACTCACCTTTCAGAGGGAACTTCGCAGGCCACCATTGCCCTGAATAACATTCCTAGTATAAGGCCCGCCCGCCGAAGGGGTCAAGTGAACGGAAATTCGTTTCTCCAGTTCGGAGCCACGCGCGTGAGCAAGCGGATGTTTGACGGCTACGAGCCGCGATCGACAAGAAGAGCCGGACTGCAATTTATCCGCTTGCTCACGCGCGCGGCTCCGTCATTCCGCCTGAGTCTTCTGCAAAAAACCGCGAATTTCACGCCGGAACCGCAGGGAGTTTGCAGCCTTCCTCCCGAATCTGGTAATGTGCCGTTCATGGAAAGAGCGGCAGATATCGCGGCGGTGCTTCTGACCGGGGGACAGAGCCGCCGCATGGGATTCGACAAAACCTTCTTGCGCGCGGGTGGCCGGCCGGTCTCGCGCATGCTGGCGGACCGGTTGCTAGAAATATCCGATGAAGTCTTGGTTGCGGGAAATGGTTCCCGGGACCGGTCGCTTGCGAATCTGCCGGCTGTTCAGGACCTATATGCCGGCGCCGGGCCGCTTGCCGGGCTGCACGCCGCTTTTCTTCGCACCAGCCGTCCCTGGCTGATCGTTCTGGCATGCGACCTTCCCTGCATAACCACGGATTTCCTGCGCACCCTGTCCGCTGCCCGCACGGGCTATGATGCCGTCATTCCGGTAACCTCCGACGGAGGACTGCACCCTGCTTGCGCCATCTACCACCGCAACTGCCTGCCGACCATCGAGCGCAATCTGGAAGCAGGCCGTAACCGCATGCTTGAATTGCTGGGTGAACCAAGCCTGCGCATCCGGACGTGGCCCTGCGCCGAGGCCGGCTTCCGCGACAGCGAACTGGTTGACCTCAACACGCCGGAAGACTACCAGCAGTTTCAACTTCGTTTCAAATCCTAGCATTTACTATATATAGTGTATCAAATCGCTTGTTGGTACATTATATTGCGATTTTTCGCTTGCCGTGATCCATGGCTGTGCTATAGTGAAAAATGTGATTTTGATCGGCCTGGCCGGCAATACCGGCAAGCCGGGGAACCTCGCGGCTGGGCTGGCGAAAGCTAATGATTTCAAGGTCTTTCCGGCTGAAGCCGCGCGGAATTCGATCTTTCCGTCACGGTCATTTGAGTACTCATGGAAGCAGGCTGTGGGGGTTGAGTCCGCGGCGAGCCTGAACCGAGTGGCTCCGGATTGTCAGGGTCAGGGCAATGCACCAAATCCAGAAGCTGGAAATTATTGGATTTAAGTCCTTTTGCGATCGCACCACCATCGTTTTCAACGAAGGGTGCACGGCGATTGTCGGTCCCAATGGTTGCGGCAAGAGCAATATCGCCGATGCCATCAGCTGGGTGGTGGGGGAACAGAGCCCGAAGAGTCTGCGTACCGACCGCATGGAAGGCGTGATCTTCAACGGCACGCAGACCCGAAAGCCCATCGGTTTCTGTGAAGTGACCCTGTCGCTGAGCTTGAAGGCCAATCCTGCGCTACCGGAGGGTTTCAACATCAACCTGAATCCGGAAGCGTTTACAGTCGGACGCCGCCTGTACCGGTCCGGGGAGAGCGAGTATCACCTGGACGGCAAGCGCTGCCGCCTGAAAGATATCCAGTTGCTGTTCGAGGGTACCGGCCTGGGACCCAATTCTTATGCGTTGATCGAGCAGGGCCGGATCGGACAGATTCTCAGTTCCAAACCCGCCGACCGGCGGGCCCTGATTGAAGAAGCGGCCCGCATCACGCTCTTCAAGAGCCGCCGGCTGTCGGCCGAGATGAAGCTCGAAATGGCCCAGCAGAACCTGGTGCGGATCAACGATATCGTTCACGAAGTGACCCGAAATCTCAACTCGCTCCGCCGCCAGGCCGCGAAGGCGCGCAGATACGGCCGCATAAGGGAGGAATTGCGTCACATCCACAAGGTTAAGCTAGGGATGGAGCGCCGAGACCTTCTGGGCAGGCTCGAGCAATGCACCTCCCGGTTTGAAGCGGCGCAGCAGCGCGAGCAGGAGATTCTGTCTTCTCTGGCAAGTCTCGAAAAATCGCAGATCGGCGGCCGCGAGCTTTACGGCATGCAGGAGGAGCAGATCAACGGGACGCGCGACCGGCTGGCAGCCTTGCGCATTGAGTCCGGCAACGCGGCCGGGCAAAAGCAGAGCCAGGAGTCGCGCGGCGCCGGCCTGCAGGAACGCCTGGGCGAGCTGGACCGCGAATTGGGATCCATCACCGAACGCGAGCGCCTGGTGCAGAAAGAGCAGGAGCGGATCACCGAGGCCGCTGCCGCGCTCAGGAGCGAAATCACGGTCGAGCAGGCGACGATCGAGGGGGAGCAGGCGCGCAGCGAAGTGCTCCAGGAAGCGATGCGCGCCGCCGAATCGAACATCGAAGAAATCCGTTCCTTCCTCCTCAACCGCGCCGGCAGGGTGTCGGATCTGAAGAACCAGAATGCCCGCTGCGAGGAGAACCTGCAACGGACCGCCGCCAGGATCGAGAGAATGGCGGCGGAACAGGAAGTGGCATCCGCCGAACGTTCCCGCCATGAGGAGCGGCTGGCCGGGCACCGGCAGGCCTGGGACGAAAATGCCGCGCGCCTGAAGGAGATTTCGGCCCGTCATACGGACCTGGAGAAGCGTTCCGCGGAGATTGCCGGGCGCATCGAAGAGGTGTCCGCCGACCTGACCGCACGGCAGGAAGAGCACAGCATCATGCAGCACCGTTACACGTCGCTGGAAGAGGTGGAGCAGCGCAGAACCAACTATTCGGATGGAGTCCAGAAATTCCTGTCCACCAAGCTTCCGGGCGAGAAAGCCGCTCCGGGGCAGACGCTGGCGGACCTGCTCGAAACCGACCCGGCCTACGAAACAGCGGTCGAAGATTATCTCAACGATCCGCTCCAGTACATCGTCGTGGGCGGCCTTGAGGACGCGGTCCAGAGCGTGGAGCGGCTGAAGCGCATCGGCGCCGGCAAATGCACCTTCATGACGCTCCGCAACGGCCACACCCATCGCGCCCCGCTCATGCGTCCACGCCTGGCAGGGGCAGGCGTGGTCGGCTATCTTGATGAACTCCTGAAGATGAGCGACGACGTCCGGGAAGCCTTTGAACGCGCGCTGCCCGATTACGCATCCACGGTCATGGTTTCCGATCTTCCGACCGCATTCAAAGTCGCCGAGAGTCATTCGGGCACGAATTTCCTGACCATGAGCGGCGAAGCCTATTCACCCAGGGGCACCCTTTCGGCGGTCGGGGAACGAAAGGCGATGGCCGGTTTCCTTGCACTCAAGCGCGAGAAGCGCGATCTGGAGCGCAATCTGCACTCGTTGCGCGCCCGGATGGAGAAGATCCGGACCGAACTGGCCGCGCTCAGGACCGAACAGGCGGCCGCCCTGGAGGACCTGAAATCGCTCGCCGCCGAGGCGCGCCGGCTGGAGATCGACAAGGTCGTTCTTCATCATCAGATTGACAGCCTCTCGGCCGAACTGCGCAAAATCGAGCAGTCCGAAAGAGTCGCCTCGATGGAGCTTGCGCAGCTCGAAACCGAGCGCGCGCAGCTCCAGGCGCGGAGCGCGGAAGCGCTCGTCGGCATGGAAGAAATCGAGCAGCGCAGCCGGGTCAGCAACGAGGAACTTCTTGCACTGAATCAGCGGCTGGAATCGCTCAAGGCGGAAAACCAGGCGCTGTCGAAAACTCTTGCCGGCCTGTCCTCCAGTCACGCGGTCAAGCGGGAACGGCTGTCCGCGTGCGAAGCCGAGTTGCAGCGCCTAGGCCGTGAAGCGGAGGATGTCCGGAAACGCACACGGATCAATCACACGGAAAAGGCGCAAGCCCAGGCGGCGGTGCTCGAAAATCGAAAGGCGCACGCGGAAACGGAGAGCCTGCTCGCAAGGCTGGCCGCCCGGATCGGCGAAACGGAAACGGCGCTTGCAGAGCAGCAGAAGGAACTGAGCGCCCAGCGTGAGACGCTCGCCGGGCTGGAGGAACAGCTGCGCACCCTGCACGCGGAGCGCGAAAATGCGCTCGGGGTGCGCGGTGCGATTGAGATTGAAAAGGCCCGGATTGAAAACGACCTGGGCCACTTGAGGAAGAACTGTGAAGAAGAGTTCCACATCCCGGTCGAGGAAATCGCCGCGCACATCGAAGATTCCGACTGGCAGCGGGATCCAGCCGAAGTCGCGCAGCTTTACGATTCGCTGCGCGAGCGCATCGAAAGCTTCGGCCCGATCAACATGAGAGCCCTGGAGGAGTACCAGGAACAGGAAGAGCGCTATCAATTCCTCAGCAACCAGCGGTCGGATATCGAGCAGTCGATCGCCGACATCCAACGGGCGATTGCGGAAATCAATCGCCGGTCGGTCGAGCAATTTCAGGATGCGTTCAAAAACATCAGGGAAAACTTCATCGAGGTGTTTGGCATCCTGTTCAAGGGCGGGCAGTGCGATCTGCGCCTCCTGGATGAGGGGGACCTGCTGGAAAGCGGCATCGACATTGTGGCGCAGCCGCCGGGGAAGAAGCTGCAGAATGTGCTCCTGCTTTCGGGCGGCGAGAAAGCGCTCACTGCCCTCGCCCTGCTGATCGCCATTTTCCGGTACCGGCCGAGTCCGTTCTGCGTGCTCGACGAGGTCGATGCTCCGCTGGACGATGCCAACATCGTCCGGTTTACCGATCTGATATCGGCCCTGGGCAAAGGGACGCAGTTCATCCTGATCACTCATAACAAGAAGACGATGGAAATTGCCCAGACTCTTTATGGCGTCACCATGGAGGAGCCGGGCGTGTCGAAAATCGTGAGCGTCGATTTCCACGCCGCCGAACAGGCCCAGGCAAGTTAGCCGCCGCCTGCCATCGCAAATCCCAGCAACCTATCGCGCAGGCTTCCAGCCTGCGGCAGCCCCCATATTTGGAGATCTTTGTAGCGCAGGCTTCCAGCCTGCGACGGCCCATATATTGATCAGAGTCGCAGGCTGGAAGCCTGTGCTACTGATTTTTTGCAGGCTTCGCAAGAAGCCGTGGACCTGATATATTTCGGGTTCCGAATTTAGTACGGATTAATAAAACGAGGATACGACCATGAGCCATCTTTGTGTAGAGACGGATTTGAAGGGATTGAAGCTGTTTCGCAGGGGGAAAGTGCGCGACGTGTACGAGCTCGGCGACCAGCTCCTCATGATTGCCACGGACCGCATTTCCGCTTTCGATGTCGTGCTCCCCACGCCGATCCCGATGAAGGGCGCCGTTCTGACTCAGCTCTCGCGTTTCTGGTTCAGGATGATAGAGGACATCGTACCCAATCATCTGATCACCACCGAGGTCGCGCATTTCCCGGAAGCGGCCAGGACTTATGGCGACCTGCTGCAGCTGCGCAGCATGCTCACCGTTAAGGCCGAGATCTTCCCGATCGAGTGCGTCGTGCGCGGCTACATCACCGGCTCGGGCTGGAAGGAGTACCGCGAAAGCGGCGCCGTCTGCGGCATCACACTTTCCAAGGGATTGCGCGAATGCGATCGCCTGCCGGAGCCGATTTTCACCCCGGCAACCAAGGAAGAAACCGGCCACGACCAGAATATCTCTTTTGAGCAGATGGCGGCGATCATCGGACAGAAGCAGTCGGAACAGCTGCGAGACCTGACCCTGGGCATCTACCGGAGGGCCGCCCAATACGCGCTTGAGAAAGGCATCATCCTGGCCGACGCCAAGTTCGAATTCGGCCTCCACAACAGCCGCATCATCGTCTGTGACGAAGTTCTGACTCCGGATGCTTCCCGTTTCTGGCCGTTGTCGGAATATAAGCCGGGAGGGCCGCAGCCGTCGTTCGACAAGCAGTTCGTGCGCGACTATCTGGAGCAGATACACTTCAATAAAAGGCCTCCCGGTCCTGACCTTCCTCCGGAGGTGGCTCAGGCCACGAGCGACAAGTATCTCGAAGCCTACCGGTTGCTGACCGGATCCAGCCTGATCTGATTCAGACAGCGGGCCCGGCAATCAGGGATAGATCTCGGTGGCGCCGGTGGTGATAGGATGTACGCCGTGTGAATCATCAAAAAAATTGATTTGAACACGCGATGTAGATCTTATAAGGTGAAGAGCCATCGAAAAATCGAACGGGTCACAAGCATGCACTTGGGACAGTGGACGTTGATTGATTTTGTATTCATCGGCATCATCCTGATTTCCACCATCTTCGCCTTGCGCAAGGGACTGATGCGCGAGCTGATCAGCCTGGCAGCGCTGGTTGCCGGTTTCTTTCTGGCGGCTTTTTATTACCCCGCGGCCGCCAGGCTCTTCCAGGACCTTACCCGGACTGAGGCGGTCGCCAATCTCATCGGATTCCTGGTGATATTCCTCTCGGTAATCCTCGCAGGCGCTCTCGCTGCCTTCCTGGTGAACCGGATCATCAAAATGGCGGCGATCCAATGGGTCGACCGGCTGTTGGGAGCGATTTTTGGCTTCTTGCGGGGCGCGGCCATTGCATCCATTCTTGCCCTGGCACTGATCGCTTTCCCGATCCGCGAAGGCACCATGGCCCGGTCGGTATGCGCGCCTTACCTGCTGGCCGGCGCCCGCGCCGCCGTCTTGCTCGTGCCTCAAAAATTGAAGATACAGTTCAATGAACAGTATAAAAAGATCCTGCAAAACTGGAATCGCAACGGGAGTTCTTCATGAGTCAGGCAGGTCAGAAACTGCCCATGCGCTTTAAAGAGCGCCTTGAAGCCATATGCGCCGAAATGATCGACAAGGGGATTTTCTTCAATGAGGCGGTCGAGCAGTTTGAGAATTGTTTCATTACCGAGGCCGTGCAGCGCAAAGACGGCCACCTGACGCACGCTGCCAAGCTCCTGGGAATTCACCGCAACACGCTGGCCCAAAAAATGATCCGCTGCAAGGCTAAAAACGCGCGCAAAGCCGGTTAGCCGGGAATGGGTGCAGCGTTTGGCCATGAGTGTTCCCCAACTTGTTTTGGCGATAATGGCTTGGAGGAGTCAGGAGTCAGGAGTCAGGAGAAAAACAAAACTGCCTCTTGAATTGAGGGTCGCGAATGAATCGCCTGCGCCTTTTTTGATTTGGATTGCGGCCGCGGTTCAGGCACCAGAATGGAGCGTGGGTGTTCCGCCCGCAAAATCCGCACTTTATACCTTATCCCCATCGGCCGCCCCCAGACTGTCTCCCAGCCGAGGGGGCAGCCTTGATGCTGTGAGGGATCCCGCCCGCGCTCCGGCGCGCAATCGCTGGCCGCCCTCAAAAATCCAAGGCTGAAATTGCGGCCGCCCCCACGGAATTTCAGCAAGGTGAAATGATCCGGAGAGCTTGCAGCAAGCCGGTTTTTTCTCCTGACTCCTGGCTCCTGTCTCCTGTCTCCTGTCTCCTGACTCCTCCCTGGTGTATGATTACGGCCGTGTTGAACCGGGAATCGCTCAAATCCGCGGCACCGTATTTCCTCCTGGGTGCAGTTGCGCTGGGGACGCTATTTTTCCGGCTCGGGGCTCTGCCGTTCATTGGGGCGGACGAATGCCGTTATGCGCGGATCGCCCAGGAGATGAGCGAATCCGGCCGGTGGGTCACTCCCATTCTGACGGGACTCCCCTGGCTGGAGAAGCCTCCCCTGTATTACTGGATCACGATTCCCATGATCCGGACGTTCGGCATGAGCGAAGCCGCGGCGCGGATCGCACCCGCGCTGACCGCCCTGATGGCCGCCGCCTCGATTTTCTGGCTAGGCGCGCGGCTCTGGTCGTGGCGCGCGGGCGCCTGGAGCGCGCTGATATTGCTGACTGCGATCGGCTATGCCGCCTTCGGCCGCAGCGCCAGCATGGACATGCCGTTTACGGCCTGTCTCACCGTCGCTTTTGCCTTGTTCGCGGCCGGCATCTTCCGCGGCGGGTCGTCCTGGTGGCAGGCAGCCTGCGCCTATGCCCTGATCGGGTGCGCCGTTCTCGCCAAGGGCCCCGTCGGGATTGTGCTCGCCGCCGGCATTCTGGTTCTCTTCTGGGTTTTCGATGAGCAGGGCGGCAGTCTGAGACGCATCCATGTCTTCGCCGGAGCATGGATCACGCTCCTGGTTTCGGTGCCGTGGTTCTGGCTGGTTTTTCGGGAAAACGGTTTTTCCTTCATTTCGATTTTCTTCATCAATCACAATCTCGCCCGTTATGTGAGCGACCTCCATCATCACGATCAGCCGGTCTATTATTTTCTATTGGTGCTCCCCGGCCTGCTTTTTCCATGGAGCGGCTGGCTGCCGATGCTGATCCCGCGCCCGTTGCGCGGCAGGGCAGTTCTGAATTGGCGCACGTGGGACCGAAGCACGATTTTTTTGCTTTCCTGGGCATTGTTTCCCCTGGTGTTCTTCTCCTTTTCCGGATCGAAGCTTGCGGGCTACGTGCTCCCGTGCCTGCCTCCCATCGCCCTTTTGCTCGGCCGCGGGGTGGCAGGACTCACGGATCAGGAGCGCAGCCGGGACGCGCTGCGCCGGACCCCATGGGTCTGTTTTGTTTTGTCGCTCCTGCTGGCGGTCGCATGCCCGGTCGTTTTTCAAATCGAGTACGGCGGCGCCTGGAAGGTCGGCATGGGATTGGGGATTGCCGTCCTGGGCCCCGCTTTGGCCGCGCTCTGGTTCGCTTTGCGCGGCCGGTGTGTCAGGGCTCTTCAGGCCACTGCATTGCAGGGTCTTATTCTGCTCCTGGCAGGCATTCTCCTGAGCACCGGCCCGCTGGCCACGTATCATTCCGCACGTGAAATCGCCGCCATGGCGCTGGCTGCCGACACCGGAAAGGAACCGATTCTCACCTATTACTATTTCCATCACACCCTGCATTACTACACCGGGTACAGGGTTGGGGCGAATATCATCAACCCGGCTGTGCTGATTGACTATGCCCGGCGGCACGCCAGTTTCCTCGTGGTCACGGAATATCCCCAGGCCCAGGAGCTTCAGAACATGCCGCAAATCCGAGTCAGCATCGTCGGATCGCAAGGCAAGCTCCGCCTCCTGCGCATCCGAAGCGCCGGCCAGCCCCCTAACGGCTGATCCCAGATTGCGTCATGCCCTCACACCGCGGCACGACTGTGGCTGTAAATCACTGCGTATGCGGTGTTTCTCCTGACTCCTGACTCCTGACTCCTGACTCCCTCGCAGTTAGGTTTGACTCCCACCATCCCGGAATAGTACCCTGCCTTGCAGATGCGGAGATGATCTTATGCTGATGTTATACGACAGTTATACGGGACAGAAAACCGAGTTCCATCCCTTGGAGGACGGCGTGGTGCGCATCTACACCTGCGGGCCCACGGTATACGATTTTGCACACATCGGCAATTTCCGCACCTTTGTTTTCCAGGATCTGCTCATTCGCTACCTGCGATTCCGCGGTTACCAGGTCCTGCACGTGATGAACATCACCGACGTGGACGACAAGACGATTCGCAATGCCCGCGAGCGGGGGATGACGCTCAAGGACTACACCGTCCAGTACACCGACGCCTTCATGGAAGACTCCCGGAAATTGAACATCGAACTGCCCGCCCTGCTGCCGCGCGCCACGGATCATATCCCGGAGATGGTCCGGCTGATCCGGCAGCTGGAGGACAAAGGGTGCACCTACCGCAAGGACGGATCGGTCTATTTCAGCATCGGCACATTTCCGCCCTACGGGAGCCTGAGCAAGAAGGATCTATCCGGCGTGCAAGCCGCGGGCCGGGTCGACAGCGACGAATATGAAAAAAAGGACGACGCCCGCGACTTCGTTCTCTGGAAGGCGCGCAAGGAAGGCGAGGACTACTGGGACACGGAACTGGGCCCGGGCCGCCCGGGGTGGCACATTGAATGCTCCGCGATGAGCATGAAATACCTCGGCTCCACGCTGGATATGCATTGCGGCGGCGTGGACCTGATCTTCCCGCATCATGAGAACGAAATCGCGCAGAGCGAGGCGGCGACCGGGCAAAAGTTTGTCCGCTACTGGGTGCATTCGGAATTTCTGCTCGTCGAGGGCGAGAAGATGGCCAAATCCAAGGGGAATTTCCATACCCTGCGCGATCTGCTGGCCGCGGGTCACCGGCCGGAGGCGATCCGGTACCTGCTGCTGTCGGTCAACTACCGCCGGCAGCTGAACTTCACCACCGACGGGCTTCATCAGGCGGAATCCTCCATGCGCCGCCTGGAGGATTTCGTCCGAATCATGAGCGAAAGGCCCGCTCAGGGCGGGCCCGGCGCCGGATTTGCCGGCGTTATCGAAGCCGCACGGCAGAAATTCGTCGAGGCCATGGATGACGACCTGAACACATCAGCCGCCCTGGCAGTCATCTTCGAGTTCGTGCGCACCGTGTATCAACTGGACGACCGGAAACAGCTCCCGGATGCGGATGCGCATGCCGCGGCCGGATTCATCCATGAAGTGGACCTCGTCCTGGGAGTCCTGCGCAAACAACAGGAACTGCTCGATGACGAAATCGCAAAACGGATCGAGCAACGCCAGGCCGCGCGCAAAGCCAGAAATTTCTCCGAAGCTGACCGCATCCGCAAGGAACTCCTGGCGCTCGGAATTCTGCTCGAAGACACAAAAGACGGGGTGCGATGGAAAAGGAGACAGGAGACAGGAGACAGGAGACAGTAGAAAAAGCGGGATTTTGATCGGAACTTTTTTCTACTGTCTCCTAGAAAGCATTCCGATAGAGTGCAATTTCCTGATCCTTCTGCCCGGGTGCGATCACTGAAACCACGTCAAAGCGGTACGTGTACTGGCCCAGATCGTGGCGCACGATAAACTCGTTGGCGGCAGTCTGCAGGCTCTGCTGTTTCTCCCAGCCGACGAATTCCCACGGGGCTCCGTATCCGCGCGAGGCGCGGGTTTTCACTTCGATGAAGGCAAGAATGTTGCCCTCGAACGCGACCAGATCGATTTCCCCGCGGCGGGCCTGAAACCGCCGTGCGAGGATGTCGAAACCCTGCTTCATCAGGTACCGGCAGGCAATCCGTTCCCCGAGCCGGCCCATCAACAGATGCGGCGCTGTCACACCCTCATAGTTTCGCCAATCGCGCCGATATTTCACGATTCTGCATTTTTTACCCCTGCATTTCCCCCTCCTTGCGCGCAAATCGGACACCAGGCAAAACCGGCTTTTTCCCTTTGCTCCTTTGCCCCTCTGCCCCTGCAATCTCCGAAACCGGTTGACCCTTCTCCGCGGCATTTGCTAATATCTGTCGCGCCTAACGCACGGGGCGGGAATAACTCAGTGGTAGAGTGCAACCTTGCCAAGGTTGAAGTCGCGGGTTCGAATCCCGTTTCCCGCTCCAAACAAACCTAATTCCCACAATAATTTGGCGAAACAACAAAATCTTGGTTGATGTTCGCTTAAAAACCGGATGCGTCTGGAGCGCACTTCTGAAACGTGCAGAGTGCCCGATATCCCGGCAAGTGCTGACGATTAATCTATCCCAGGCCGCGCCAGCTGACTTATAATTGCGGCAAATTCAGGCGGTTGTCATTGCAGTGCGCGATTTTCGATTGGAGGTCTCTCCATGATCGGAACGACACTCTCCCATTACCGCATCACGGAAGAGCTCGGCGCGGGAGGCATGGGTGTCGTTTACCGCGCCGAGGACACGAACCTCGACCGGCAGGTCGCCATCAAGATGCTGCCTGAGAAATTCACCGGCGATCCCGAGCGGATGGCACGCTTCGAGCGCGAAGCCAAGTTGCTGGCATCGCTCAACCATCCCAACGTCGCGGCCATCCACAGTCTGGAACAGGCAGATGGCAAGCGTTTCCTCGTGCTCGAATTGGTGGAAGGCAAAACGCTCGCGCAACGGCTGGCCTGGGGATCGCTGCCGATCGAGGAGACACTGCAGCTTTGCCGTCAGATTGCGGAGGGTGTGGAAGCCGCCCACGAGAAAGGCATCGTCCACCGCGACCTGAAGCCGGCCAACGTGAAGATCACGCCGGAAGGCAAAGTCAAAGTCCTGGACTTCGGGCTGGCCAAGGCACTGGTGGATGACGCGCCGTCTGTCGACCTGTCGCATCTGCCCACGATATCCGATCCGATGACAAAAGCCGGCACCATTCTCGGCACGATCCCCTATATGAGCCCGGAGCAGGCCAGGGGAATGACTGCCGACAAGAGGACGGATGTTTGGGCCTTCGGCTGCATCCTGTTTGAGTGTTTGACAGGCAAGCGGGCGTTTCCGGGCGGGACGGCGGTGGACACCATTGCTTCGATCCTCGGTCGGGACCCGGACTGGGATTCGCTCCCGCTGACGACGCCCGAGACCGTTCAGAAGCTGCTCAAACGATGCCTGAACAAGAATCCGCAACAGCGGCTGCACGACATCGCGGATGCCCGGATCGACATCGAGGAGGAACTGGAGGCGCGTGCTGAGGCCGTCAAGCATCCGGCGGATTCGCCGCATCAGGGTGCTGAGGAGCGCGTGCCCGCGGACAGGCGAAGGAAACGGATTCTCGTCTGGTGCTCACTCCTTGCCGTTGCAGCGGCCATTCCCTTCGGACTCTGGCTGTACAAGAGACGGAATCCGAGTGCCCGGTCTGACCGCCCGCCAACGGTTCTCACTGCGCTCGTAACCTGGCCGTCGGAAGAGTCCAAGAGCCGGATCTCTCCGGACAACAAGTGGATTTCGTTCATTTCGGACCGTGATGGTCACAGTAACATCTGGCTGCGCAGCCTCGATGGCACAGAGCCGGTGCAGATCACGAAGGGATCCGACACTGTGACCAGTCAGGTGTGGTCGCCAAAGGGTGACGAGATTGCCTATCTGGCGCGCGAGGAAAAAAAGGCAGTCATTCAAATCATCCCCGCTTTTTTAGGCGGCCCATCGCGTTGGAGCCTGTCACTGCAGGATTCCGGCGCGCGGCTTGTCCGGTGGATCGGCACCCATCTTTATGTGGAATCGAATGAAGAACTTCAGCGTGTCGACTTGCCGGCAAGGGCTCTGACTGACGTGACCCATTTCAGTTCAGGTTTGGTGTTCCCCAGGGATTTCGACATCAGCCCGGATGAAAAACGCATTGTGTTCACGGCGCGCCTCGGCCTCGACGATCCGGAAGAGCTGTGGGTCTCGGACCTGAATGGGGGGAATCTCGAGCGCCTGACGTACGACGACCTGCGGAAGCGATTCCCTGCATGGATGGGCCGGAACGACAAAATCGTTTACCAATCGAGCGAAGGCGGGCAAATCGACCTTCGGGCGATGTTCATTCAGGACAAGTCCAGGCTGGAGATCACATCCGGCGGCGGCTCCGAAACACCCGAAGATGTCTCAGCGGATGGCTCTACACTGACATACAAGGATCTCGAGGAAACTGCGAATCTCTGGCTGTGGAACCGGGCGACGGGCGTGCGGCATCAGATCACTGGGGAAACCTTGAGCGACTTCTGGCCCTCTTATTCCGGATCCGGCGGTATCCTTGCATTTCAACGCACCAAGCCGACATTGCGTGCAGGATATACACCCTTCGAGTCACAGATCTTTTCGGGATTGTTGAAAGCCGGCAAACTCGAAGATGTGACCATGAGGGCAGGCGACGGCTACAATCCACAGCTGTCGCCGGACGGCCGTTGGCTTGCATATCAGAAATGGCCGCCGCAAAGCAGAATTGCCGAACTGTGGGTGGAGGAGGTCGGCCGCCGCCGGATTCTGCCTGTATCGGACCGGTGTCCCGTATCCCCAACCACTGATTTCCCGCTGGATGTGGCATCCGTCGATTTCGGATGGAACGGCGGCGCGCTTTATTTTATCGGACGGACGCTGCAAGGCATCCGTCAGATCCGGAAGTTCATCCCGGAGTCGGGGAGAACCGAATCCGAGATCATAGCCGCGACTGCAGATAAGAAGCATGAGCTGCGGGAGCTCCGCTTCTCGCCTGATCAACGGTATCTTAGCTATCTTGTGAACTCAAATGACCGCAAGCTTTTTGTACGCGACCTCGTTTCGGGAGAGGAAAAGAATGTACATACAGAGCCGATCGCACCAAGAAGCAATTTCTACTCAAGGGGATGGCTTGATGACCACACCATGATCGCGCTCCGATCCACCACCAATCCAGACCTTACCTATCGTGTCGAGATTATCGCCGTTGATCTTTCCGGAAAATCCAATACTCTGGGCGCGCACCCGCGCGCATTTCCTGCCACAGCACGACTGAACCCGGCAGCCAGGGAGCTTTATATGACTGCAAAGGAAGGCGTTGTTCAGAATGTGTATGTGTTTCACCTCGCGGACTGGAAAAAACGGCAGCTTACGGATAATGAGCTGCCCAGTGTGACATTTTCCGGCATCGCAGTAATGACCGATAACGAATTGGTGTACACCAGGCACATGTGCCACGGTGACATTTGGATGATTCGATTTCAACACTGAGCCGATTACAAAGGAGGAATCTTATGTCCAAGCGGCCGCTCGAACCCGCCGTACTTATGGAAATCCGCTATTTCGCCAACTTGATCGAAAATGCTGCGATTCAGGCATATGCAGGCAACCGTGATCATCTCAAGTATTTGCGTATGTTCTTCAAAAACGCACTCGCGTGCGTGCGCGCGCTGAACAAAAAAGATGAGATGAAAGGCGAACCGACAGGGGAGCCGAAATGGGAGTTGAAAAGTGTGCAGGAAGGTGAGTTGAATGATTGCCCCTGGCCTCTGGTCGACGGCGAATGCAAGCCTCCGGTCGAACCATAACAGTAGACATGAGGCTGGCTGGTTTCTGTCGCCAAAATATGTGATTTGCCTCCATTTATTCCTGATTTGTGCCGGAATCACGGTATGGGGAGTGACACTGCAGCTCTTCCTTGGAGCTTGCTTGCTCCGGGAATTGCATGCTGCCAGCATCCTCCCATGTTTAGTCACCAAATTTTTCGCGGGTTTTCTGATTGTGGTTTCACAAATGGTCGTTGCGTATAGTGCGTTGACCGCTGCAGACGTGCTGAAGAAATCAGCTGCCAGGCACGCGAATGAGTATAAGTGGAGTATCTACATCCACCCACAAATTTGTCGCACGCCCATTTTGCGGGAATTACTTGAAAAAGCGGAGCGTCAGGGAATAAAATGATAAATTCGGTGTTGCGCCCGGCCTCGGCACGGTCGGATCCCACCGGATATGGGGCGCCGTACCCAAGTGGCTAAGGGAGAGGTCTGCAAAACCTTTATGCAGCGGTTCGAATCCGCTCGGCGCCTCCAAAAACACCTTATCTTCGCCTAAATCCAGACCGCATTGAAATAAGGAAGTGAGTGGACAGGACCAGGCTCCCAGCTTCCCCGAGAGTCCGGGCGTGGTCAGTTGATCCGCCGCTTCCTGAAGAAGGCCGACAGGTGCCTGGCGATGACGCGCGGGTGAAGGGCGAATGCCGCGTTGATTTCAACCATACAGGGGCTGGAACAGGCTATGCAGTCGTGGGAGGCAGCCTGTGCCATTGCGGCGCCGAGGCCGTCCTGAAGAATGTTTAGGGCAGGCACCAGCCCCGCGGTCAACACGCAGGGATAAAGCCGCCCTTCGGCCGAAACAAATCCGTGGAAACGCCCGGCGCTGCAAGGCGGCCCCGCTGCCTTCAGATGCTGGCGGCGCGTCAACCGGTCCAGGGTATAGTCGGGCCACTTCCGGACGGTTTCATAGGTATATCGCGAGAAAGAAATCTGCGGATGATCCCTCCTGACGCGCGCCACAGTATCCAGCAGTTCCCGCACACTCTCGTTGTCGAGACGATGCCGGGCCGCATCCCGGTGCAGGCCCGTCTCTTCGGAGCGCAAAATGTTCAAGACCAGAGGCAGGCCGCGCTTATCGCTGAAATCGAGGAGCCACTCGAGGTCCTTGCCGTTATCGGCGCACAGCACGGCGTTGACCTTCACCGGCACGCGGTATTCCATGGCGACCTCGACTGCTTTGAGAGCCTGCTCGTGGCTCCCTTTCCCACGAATCCTGTCATGCGAATCCGGCGAGCCGTCGAGGCTCACGGCCAGTGAATCCAGCTGCCGGATGACGTCCGCTCGCTGAGGTACCAGGGATCCGTTGGTCGTCATGCCGGCTCGGAGACCTATGCTCCGCGCATGGGTGACCAGTTCGAGGATATCCTCGCGGAGCAGCGGTTCCCCGCCAAAGAAGAGCACCCGCCTCGTTCCGGCTTCTCTCAGCCGGTTCATGATGGTCCGCCATTCGTCCGTGCCCATTTCCGGGACCGCCAGGTTCGGTATCGAACAGTACGCACAGGTCTTGTTGCAGCGGTTCGTGACGGAAAGCGTGACCTGAAAGGGGACGCCGCGGCCCCGCGCTATGGCCGCGATCAGCCGCAATCCCGTTCCAACCGCCCCTGCGATCCACATCGCCGATTCCTCCCAAATGCTTGACGTCTACGATCGGTAGTCCGTCGACCGCCGCGCGACCTGCTTCTCCAGGTAGCTGCGCCAGAAATTCCTCGGAATTCGGTGCAGTCCAATATCAATTTCCTGATTTTCAGAATTCGGTTGCAGGATATCGATCACTGATCCTTCCCATGCGATGGAGCAGGCAGCGCAAATTGAGGAAATAGGTATCCTGTCACCCGATTACTTCGATCATGCCTGACAAGGTTTCCCAAGTATAATAGTTCGATCCCTATTAACATAGCAATTTTGATGCCATAGTCCCTTCTCGAATCCTCCGTGTTACACGCTGGTTTCACGACCGGAACTGTACTATGATACGAGTTTAGCGAAAGGAGCCGGCCTTGGAACTGCAGGGACTTTACGATGCCATCCTCAACGGTGATGCACAGACGGCCGGAGCGCTCACACACGAAGCCTTGGAAGCGGGTGTTCAGCCAGTCGACATCATCACGCAGGCCATGGTGCCTTCCATGGCTGAGGTGGGGCGCAGATTTGAATGCGAGGAGTATTACGTTCCCGAGCTCCTGTTGTCGGCGCGCGCCATGAAGGCCGCACTCGAGCCCCTGCGCCCGCTGCTGGCCGCCTCGGGCGCCCGATCCGCCGGCAAAGTGGTCATCGGCACGGTGCAAGGGGATCTGCACGACATCGGCAAAAACCTTGTGGCTTCGATGCTGGAAGGGGGCGGCTTTGAAGTCATCGACCTGGGAGCAGACGTGCCGCCGGAAAAATTCGCGGCCGAGGCAGGCGCGAGCGGAGCCCACATCGTTGCCCTTTCCGCGCTTCTGACCACCACGATGCCCGGCATGAATGCCACCATCACCGCGCTCGGGCTGGCAGGCCTCCGCGACAAGGTGAAAGTCATGATCGGCGGCGCGCCTGTGACTCAGCAGTTCGCAGACCAGATCGGCGCGGACGGATACGCCGAAAATGCAAGCGCCGCCGTCGCCGTTGCCCGCACCCTCATTCTCAGTCGTTGCGCTCCAACCGATCTTATGCGGCCATAGCCCGCATTTCTCTCCAGTCCTTCATGCGCCGGGGCGCACCCAACGACGCATGAAAAGGCAAATCTGGTTTCGTGAGCATGTCGGGGTCGGTATCGGAATCGGTAGCGGCTTTAAACCGCATTTCTCACCAGGCCTCTACTGCGGCGGCGGATCCGGGCATGTCTGCTGCGTTGCGCTCAACCGGCCTCCTCTTCCGGCTTCTGACCAGCTCAAAACTCACCGTGCGCATCTCGTGACGGTCGAATTATTGGAAATTTCTTTTTGCTTTTCCGGGCCTTTGGATTACGATTTAGGCATTGCCATATCGAAAACCTGTCATGGAGGGATTATGAAGAGAGTCTCAGTATCGGTAGTAGTGCTGCTTTTGGTTTCTTCCCTGGTGATGGCGCCCGGCCTGTTCAGCCAGATCAAAGTGGATCCGGCCAGCAAACTGGACTACATCGAAGGGATCGTTCAGACAATTGACAAGAAGGCCATGTCCATTGTGGTGCGCGAAAAGGGCACCTCAAACCTCGACTACACAATCATCTACAACGACAAGACCAAGTTCACCTTTCGCAATGGGCCGGCTACCCTGGACGATATGAAGAGGGACTCCCGCGTCTATGCCTTGGGCAAGGCGGAAGGAGCAATGAAACTGATTGCGGAACGAATCGATATAAGGCAGAAGTAGATCCGACCTTTAGCCCGAATTATTCATGAAGAGCCGAATCCATGTGCCCAAAGCCAGCGGAGCCGCGACCGTTAGGGAGCGGGTCGCGACGTGCGAATGCCACAGAATGTGGGATTGGCAACCCACCCGCTCCTTTACGGTCGCGGCTCTGTGCTTGGCGGCCGGCGAGTCGGCTGATTTTTCATGAATAATCCGGGTTAGATCGGTCCGCAAATCTCAATCAGGCAGATCAGGCGGAAGAATGAGGGCATCCCATGCTTTCAATCCTCCGTTGAAGTGGATATTTGTCCTCCCCGAGCCCTTCCTTCCCTTCCCTCAACGCCTTATAAGGCACTCTCACTCGGCGGGTTATCCTTTTCACAGGAATAAATCGCCGGTTTTCTGCGGGCCCCACTGGCAGGCGGGGTGGGAGTGATGCTATATTCTCTCCTCCCTGGGGGGGCTATGAAGCGATTGATTCACCTGTCCGTTCTGTTCGCGCTGTGCGTCGGTCTCCTGGCTACGCCTTCTCCGGCGCAGCAGGTGTCCCTGACCGTTTTGCACACCAATGACACCCACAGTCACCTGCTGCCCTTCAGCTATCCATCGATAGCTCAAGCCGGATCAACCGTCGCCGCTCTCCGGGTGCGCCAGAACATCGGCGGAATCGCCCGGCGGGCAACCCTGGCCAAAAGGGTGCGCGACGAAGTGCAGCGCCGCGGGGGCACGGTATGGCTCGTGGATGCCGGGGATTTTTATGAAGGGACGCCGTTTTCTACGGAGTACCACGGTGACGCCGATGTCGAGGCAATGAATGCCGCGGGCTATACATTCGCCACCATCGGAAATCATGAGCTCAACACTCCGCTCACAACTCTAAAGAAGTTCCTCGGACTGGCCAAATTCCCGATTCTGTGCGCCAATCTCACCGAGAATGCGACCGGAAAGCCGCTGGTGATCCCCTATGAGATCCGGAAGGTGGGCGCGATCAGGATCGGCGTATTCGGCATCACGACGGCACAGGCCAGCGCCTATCCGGCGGCGAAAGAAGGATTGACGATTGCGAACGAAATCGAGACCGCCGAGCGCATGACGAAGGCCCTGAGCCGCGAGGCGGATATCATCATCATGATCTCCCATGCCGGCGAGAGGCTCGACGAGGAGATCGCCAAAAAAGTCCCCGGAATCGATGTGATCGTCGGCGGGCACTCGCACACGCGCCTGCCGGAGGGCGCCTTTATCCGGCGCTCCGACACCCTGGGATCGAGATCCGTCAACGGGACCATCATCGTGCAGGCCTACCAATGGGGTGGAGAGCTCGGCAGGCTCGACCTCCTGTTCGACAAGGACGAGCGCGGCGCCTGGTGCATCTCCCGCCATCGGGCGCGACTGCTTCCCGTCACTTCCAAACTCGCGGAGGATGAAAAAGTCGCCGCGGTGGTCGCCCGCTACTGGAATCCCATTGCGGCCCGCTACGGCGAGGTTATCGGTAAGGCTAAGGCTGATTTTGTCGAAGAAGGCATGGCGAACTATCACTTCGTCTCCGATGCGGTCCGGGAAACCTATGGAACGGAAATCGCCTTCGAAAATACCGGCGGCATTCGCGCCCCGATCATCAAAGGCGATATCACGCTCGCCGACCTCATCGAGTTGGATCCGTTCGTCAACACCGTCGTCACTTTCAAAATCACCGGCCGCCAGTTGAAGGATGTGCTGGTGAGAAACCGGCCTGCGGTTTCCGGGTTGCGATATCGCATCCAGAAAAAGCAGCTCACCAAAGTCACGGTTGCCGGCAAACCCGTCGAAGATGATCGCGAATATACCGCCGTCTCCAATTCCTATTTCGCCGACACCGCCCTGAAGGGAATCCAGGTGCAGGATACCGGAAAGCAGAGGTTGAGCGTCATCATCGATTATATTCGCAAGAAAGGAATCATCCGTCCCTCCTACGACGGCCGCCGCGTGATCATCAACTGAAGTGATGAGTGATGAGTGAAAAGCGGATCTTGGCTCATTACTCATCACTGATTACTCATCACTTCCCTTCAGGGAGCCAGGAGGCGAAAAAAGCCCGCACCAGAGCCTCGTGATCGAGCGCCGATACAGTCAGGTGCAGCCGGAGTTTGGCTTCCGGAGGCAAGCTCTGCTCGAAGCTCCTGCTCTCCTTTTCACCGGCAGGTGTGCAGGCGCCATACAGATTCCCTTCCCCCTTTGCCAGCCATTCCCGGAAAATCTCCCGGTCCTTCGGGAGCGCGTCCATGAGAAATACGCTGCTGACACGGTGGGCCAGACCGCCGCGCTTCAGGGCGACCGCGGCGGCGCGCCCCCCGGCGCCGTCGGCGCTCAGGATCAGCTGACCCATTTGCGCGTTCTTAAGGATCTTCTCCTTCTGCAAGGTAGCCAGAACATCCTTGATCAAACGTTCAAATCCGCCGGCATCTTCCATCTTGCCGCCGAAAGAGTCGGGCGCCCGGTAGGGCCCCTGCGGCAGGACCAGAATGGCATTGGTCCTCCGTGCAGAGAGCGATTGGGGCATCTCGAATATTTCCAATGCCTCCATGTTGTCGCTCATCCGGCCGTGGAAATGAACAATCAGGTTCGCCCCGCCGGAAGTTTCCTGGAAACTATCCGGCACAACCACCACAATGCTGCTGTCGTCATAGTGCGGGTGAAAGGGATAGGATTCACCGGCCAGTTTTGCGCCCCGCCTGCGCGCCGGATGCGGGAAGGGCGCGGCGGCGGAGCGGAATATGCCCCAGCTGCCACCGGGGAAAACGTTCCAGTCGACGTCGTTGTCGGGGACTTTTCGCTCCTGGAGTCCGCTGCTCCAGGTGAAATAGTTCCAAGCGGCGCGCGCGGCCGTCGCGCCCAACAGGATCGCGCGGTTTTCGACATCGCCCCGGTGGTCAGGGCTCTTGTCTACGAAGGCGGCCACGGCAATGTCCGCCTTGTCGGAGAGGATCAGCGCGACATCCACCTTGGTTTCGTTCACGGATCCGGTCTTGTTGCCGATTTCGATGAATTTGCACTCGTCCTCGGGGAGAAACCGCGGGATCATCGCCCGCTCCGACTGTTGCCTCAGGATCGTGAGCATCGCGTCGCACGACGGCGCGGAGACGAGCGTCTTTGCATAAAGCAGCTCGAGCAGGAGGATCATGTCCTCCGGCGTGGACACGCCGATGCCGTAACGCACGGCCTCGGGCGTGCTCTGCTTGGTCTCCGGCGAATACAGCCGGTTCAGCAGCCGCGTGTTCCTGAGTCCCTTCCGAACCAGGAAATCATTCACCACCGAAAGGCGCGCGTTGTGACTCGCGGCCAGGCGGTCCAGCACCAGGTTGGTCGCGGTATTGTCGCTCTGAACAATCATCAGTTTGGCCGCATCCGACAGGGTAATGCGATCACCTGCCGTAAAAAGCCGCAGGATTTCCGATCCGGGCTTGATCTCCTCCCTCTTGAGCGTAATGACTTCGTCCGGGTCGATCCGGTGTTCGTCGACCAGTTGAAAATAGGCCGCCAGGACAGGTAATTTGATCGCGCTCGCGGTCGGAAAGCGTTCCGATGCGCGGTAGCTGAGCGTCTCGCCGGTCTTGAGGTTCTTGGCCATGAACCCCAGATGCCCGCCGTACTGCGCCTCGAGACGAACGATTTCCCGGATCCATTTCGATGTCTTTTCCGTGGCCGCGGCGCAAACCGCCCACCCGAAACACAGTAATGTAACTGCCAAAAGCAGGATATTCCTCATGCGGCAATTCTATCATTTCGGACGGCCGCGGACAGACACCGAACGCAAAAGCTCAACGGCAGCCATAGACAACAGGATAAAGGGCAAACCGCGAAGACCTCAAAGACCACGTCGCAGCCTTCGGCCGCAACCAAATCTTGAAAAGCAAACCACGGAGGCACAGAGACACAGAGACACACAGGAATGCCAAGCCCCGCCCGGGGGCGCCTGCGGCCGCCATTCTCGTCCGGGAGCTGCGGAAAAGCCGTGAGCCATATCTGGAATTCCGCGGGCATCCTCCGGCTTTTCCGCTGCTCCCGGACGGGAATGGCGCAACGCGAAGCGTTGGCCCCCGGGCGCGAGGTGCGCGTGTTTTCTCTGTGTCTCTGTGCCTCTGTGGTTCGAAAATCTTTGTGTTTTACAAAGAATTTGCAGGTTAGTGGTACAAAGATTCTGGATCTTTGCGGTCTTTGAGGTCTTAGCGGTTCGTTTCCAGCGTCTGGATTGCAGATACTATGCGGTTGCGTTGCGGGGGCAAATGGGTAGAATTCCTTGAGCCGGAGGGGAAACGCAAATGAGCCAGACAGCGCTGGAGAGATTTCTTCGTTACGTCAAGGTCGACACGCAGTCGGCGGAGGATTCGCCGAATTACCCGAGCACCGAAAAGCAGCTCGACCTGTTGAGACTGCTGGTGACGGAGCTGAAAGAGCTGGGAGCTCAGGAGGCCGGCATCGACGATCACGGCTACGTGATTGCCACGATTCCATCCAATCTGCCGGCGGACCACCCCGCGCAGGGCGTAGTGCCGGCGATCGGATTCATCGCGCACGTCGACACCTCCCCCTCCACCAGCGGCAAGGATGTGAAACCGCGGCTCTTCGAATACCGGGGCGGAGACATCACCTTGCCGGGCGATGCCGGCGTGGTCATCCGGGAAGCGGAGAATCCGGAAATGGCGCGCAATATCGGCAGGGAAATCGTCACCTCGGACGGGACCACGCTGCTGGGAGCCGACGACAAAGCGGGCATTGCCATCATTATGACGGCCGCCCAGACTCTGATCTCAAATCCGTCATTGCAACACGGAGAAATACGAATCTGCTTTACCCCTGACGAGGAGGTAGGCGCCGGCACGAAATATTTCGACATTCCGAAATTCGGGGCGCGCTTCGCCTACACCATCGACGGCGACAAGCTGGGCAATCTGAACAAAGAGACCTTCAGCGCAAACCAGGCCATCATCACGGTGCACGGGCGCAACATCCACCCGGGGACCGCCAAGGGCATAATGATCAACTCCATCCGGGCCATGGGGGACATCATCGTGCGCTTGCCCAAGGATATTGCTCCGGAAACTACCGAAGGGTACGAACCCTATATCCACCCGCATATGCTCCAGGGTGCGGAAACCAGATCCACCCTGAAAATCCTGCTCAGGGATTTTCATACGCCCGGACTGGATGTGCTGAAGAGCAGGCTGGAAACGATCGTGGCCGAGGTGCAGGCGCTGCACCCGCGGACCAGGATCGAGCTCAGCATCGTTGAGCAGTATCGCAATATGAGAGACTACATGGGGGAAGACGCACGCGTGCTGGATTGCCTCTGGGAAGCGGCCGAACGAGCCGGGATCCAGCCGCGATGGCAACCGATCCGCGGCGGCACCGACGGTTCGCGCCTGACCGAGCGTGGATTGCCCTGCCCGAACATTTTCACCGGCGGATCGAATTTCCACGGCCCCACCGAGTGGTTGTCGGTCTGGGCCATGGAGAAGGCGGTGGAAACGGTCGTCAACCTGGCGCAGGTCTGGGTGGAGAAATCAATGTAGAAGGAGTCAGGAGCCAGGAGTCAGGAGCCAGGAGTCAGGAGCCAGGAGCCAGGAGCCAGGAGCCAGGAGTCAGGAGTCAGGAGCCAGGAGTCAGGAGTCAGGAGTCAGGAGTCAGGAGCCAGGAGTCAGGAGTCAGGAGCCAGGAGTCAGGAGTCAGGAGCCAGGAGTCAGGAGCCAGGAGTCAGGAGTCAGGAGCCAGGAGTCAGGAGT
>Ga0315277_10000735_pt1 | contig 50471 bp, 58 predicted proteins | sample YL17G05_15_MG_FD_203695 | JGI IMG/M metagenome (GOLD analysis project Ga0315277, IMG submission 203695) | Sediment microbial communities from Yellowstone Lake, YNP, Wyoming, USA - YL17G05_15 | ecosystem: Environmental > Aquatic > Freshwater > Lake > Sediment | place: USA: Wyoming | collected... | reverse complement strand
GCTGACTTTGCCGGTTATCTCGTCAACTTTGACTTTTGACACTCCGCTTAACCTTGCAAGTGCGTGCCTGAGGTTTTCTGCTTCAAGGTCTGAAGCACATGTTTGGCACCCTGTGCAGTCTATTTTCCCGGTATTCAAGATTATTCTTTCAACGGTCATGTTAAGTCACTTTTAGTTTGAGATTTTGCGTTGTCAAGTTGTTCAACCCGTTTAACGGAATGTCATATGCGCAATGGCTTCTTTTGTCAAAGTGCCGACAACTTCAGGAGTCAAACTATCGATAGCATCGAAAATTCTGTTATCAACAATCGAATACATTCTTTTAGTTCCATCCTTTCGGCACCTAACTATCCCCACATCTTTCAGAATTTTTAGATGCCGGGACACGACTGGTTGGATCAATCCAACATAGGGGATTATTTCACATACGCACTTCTCGCTTGTGCGTAGGAATTCGAGTATTTCAAGTCTCGTCGGATCAGAGAGGGCATTGAAGATTCTTGCCTTCCACCTGATCTGCCTATCAGTTTCGGAATGCATGTTTAAGGGAATATTGATGACAATATTTAAATATTGCTATTAAGAAATCTCTATTAACATACGAAAGCAACAAGAGACATGAATGGAGGAGTAATCGGTGGAGAAAAAGAAGGTAAGTTTCATATTTTGTGTTTGCACTGGCAAGTGTCCTGGCTTCAAGGATCTGGATATGTGGGATTTCATAAACATCATAAGAGCCGAATACCCGGTTGAATACGCGTTCATACATCCCATGCTTTGCGACGAGGATGGGGAACGATTCTTTGCAGACTTTCTGCGAAAAGACAGAGTTTACGTCATAGGCGGATGCGCTCCAGTAATGCAGAAGAAGCTATTTCGAGACGCCTTTGCAAATGCGGGACTCGACATAAACAAAGACCTGGTTTCTCTTGACGTCAGAAACATGACCACCGAAAAGGCCTTAGAAACCGTGAAGAAAGCACTGGAGACCACTGGTCAAGCATGACCGAAGAAACGTACATGGGGGTACCTCGAAGCAAGATCCCGTGGTATCCAAACATCGATAAGCAAAAATGCAATCAATGTGACGGAGACCCACAGTGTCTCAGATTCTGTCCACACGGAGTATTCGAGTACAATAAGGAAAAGAAGGAATTCATATTAAAAAATCCGTACAACTGCGTCGTTTTCTGTAGAGCATGCCAAAAAGTCTGCGCTGCTGACGCACTTAGTTTTCCAGAGAAAAAGGAAATTTTGAAGCTGATAAAGAATGTCCGAGAAGAAAAAAAGTAAGCATATAATCATTCCATGCAGCGGAATCGGAAAGGCTCTAGGAACAATAACCCGGAGAGCAACCTACATCGTGACCGGAGAACTGTTACCAAACGAAACTGATACGATTTGTCTCCCATTGCTAACCATTAAAGATGAGGAGACCGTGCGGAAAATAAGACAGAACCCTTGCATAACCGTCGACGGCTGTGTCGCTCAATGCGCCAAAAAGAATGTTGAGCACCATCACGGAAAGCTCAAAGGAGAAATCAAGATTCTGGACGTGATAAAGGAGAACCCGAAGCTGAAGCCAGGAAATGTGCTTGACATCGGACCCGACGGTGAGAAACTGGCGAGAAAGGCAGCTGAAAAAGTCCTGAAAATTGTGGGTGAAAAAAGTTGAAGATAAAACCCAAAATCGGCTTAGTCTCATGCAGTGGAGAAGGGCTATCTGAAGGAATGGTATCGCGTGTTGCGACGAGAAGAATACTGGAAGAACGGGACGATGTAGTGACAATCTGTCTACCGCTCTTTCTGGCAGGCGGACAAAAAGAGAGGGATTTCGCTAAGAATAATCCTTGTATAACTGTTGACGGCTGCGACAAAATGTGCGCCGCTAAAGGAGTCGAAATGTACGGAAAAGTTCATCCAAAATCATCAATAGCCATCTCAGAAATTACGAAGAAAGAAAAACATTCAAAACCCAAATCAAAAAGCAGAATAGAACCAGAAGACGAAAAACTCGTCCACGAAACCATGAAAATCATCAACAAAGAGGTAGACAAAGTGAAGGAGGAAGAATAGCATGTCAATGGAAAAGAAGGTTGCCATTGCTGTATGCACGGGTATGGACCAACCCTTGGCAACAGTCTCCAGATATGCAGGATACCACGTTCTGGAGAAACTAAGACCAGACAAGACTGTCTTGCTTTGCACTCCAGCCTTAATAGGTGGTGTTCAAGAGGACGTCACGTTTGCCAAAGAGAACCCCGTATTAGTCATAGATGGTTGTGGAGAAAAATGCTGTGAAAAGATAGTCAACGAAGCAAAAGGACAAGTAAAAGCGATCATAAACGTCGAAGATGTTCTGAAAGAACACAGAGATCTGCAGCCTGAATCCAGAGCCAAGCTCGGACCGAAAGGAATGAAACTCGCAGGCATAGTGGGAGAACTGGCCGCAAGGAAAGTTGACGAAATACTCGGAGATGTGAACAAAGGTGGAAGATAAGAAAGTCGCCATTGTAGCCTGCACCGGTATGGGCAAAGCCCTCGGAACAGTAGCTCGTCAGGTCGCCTACAAGGTTGTGGACGAACTGAGACCTGGAAAGGCAGTCTTGATATGCATTCCATCTTTGACCGCAGGAGTCGGAGAATACAAGAGCCTATTGCAGAAGTATCCTTCTATCATACTCGACGGCTGCGTAGAAAGGTGTGCCACCAAAATCGTCTCCAGGAACAAAGGCATGATGAGAGCCAAAGTGTTTATGCCTCAAATGATCGCGAAGTATGGGCTGAAACCACAGTCACGAACCGACCTTGGTGAAGAGGGCGAAAAACTCGTTGTCAAGATAGCTGAAGAAGTAGCTACGCTCGTCGATCAGCTTTCAAGGTGAAGTGCATGGAATACTTAGAGCTAAAGGTTGACAAATGGACGTTCACAGTTCCCAAAGAGTTTTTCTACAATGAAAATGATTTCTGGGCCAGAATCGACGGTAAGATTGCCACTGTAGGCATAACATCGTACTTACAAAATAAGTTGAGTGACATAATCTTTGTTTCCCTCCCACAAATCGGCACCAAGATTGAACAGTTCGGTGAAGCAGGATCTTTTGAATCAGTAAAGGCTGCTCTCGACGTCATATCTCCTGTTTCAGGTTCAGTCGTGGAAGTCAACAATGAATTGGTGAATTCGCCTGATCTTGCTAATTCAGATCCATACGGCAAAGGCTGGTTCCTGAAAATCGAGCTGTCAGACTTTGAGTCAGACAAGGAGAACCTTGTAGATGCTGAAGGCTATTTCGAAGTCATGAAGAAAAGAGTCGAAAAAGAACATGAGCAATTGAAGGGCAAGCACGCTGCAAACACGAAGTAGAGACGGGGTCGAACCATCATGGAAGCAAGTTTCGAAGAAACAGCCAAGAAATATCGTTCTGTTAAAATGGGAAAGATCAGCATTGACCTTCTCTCTTTGAAATCGGAAATTGAGGTCTACATAAAGGGCCAACAGAGTGCGAAAAGAAGAGATGACAATTCGCTGGCTGAGGCAGAGGATATGTTGATTGATCTGACACAGATGATTGAAGAAGGCCACTGCAACCCTATTAGACCCAAGAAACTCTAATTATGTTAGTGTTAGAATCTGGTGTTCAAACTATGAGGAAAATTCTGTTTGTTTGCGTTGAGAATGCAGGCAGAAGCCTTTGCCAAACACTGCGGAGAGGGAAAGGTGTTTGTAAATGAATAAGATGAGAGTCCTTTTCTTGTGTGAACACAATTCGGCTAGATCACAGATGGCTGAAGGTTTGCTCAGGCACCTGTATGGCGAAAAGTATGAAGTCTTCAGCGCAGGCTCAAACCCGACGCAAGTCAATCCTTTTGCCATTAAGGTTATGGCCGAGATAGGAATAGATATTTCCAAACAGACTTCCAAGAGCATTGAAGAGTTCCGAAACAAGGAAATTGACCTAGTTGTATCCGTGTGTCGGAGCAGTGCCAAGCTAATGTGTTCATTGTGTTCTTCACCGATAGTCATGGGTAGACCAGAGATAATCAGCACGGCAATACCTGGAGCAAAACACTATCTTCATCATGGATTCAACGATCCTTCTGAATTGGACGGGAGTGACGAGGAAAAGACCATGGCCTTTCGACGCATAAGAGATGACATCAAACAGTGGATAATTGATAATTTCGCCGATCCAAAGACAGTAAGCTCGCACAATGATTTATAGGCGCGCGCGGATAATGCTCATCAGCTTGAACATGATCTTCGCGTTTCATCCGTGTTTGACTCTCCCTGACTTGTGATGCTTCACTGCAACAGTCAAAACAGACGTCCTCTCGCATTCTCTGATGAGCTGATCAAGGTTCAATGCGATGGCATGCGCGTTCTCTCGGTCTAGTCTGGCCATCTCCGCGTTGAGCGTTTCTTCAGTGAGTGGTTCTCCCTGCTTCACTAGGTTTGCCTCAGCAACGCGTCTCAAGTCAGCCTCGTATTTTGCGAGTATAACCTGCAACTCCATTGCTCTGACGCTTGATTCAGGAATAAGCCGCATCATACGCTGGAAAGTTTCAAACTCGAGGCTGCGCTCAGCTTTCACCGTTGCCCTCCTGTTCTCCTCTAAGGCTCATCAGTTCACCGCGTTTCCGCATAAACAACGACGCAGCCTTCATCACAACCATGTTTTCCTCAGGCAACAAGTTATCCATGACTTCCTGTTCGATCAGGCTCTGGAAAGTCGGCTTATCCGCAGACGCTACCCCTGACACGAGTACGCCTGTCAACTCAGCCTTCTTCAACACAGTGTCCAACATGCCTCTTAACGCTCCGATCTTGTTGCTTCCCTCCGTTGTGGTCATGTAGACTGTGCTGAAGTTTTTGTAGATATACTCAAGACGATTCAAGGTTTGGTGATAAGCTTCTTTGGCTTCGGACAGTCCTAGAATTTCAGGTTGCCACTGAGGCCATGTTCGGAAGTAGTAGTAGACGGTTTTTGGTGAGACATGATATTTGTTGTGCAGGTCTTCTACGATTTGGCTTTGGTTGAATCCTGCGCCTTCCAGTTTCAGAAGCTCTGTTTTCAATTCAAGTCTGCGGGGGGGGGGGGGAAAAGCGCGCGCGCTATATGGTTTGTGATAAACGAACTTAGAGTCGTTTTATTATGTGATAACCGCAAGATAGGTTTGGCTACTGTCAGTGTTGTAGGCAAGGTGAGTGTTTTAGCACACGCAACACCGCAGGGTCAGAGGTTAAATAAGATGCGCACAACAAATTCGTGAGGCACTCCCATGACTGACGAGTATCTAGTCGGAGTTTGTGGCATCTACTGCGGCGCTTGTTTGCTCTATCGCGCCCACAAAGACAATGATGAAAAACTGATTCAGTACTTGGCAAGCATGGGGCTTTCAAGGGACAAAATTCACTGTGAAGGCTGCGTCTCTGGCGACGTGTCGGAAACGTGCGCTGAATGCGCATACAGGGATTGCGCCAAACAGAGAGGACTTACTTTCTGTTTTGAATGCAACGACATGCCCTGCGAGAAGATCGTTGAGCTGGCGGAAAAAAGGTCGCGAAGCGACAACTTACCTCACCTCACGCTGTGCCCAACCAACCTGAAAACACTTGGGCAAATCGGGGTGGGAGAATGGCTGAAGCAACAGGAAAATCGCTGGAAATGCACTCAGTGTGGAAGGAAAATGCACTGGTATGGCGAATCGTGCCCAGATTGCGGGACGGGATTTTTCGACGCAGTCAAGGAAGCTCATTCCTTGGGCAAGTTGCAGAACTGGTTCCAGAAGGACAAACGTACATAATGGACTCTTGGCGGCAAGCAGTTTCCCATACTTATAGGTAAAGTCTTACCTTGGGATAAAACTCTACCCCCAAACACACACACGTCCACCCTTGTGCACATCTACGTCTTTATCTACGCTTCCACTCACGTTCTCAGTTACGTACGTCTCTCACGCGTCCAGCGCGCGCACTGAACCAGGCAGCGAATCTAGATTCGACCAAGCTTTTATTACGTCATGACACGTTGTCACGTAGGGACTAAGATGGATAATCAAGAACCCGATGTGAAGTCCATTCGTGAGCTTGAGGACAAGGCAAGGGAGGCAGCTAAGGCGAAGGACCTGGATCGATACGTCTCCTTTTATGCCGACGACGCTGTCCTGCTCTGGCCCGGAGCACCTATGGTCAAAGGTCGTGCTGCGATTCGGGAGTTCATGCGCATCTTTCTTTCGATGCCCGACTTCTCGCTCAGCTTTGAAACGGCCCAAGTGGAGGTGTCCCGAGCCGGTGACTTCGCGTACACATGCGGCACAAACAAGGTGACCCTGGTGGACCCGAATGGCAAAAAAATGAAAGACAGTGGCAAGTACCTGACTGTCTACAGGAAGCAGTCTGACGGCACATGGAAGGTCGTGGCGGACATGGGTAACTCCGATCTGCCAGCACCGGTCCCGGCGTAGACAAAAGGAGTGCAATAGTCGCAAGGCCCTGATTGCTCACCAGGGAAAAGGCGCACGCGAAACAACTTTTCCGAGGTGACAGTCCAAATATGGCATTTTCATTTAATTGCGTTTGTGCGCGCGTGTTTTGTATTTTTGTCTTTTTGTTGAGAAAGAGTTAGTAGGAGAGTAGGAGAGGGTTTGGGTTTGGGATGAAACTTTACCCGCCGAAATCTGTGTGTTCTAAAAGCTGGAATTATAAGCAGGCGAGGATTATCGTTTTCTTGGGGGTTGCATGGGAAATTCGACGCTCAAGGAAAAAATCAGACACTTGCTTGAAGCCATGATTACATTTCTATTGGTAGGCACCCAAACGATACTCAACGCTGGTTGGTCAATTAGCGTAATGTCCATTCCGTTGTTGCCTTATTTGGTTTATCTCTTGAAGGGGCAGGCATATCTTGGGCGCGAAATCCAGGTGCTGTTTTTTGCTAAGGAGTTTATGGTTGGTCGGATAATCGCTTTACTTGGGTTCTTGGTGTTCTTGCTCGCAGGAACGCAGTTCCTTTGGAGCCTCACCAAAGATGGAGGACTCATTCAAACAGGCGCGTATTCTGTCGTTAGGCACCCCCAGTTTACTGGAATAATCATCATCACTATTGGGCTAACCGTAATGGTTCTAACGTTGGGCGGGAATCAGCTCCAAATCATAGAGTTCTGGCTGATACAGGTTCTTGGCTATATTGGCCTAGCAAGGTATGAAGAAATGCATCTTCTGAAACGATTTGGAGAAAACTTTCACCGATACAAACGACATGTCCCCTTCATGTTTCCAATAAAATGTCCATCTCAAATTCCAGAGACGCTATTCACGATTCTCATAGTTGCCCTCATTTGCTGCTTCCTTTTGTTCTTTCCACACGATCTAATTCGCATCCATTGAGTTTTGGTTAGGAGCAAAAATCCAGCTAGATTTTTATTCCAAACAAACAGATGTATTTTCATGGCTGAAACGCTTGTCAAGAAATACTATTCCGAGCAAGGTGCTAGAGAATGGAAAAGGCTTGTTAGAGACGTTTACAGTGGGTTAGAATTCGACACCACGAAGTATTTTATGCGAAAATACTTTCCAAGGAAAGGCCTCGTCTTAGACGCAGGGGGTGGTCCGGGGAGATACACAATTGAGCTTGGAAAAAGGGGTTACGACGTTGTCCTGGTCGACTTGTCACCTGAAATGTTGGAAATTGCGAAAAAACAGATTAAAAAGTCGGGAGTTCAGAAGAGAGTCAGTCAAATCATCCAGGGTTCAATTGACAATCTTAATGTGTTCGAGAACGAAGTTTTTGATGCTACTATCTGTCTAGGTGGACCGCTGTCACATATTGTCGACGAAGCTAGAAGAGAAAAGGCAATCAATGAGCTGATCAGGGTTGCGAAGAAAGACTCACCTCTCTTCGTTTCCGTTATCGGGAGAATCGCGGTCTTGGTCAATGAATTGATCCGCCTTCCTGAAGAAATAGAACTCGAAATCTTTCCAAGAATCAGAGACACGGGAGACTACTATGGCGGCTACGGGTTTGCACCGTGCCATTTTTATCAGCCTGAGGAACTGAAGAAATCGCTTGAGAAAAGAGGACTTGAGATTCTAGAGATGATAGGACTTGAAGGACTAGCCAGCGGCCATCGGAAGGAGGCAAACAGGTCAGCTAAGAAATACCCAAGAGCTTGGAAAATCTGGTGGGAGACACACTTGAAAACTTGTGCGCATGAGACAAGCGTAGGAATCAGCGAACATTTCATGGCAATATGCAAGAAGCGATAAGGTCAGCCGTCGCTAGCGCGCGCTTGACCGTGAAGGTAACGACTTAATAGATTGTTCTGGCCACGAACATAATGAGTAATATGCCCAAATGGGAGCGCCAGCTCGGAGTCTTCCATTCTCTATTAGAAGAACTTGCAAACGAGCGAGAGAAAAGTGAAGGCAAACTCAGATTCAATAGACTCTTCATTATTGCGAGCGACATTGCACAGCAGTACTTCTGTGAAAAGAAAGTGGAGATGCAATACCTGCATGGTGACATAGAGACTGCAGAGAAGACAGTCGGAACTGAAGCTCACGAGAAACTGCTTGCAGATTCTGTTAAAATCCAAGAGCGGGACCTGTGGCGGAAAATCTATGGGAGAAAACCGTTCTCCGTGTTGGAAATGCTTCTTCTCGCAAGGCACAAAGATGTAATTCTTGCTGGCAGACCTGATTCCCTTCTTTTCTGTAATGGATATCCGATTATAGTCTTTGAGTACAAGTTCAGCAAGAGCACAATAGCTTACATGACTCATCATGTGCAGGCAAGAACATACGGAATTCTCTTAAATAACATGGGATTTGATACAAGTCGATTGTTCTACGCAGTTGTTATCGCTGATCCAGAAGCAAGACATGATAAGGATTTGAAACGGAAAGTATTTGATGCTGTGGGCAAGAATGGCCCGAAAGAAGCTGTACTAAACATCGGCAAAGGTGCAGTGCATTTTCATAAGTTTAATCAAGCAGAAGCAGAGAAAGATTTGGATTGGGCTGTTGAATTCTGGAAGAAGACAAGAGAGCCAATTATGACGAGCAACCCAAACAAATGCAAAAGCTGTGTATATAAGGTAGAATGTCAGAAAACCTAGGGCGCTAGGATTAGCACGCGCTACGAGAAAGTTGGCTTCAAAGTCGCTAGGAAGGAAGCACGCGCGAGGTGTAGGCTCAGGTCGTGTTTGCTTTCAACGTCTCAGGCTCTGATTTTTGACCTCATACCGCATAATTGTTCTGGTCTTGGAGGCAGAGCCAAAATCAACAAACCCAATCTTCAGAAACACAGAGGCAAGCCCGGTGTAAACAGTCGCATCATTCTGTCTTCCGCTGGACCGACTCGGATAGCCCTCAATGATCTTGCCACCTTGCTGTCCAGCATGACTGACGGCAGCTTCCAGCAGTTTGGTTGAGATACCTTTCTGTCTGAAGGGTTTGGCCACAAAGAAGCATACCACGGACCAGACCGGTCGATTGTCTATGCGTTTCAGCGTTCTGGATCTCTCGAGTCTGTGAAATTCCTCTCTCGGAGATATGGAGCACCAACCGACGGGCTGTCCATCAGAATACGCTAGTATGCCTGGAGTTTTCCCTTGGCTCACGATCGTTATCAGGGCTTCCTTTCTCTCGCTGCCTCTCCTTTTCTCCCATTCAGACGATGATTGCCTCCACCACATGCACCAGCATGATCTGCATATGCTGTCTCCAAAGAGCTTCTCAAGGTCTTTCCAGTTTTCCAAAGTCAAAGGTTGAAACTTCAGATTCATCGTCATGATTTCCACGGGCGCATTTTATGCAAATAGCCATTCTGGGTATACACTTTGTCAGCGCGTGCCAGTTTAAATTCTCTCAAGTCATCAGAGATAAGCGCGCGCCAAGATGTAAATTCCGAAAATCATATTGTAAATTCCCATTTGCACCCTATTGTGGAGATATCTCCCGTGCAATTCCCTCTCTTTCTTTTTGATAGTATATACTGGGGCAAATATCCAAGCCAAAGCGCGCGTGGTGGATAGAATACTATAGACCTTTAGAAAACCGGATCAGAGGACTTTGTGAGAAATACAAGAATAACTCGTAAGCTCTCAGGATGCTTGAAAAAGTTCAAAACGAGATAGATATGGTCAAAGGAAATCCTAAGGAGTACCGCTCAGCGTTTTACATAATGCAGAAAAAATGAAAGCCAATGGCGCGCGCGCTCAACTGCGTTTCCGTTTCATGGTTAGCCATAAGACTAATACTATTATCGCGGTTGCGATTGCGATGCCTACGAATAGCCAGAATTGTGTTGTCGCCCATACTGGAGGAGGATAGTTCTTCAGCGTGACGTTCGTGGAGGTTGAGGAATTCACGGCTAGGGATTCTGTGGCGTTTGAGGCCACGACGGTGAGCCAGTACACGGTGCTGAATCGAACGTCTATTTGGTACGTGCCCTGTGGGACTTTGAAGACGGCCTGTCCAGACGCGTTGGACAGCTCCAGTCCATAGCCGGCTCCTGATTGCGTGTAGATGATTATGTACGCGTTTTCTATTGGTGTTCCGTCGTTTCCCAAGACGTTCACGACCAGTTGGTAAACGCGAGTCTTTATGGTGTAAGGTCCGTCCGAGTTCACGAGTATTGTTGTGTCTTGCACGTTCACGCTTTTCCAGGATATAACAAACTCGTAGCTCCCGCCTGAGGCCTGCGTTAGGTTGATGACGCCGTTTGCGTCCGTGTAAACAGCGGGCACAATCACCGTTCCGTTGGGTACTCTCAAGTAGACTTCCGCCTGTTCGAGGGCTTGGTTCGTGTCATCGACTATTTTGAAAGAAGGATAGTAAACTTGGCACGCTATCGTGTACTGCGATGCGTTAGCTACTTGTATCGGTTGTCTGGCCACTTCCGTGGCGTACCAGAAGACTGTAATGTTGTAGTTTCCTGCCCACAGGTTGGTCTTCCACCAGCCTGAACTGTTTGTAACTCCTTCGGCAAGAGTGAACTCGCCCGAGATCGCCTGAACATCAGCGTTTGCCATCGTTTGGCCATGCGCATCCACGACTCGTAACAGAACTGGGTACTGAACGCCTATCGAAAAGCCTTGATAGGCATATTCGATGAATGGTTCAAACGTACCGTAAGACATCAGCTGGTACCACCCGTTGTTGTCGATCACTGAGACCTCAATCGAGTAGTTGCCGGACATAGCAGTGTCCGGATAAGACCAGCTTGCTTCGTATATGGCCGAGTACTGAGTTTGCCACAGGCCATCAGTCATTCTGGTCATGTTTGTGTTGTCCACGACTTTCTGCGCGGCCGGGTCGAATATGGTGACGTTCACCATGTAGACGTCGTAGCCGCCGAGGGGGTCGGTGACGTTGGTTTGTACTATCACTACGCGCTGCGTGGCGTTCCAGAGGACAGAGTACGTGTTCGTTTCGGTGTAGTTGATGTCAAAAGACTTCACATCAACTAGACGCGCGTAATCTTCAAGCGGCAAGATTACTTTGCTCGGATAATAAGGTGAGTCATACCAGATTCTTGTGTCGGCGGAAGAACCTGCGTTGACGGTGACTTCGACTTGGATCGTCGAACCGACTGCGAACGTGTGAGTGAGCGTTGAGCTGAGGTTGTAGTTGAGCACCGGAGCGTCAATGTAGCCTCCGATTGAGCTGGTGACAGTAGGCGAGAGTGTTCCAGAATCCCATATCGTCGTGCCTCCCACGTCGATTTCCCTGAACTCCATGTTGAAACCCGCCGGCTTGTACGCTGAGGCGTTGATCCAGACCAAGGCTTGCCACAATCCGTCTATCGTCACGGGTCCTGCCAGATTTGGATAAAGGTAAAAGTCAACAGCAATCTTTGGCTGTCCAATCGGTTTGTAGAACGAGTTGGAGTAAGCTTCTGCCTGCGTGGAAAACTTGAAGAACTGAGTCGTGTTAAAGACATATTTACTGTTCAGCCCCGCTACGTGAACAGGCGTGTCAGCGTAATGAAGGTAGAACTCCATCGGCTTAGGCTGACCGCTGTAAACTCCGAAGGCTAGCCCATTAGCCCCAAGAGCACCGAGCAAAGAGAAACAGGCAACTAACAAAACCGTCAAGTGTGCAAGCAATACCGACGCTTTGAGCTTAAGACAGTGTCCAGACATGTTCCCAATTCTCTTCTGTAATCAGGCATCTTTTAGGCATTGAAACATGGCAGACTTATAAACTCATTTATCGAGGTGTTGAACACGAAGACGGATGATCAAACCCGTCCAGCGCGCGCTTCTGTGTGTGCAACGTAATATTCCCATTTGCACCATGAGTCTTTAGGGTGTGCGTCTGGTGGACAAGCCAAGCAGTTTACTTCCGCCTTTGGGTTAAGTGTTTTTGCGAAGTTTTTCAGATAGCCGAATCGGACTTTTTTGCATGGAAATTCGTCTAGTCCTTTGTTTAATCGTGTTTCCTGTGTCCTGCAACGGTTCACCCTTGAAACCGCGTGCTTGCTGCTTACTTCGATGGCTTTGAACGGCTGGTCCAGAGCCCAACTTGACTTGCGCAGGAGATCTATGATCTTTGAAACGCTGGGATTTTCGTCGACGTGAAACATTTTCTGCAAGCTCTTCGCTTCAATCGCAGCCATAGCTTCCCAGACATCAGCATCAATTTCTGTTGCAGCTCCAGTACCAAACTTTTTCTCGATGCCTAGAAAATACAGTCCGTCAACTCTCCACAGGTTCCTGACTTGAAGAAGCAAGTAATCAAGCAACTTTTCACCTGACATTGATGCAAGCATTTCTCGGTCTTCAGCACTTCCAGGAGGATACTCACTTACCATCGAAACCACCACGCGTATTAACAAGTTACTTTCCCTAATCTTTTAAACCTGATCCGAAACGGCCAATGCGAGGGAAACACTTGGCACGAACATCCCACGAGAACACTCTTCACCTGTGCAGGACTCTGGGGATCAAACAATTGAGGCTTGCAAACCAAAGGGCTCTGCGACTGATGCTCATAATGTCAGTCTACATGCTTGTTTTCGGCTTGATCATAATCGTTGGAAACTGCAACACATCTGAGGCGAGCTCCTACGCTTCAAATGGAGACTCGCACGATACTGCTTTTCTAACGGCAAATGAGATTTCCCTGAACGTCTCGATTTTGTCGCCCGGGAACACTACGTACACAGTGCGGGAAATATCTTTGAACTTCACCGTAAATGCGCCTGTTTCATGGGAAGGTTACAGCTTGGATGGGGAGGCAAATACCACGGTAATAGGGAATACGACTTTGACGAATCTCGCCCAAGGATCGCATTCCGTAGTCGTTTACGCTAATGACACTGCTGGTGACGTGGCTTCTTCTCAAACAGTCTACTTTACGGTTGGGCAGGTTAGCCTATTAGAAATAGTTCCACTGGGCATAATTCAAGGTCTGACTGAATGGTTGCCGGTCTCAAGCACCGCTCACCTGAAAATAGCGCAACATTTGATGAACTTGGGAGCTACGCCACTCTTGGACGTGGTCCTGCACGTTGGAACATTAATCGTAGTCGTATTCTTCTTCAGAAAGGAAGTCAAGAGCATACTCACGGCTTTGGTACATCTAGACTTCAAGTCAGAATATGGCCAGCTCATTCCGCTCATAATCGTGGCAACTGTCCCCACAGGAATAATCGGAATACTCTACGCAGAGTTCCTTGAGAAAAGTTTCCAAACACTACTCATAATCGGCATAACCTTCCTAGTCGGTGCCACGTATCTTTACGCTTCTCGAACTGGAAAGGAAAACATTGGTACCATAACCCTTTCGATAGCGTTTATAATGGGGACAGCTCAGGGACTTGCGAGCTTTCCAGGCCTGTCGAGGAGCGGTGTAACCATTTCAACCGCGTTGCTGCTGGGGTTGAAAAGGGAAAAGGCATTCAAGTTCTCATTCCTGCTCTCAATCCCCGCGATAATAGGAGATGTTGCATTCGAAGCCTACCATAATCGCGGTCAATTCGCCGTTCAAAACATAGGTCCCACGGAACTGTTGGTCGGCATAGTTCTGGCAGCGCTTGCAGGCTACGTCGCCATAACACTCGTCTCGAACTTGGTGAGGAGCAAGAGGTTTCATTGCTTCGCATTCTACACTTGGATACTCGGAATAACTCTAATCGCCCTCACACTCAGTGGGCTTCTAACCATCTAGGTCTGCCCTGCAAAAACTCGGTCAAGAACACGGCGAACCCGTCGTTCCCCTCGTAGACTTCAACGATTTCTTCGTTGACCAGAACTTTGAAACCTTTCCTGAGAACCTGCGAGATTCGTTCAGCCACGCCGGCGTTTCTTCCTCCATCCTTCAACCTGTCCCTCAACATTTCACAAGCATCAGTAACCTTGCGTCTAACCAACACGACCCATCTGCCCTCCTCCACATAAGGTCCACAAACCGCTTCTGGGCTTTCAGCGTACTTGGCGACGAATTTCTCACATTCGTTCTCCTTATCCAACGGTGGTCCCAAATGCCTCCTAACGGGTGGAACGCAGCAATCTTCGAGCTCAAAAACAAACATGTTCAAGCCCTTCTCGTCACTCCATGGGAGCTCCCGCAAAACTTTGAAATCGTTCAACCCGATCAGTTTTCGCAGAGACCTTTGAGACTTGTAAAGTTGACCCCACAAGATGTCGGCCACAACGTCAATTTTTCCAAACACGACAAAAACGATCTTTGAACCCCGCTTCCTCAACTCATTCCGCATCTTTCCCTCAGATAACGCAACCGTCTTGGACGGATAGAAGAATTTCAAGCTCGGTTTCCTCGGGAACTCTTGTGCGGCCGCTATGAAACTGTAAAGCTTTTGGTTACGAACGGCAGAAGCCACGTTCCTCGCCTTATCAACCGGATCAACGACCACTAGAGGCTCATCAAACAAAAGCTTGGCTTCTCTCTTCCTGTCATTGTAGAATCCTGCAGTGTCAATAACCGTTCCTTGTCTGTACCGCCCCAACGTTTTGATCGTGTCTAGGAAGGACTGGTAATGCAATATTAGAAGCTCACACAGGTAACCGCTGAACCCGCCAACCTTGATCTCGGCGCCATAGACGCCTACGCCCTTCATGAACTTCTTGAGCAGGCGCGTTTCGGCTCTCATCGGCTCAGTCAAGTGCTTCTTGATGTAGTCCGTGTGAAACGGCGTCCTATCCGTCGCGCTCATCCACTCCCCCTGCTTCACATCATAGCATGGAACAATGTTGACACGGACATCTTCGACAAAAGCCTCAAGATAGGGGTGATCTGCAAACCTCTCAACCTGCTTCGAACCCCTAGTGGCTTTCTTCGCTACTCGAAGGCACACGTCTCCCAGCGAGTCACGCGGTGTGGACTTTGGAACACGCATGAAAACATCAACATCAGGCTCTCCACTGAGCCAAGTATCCTTCGCGACCGAACCCTCCACGCGGACTCTCGCTTTGACGCCGAGCTCTTCGGCCGCAGAAGCTACTCTCCTCACCAGCCTATTGCTTAGATCCCCTATCTTCTTCCTTTCGTCGCGTCCCGGTGTGACCCCCTTCAACACCTTTGCGCAGACTCTCTCTACGTCTTCAGACATGGAGATGGCCCTTTCATTGCTTTTCCGGGCAGACCTCTCTCAGGGTCGAGTAGATTGGGCCCCTGGGCGTCAGGTCACTCTTCTTGAGTCTCAAGCAAGATGCGCTGATCTGTCCGAAGTCATAGTCTGCGTTTTCGCTGAGGCATTTGGCAAGCTCAGCCTTGTTTCTGCCCGATCTAACGCGGGCTATTGTCAAGTGCGGACTGAAACCCTTTGGGTCCGGCGCAAACCCTAGCGCGCGTAGGCTGGGCTCCAACTGACTGAAAATGCCCCGCAGTTGATCTGCACCCTCGGTTATTCCTGCCCAGCACACGCGTGGATACCTCAAGTCGGGAAAGGCGCCGAGACCGCGAAGCCTGGTGTTGAAGGGAATGAACTGGACCTTTTTCATTGCCTCATGGACCCTGTCAACCATTCCCGACGTTATGTTTCCGAGAAAGCGAATAGTCACGTGTATGTTCTGAGGCTCCACAGCTTTCAAGTCTGCCCCCGACCTAAGCAGCATCGTCTGCGCTTCAGTCATCCTCTTCAGAACAGATTCATTCTCCAAATCGAACGCGATGAAGCTCCTTATGCCCTCAGCCATGTTTTTCCTCTCGAACGTTCGTGTTATATCCTTTCATAAACGTTTCTTATGTAAAAGATTATCTACATTTGAAAGCAAGTAATCTGGCGGTGCATAATGTCTTCGCGAAAACTCATCGTTGCCGTTGCAGGCATGCCTGGTTCAGGAAAATCGTTGGTGATGAAAACTGGGATTCAGAATGGCTATGCCGTTGTCGTGATGGGCGACGAGGTGCGAGAAGAAACCAGAAGACGCAAGATGGAGCCCACGCCGGAGAACATCGGCAAGATTATGCTTGAACTGAGACAGCAGGAGGGAGAAGCCGCGATTGCAAAGAGATGCATCCCCAAGATAGAGGCAATGACCAATGCAAAGGTAATCGTTGACGGGATAAGAAGCCTCAGCGAAGTTGAAGAGCTCAAGAACCGTTTCGCCAAGGCCACCCTGGTGGCAGTCTATTCCTCACCGGAGACAAGGTTCCAGCGCCTCTACAACCGCAAGAGAAGCGACGACCCGAAAAACTGGACCGTGTTCCATGAACGAGACCTGAGGGAACTGAGCGTAGGATTGGGAAACGCTATAGCCATGGCCGAGTATATTATAGTCAACGAAGAATCTCTGGGAACCGCGAAGAACGCAGCCAGAGGAATCTTGAGGGAGATAGAAAGAAAATGGACGACATAATCCTGCACGTGGACGCCGAAGTCAACCCGACCGAAGCCGAAGATAAGGTCAAGGAAGCGATCGAAAACATTTTCGGAAACATGAACGCAGCGTCGAGGCCGATGACGAGAGGAAGCATGCTCGTCGCAGAAGCCGATGGACAAGAGTCTCTCGTCAAATTCCGGAATCTGCTCTCCAGGGAGCATATCCGGGCCGCAGCAAGAACAGTCTTGCTGGGGGGCATGGACAGGAGGACCGTAAGCTTCTGCCTGAACAAGCAGGCAGCATACGCGGGGCACGTCTCCTTCGCTACAGAAGTGGCGGAGTCGCCCTTGGGGCCGATTAGAGTGAGGATCGATTGCAGAGATCCCCGCGGGCTCGTGGAATGGCTCACTTCCATGAGAGCGTGATGGTGTTTGCCTTGTCGTTGGAAGCGTCAGTGACTCATCGGGGGGCTATCGAGCTTGGAAAGAACGTCGCCTGTGACTCCTTCCATGAGACCAGACCTCTAAGAGTGGTCACTCACGCCCACGCCGATCACATGATGGGCCTACAGCAGAGTCTCAAAAAATGCCGAAAACTGGTGATGACAAAGCCCACTAAAGATCTGATCGATGTTCTTAGGGGTCCACTCTTTCTCATGAGCGGCTTCGTGGAAACACTCGACTATGGCCAAACCCTTCTGTACGGAGAAGAGAAGATCACACTAGTCAAAGCTGACCACATCCTGGGAGCAGCACAGGTCGTCGTCGAAGACGCTGGTGGAAGACGCGTTGCGTACACTGGAGACTTCAGGATCGATGAAACGCCGTTGGTGGAGGCGGATGTTATCGTCATGGAAGCTACGTACGGAAGCCCAGCCTGCAAACGTTCGTTCGACGTTGACGTCAAGAGCCTGCTCGTTCAACTCGTTGAGAAAGGATTGAGGCAGGGGCCCGTCTACGTTTTCGGGTATCATGGAAAGCTCCAAGAGGTCATGCAGATCCTGCATACGGCAGGCGTGAAAGCCCCGTTTATCGCTTCTGAAAAAGTCTTTCAAGTGTCAAAAGTATGCGAAAACCACGGCATGCGCATAGGATGCCTCCTGTTAGCCGAAGAAGACGAGGCACAGAAGCTCCTGGGAACCTGTTCACCATGCGTGGCCTTCTACCATATGAACACGGGCCACAAGGTTGGTCTGGGGAGTTTTCGCATTTACGTGAGCGGCTGGGAATTCGGCTTTCCGACTCGTCAAAAGGCAAATAAGGAGTATGTCGTAGCCTTAAGCGATCATTCGGACTTCGATGGACTTCTCGAGTATGTGCGACGTGCGAGACCTGGCCTCGTGATCACAGACAACTTCAGAGATGGCCACGCTGAGACATTCGCCAAAGAAGTCCACAAACGTCTCGGAATCTCCGCCATTGCACTCCCAAGAAGATGACGTCCCAATCTTCGCCAAGATGCCAAACGGTTAAAGTCTGCTCTGGCCTTCAGCGACAGGCGAAAAAGCCTGCATGCGCAACTTCTAGGCTGATGCATGGAGGATTCGTCAAAGCTTAAAAGGCAAAGACTGAAAGTATTGTCATACTTCCCATATCAGCATTGAAAATCGTGGTGAACTTGGTTAGATCCTCCTCAATCTCGGGTTTCTACAAGCTAAGCCCGAAAGAACGCTTAGAGGCTGTAAAAGAATTTGCTCACCTGACAGACGAAGAAGCAGCGTCGCTTCAGAACACCGGTTCCTTACCCCTAGACCTGGCTGACCGCATGATAGAAAACGTTGTCGGCATGTTCCCATTACCGTTAGGTATAGCCGTCAACTTTCTCATCAACGAGAATGACTATCTGATTCCTATGGCCATCGAGGAACCCTCGGTCGTGGCTGCGGCCAGCTACGCGGCGAAAATGGTGAGGGACGGCGGGGGCTTCCACACGAGCAGCACGCCTCCAATAATGATTGGACAAGTGCAAGTCGTGGACGTCAAAGACCCCTACGCTGCAAAGATGCGGCTTCTCCAGGCGAAATCGGAGATACTGCAGAAGGCGAACGAACAAGATCCCGTACTAGTTTCTGCCGGCGGCGGGGCCAAGGACCTAGAAGCAAAAGTGATCAACACGAACAGGGGACAGATGCTCATCGCAGAATTGCTCGTAGACTGCCGTGACGCCATGGGCTCCAACGCCGTGGACACGATGGCTGAAGCAGTGGCCCCTACGATAGAGCGCGTTGCAGGGGGAAAGGCGTGCCTCCGCATAATCTCGAACCTGGCCGTAAAACGTCTAGTAAGGGCGTGGTGCACCGTGCCAAAAGAGGCCGTTGGAGGAGAAGAAATCGTGAACGGCATAGTGAACGCTTCGGCCTTTGCGGCCGCAGACCCTTATCGTGCGGCGACGCATAACAAGGGCATAATGAACGGCGTAATAGCGGTCGTCCTCGCAACCTGCAACGATCACCGCGGAGTCGAGGCTGGAGCGCATGCGTTTGCGGCGAGAAACGGCCTATACACGTCACTCTCGACGTGGGAGAAAAACCAAGACGGGGATCTGGTCGGATCAATCGAATTGCCTATGGCGGTGGGTCTAATCGGCGGAGCCGTGCGAACGCATCCCATAGCGAAGATCGCCGTGAAAATCCTCGGCGTGAAAACTGCAAACGAGTTCGGAGAGGTCCTGGCTTCTGTCGGTCTAGCCCAGAATCTAGGAGCGCTGAGAGCCTTGACCAATGAAGGAATCCAGCGCGGTCACATGTCACTTCACGCGAGAAACATAGCCGTGGCAGCGGGCGCGACGGGCCCACTAGTAGACCTAGTCGCCGAGAGGATGGTTCAAGAACGAAAAATCCGGATGGACAGGGCGAAGGAACTGATCGAGGAAAACAAGACATCCGGAAAAATCTAAAAGACCAGCAAACGGCATCTAGATCCGGCGAGAATATGAAGATAGTTCTGGGGCCTTCGTCAAGGCAGCTCGGAGAGAGAATCGCGAGCGTTCTAAAAGCAGAGAAGGTGCCCGTGGCCTTCAAGAATTTTCCAGACGGAGAGTCATACATAAGGTTAGAGGGTGACGTGCAGGGAGAAGAGGCAGTCATCGTCCAAACGACAAGTCCACCGCAAGACTCACGGCTGATCCAGCTGGCCTTGATCGCCGACGCGGCAAAAAGAAACGGGGCGAGAAGCGTAAAAGCAATCGTGCCGTACATGGCCTACGCTCGGCAAGACAAGATCTTCTTGTCAGGTGAAGCCCTGAGCGTTGAGGCAATCGCGAACATGCTCAGAGTCGCCGGCGTCGACAGCCTGCTGACCGTGAACGTGCATCAGGAAAAAGTGCTCGATAGGTTTCCATTCCCGGCTAAGACGCTGTCAGCAATCCCCCTGTTGGCCGAGTATTTCAAACAGAGAGGCTTGGAAGGAGCCTTCGCGCTTGCTCCGGACGAGGGCGCCGCTCACATCGCTGAACAAGCTGACCAGGTGTTGAGAGGCGGGTACGGCTTCTTAGAAAAAAAGAGGGACCGTTACACAGGGCAGGTCAGCATGGAAAAGAGATCATTCGAAGTGAGAGGCAAAGCGGTGATAATCTTCGACGACATAATCAGCACTGGCGGAACGATCGTCGCTGCTGCCAAAATCTTGAAGGAACTCAAGGCAGAAAGGATCTACGCCTCTTGCGTTCATCCACTCTTGGTCAGCGACGCTGAAAGCCGCATACTCGATGCCGGAGTGGAGGAAGTCGTGGGCACTGATAGCGTGCCTTGCCTCGTCAGTAAGGTCTCCCTTGCGCCTCTTATTTCCAAGGAGCTGCTCGACTGAAGGAGCATCGACGTGGCAAAGCTTTTCTTCTTCCTCTCAGGGGAGCACGAGCATCTTCCAGCTTCTGAGCTGAAGGCAGTACTTGAGGCCGAAGGCTTTGCATATGAGGTTTCGGAGGAGCTTGACCAGGTCATCAGGCTTGAATGCGGACTAGACTGCGTGGAAGCCGTAAAACGCAGGGCAGCTCTCACCAGGTTTTGTGAACTCGAGCTCTTCAGCTGCGAGGCCGAGATGAGCGCGATAATCAGGAGCATGAGGGCCATAAGCTTGGACGAGGCTTTGGCAGGGGGAGAAAGCTTCGCCGTCCGCGTGAAACGCGTCAGGAGTTACGCCCCGAAGATTAGAGAGATGACGCTTGAGAGAACACTCGGCAGACTGGTGCAGGAAAGGTATCCTGGCTCACGCGTGAAACTGAAAAGCCCAGACAAGACGCTCATGGGTATCCTAACAGACGATAGGTTCATTTTTGGCCTGAAGCTTGCCGAGATACCGGCAAAGCCCTTCGTTGAGAGGCGACCCAGAAAAAAACCGTTTTTTCATCCTTCGGCCATGCAGGCGAAACTGGCGAGGTGCATGGTGAACCTGGCCCAGCCCAAGGCAGGAGACCTCGTCCTTGACCCGTTCTGTGGCACGGGGACCATGCTTATCGAAGCTTCGCTCATCGGCTGTCACGTAATAGGCATGGACATCCAACGTCGAATGGCACGCGGAACCGTCCGAAACCTGTCCCACTTCAACATCAGGCCAGAAGGCATCGTCGTTGCAGACATGCGAAGCCCACCTTTGACGAGAGTTGACTGCGTCGTAACTGACCCGCCCTACGGAATATCCTCTACAACGCTGAAGCGGACCACACGCCTGATAGTCGAAGAGCTCTTGGTCACTGTTGATGAAATGCTAGCCAAGGGAAGACGAATATGCATGGCGTCGCCGAAAACTTTGAAAATCGGGCAGATAGCCACGATGCATGGCTATAAGCATCTAGAGTCTCATTTCGTCTATGTTCACAGGAGCTTAACGAGAGAAATAGTCGTGTTCGAAAAGGTGTAGAACATGAGCATGCGCGTGATTTTCCTAGGAACGGGGGGAAGCGTCCCAACGCCCACCCGAAGCCTGCCGGCCATTCTCATACGGCGCAAGGACGAGCAGATAATGTTCGACTGCGGCGAAGGCGTCCAGAGACAAATGATAAAAGCCCGCGGCGGCTTCCATCGAAGAATGAAGATCTTCGTAACTCACATGCACGGCGACCACGTCCTGGGCTTGCCGGGACTGATGCAGACCATGGCCCTGCTTGACAGAGAAAAAAAGCTTGACGTCTACGGTCCACCAGGCATAAGCGAATATCTAGCATGCATAAAAAAAACAGTGCAGTTTGCCCTCACATTCCAGGTCGAGATCCACGAGATAGAAGAAGAAGGAATCATCTGCGAAGAAAAAGAATACAGCGTCCAGGCAGCATGGTCAAACCACGTGATTCCAAGCCTCGCATACGCGCTCGTGGAGAAGCCCAGACCGGGAGAGTTCTACCCTGAGAAAGCCAAGGCCCTGGATGTTCCTGAGGGGCCATTATGGTCGAAACTCCAAGAAGGATGCGAAGTCAAACTCGCGACTGGAAGAATCGTCAAGCCAGACGAGGTCATCGGAAAACCCAGAAAAGGACGAAAGATCGTCTATACAGGCGACACGAGACCCTTCAAGAACCTCACAAACCTCGCAGCCGGAGCGAGCCTGCTCATTCACGAGGCCACCTTGGATGATACCCTAGCGGAAAGGGCAGCCCAGGATGGCCATTCAACCCCGGGCCAAGCGGCCCGCGACGCGAAGAAAGCCAAGGCTGACCAACTTGTCTTGACGCACATCAGCGCGAGATACGGAGATACTAGTGTCCTGTTGGAGCAAGCGAGGAAAATCTTCAAGAACACTCAGGTAGCAGAAGATTTCATGAAGCTGGAGATACCCTTCTGTGACAGCTAGACGAACAACTGCCTCAGTCTCTCCAGGCTCTCCTCAACGTGTTCCACGCACTCGATGACCGCCGTTTTGTCGTACTCCATATTCTTCATCAAGCCTGCCAGCCTGTTCCAGTCAACGTCGCCGTGGCCTATGCCCAAGTGTTGATCGCTTCCGCCATCATTATCGCTCAGGTGCATGTGCACGATCTTGTCTGAAAAAGCCCTGATGAAACTCTCGGTTTGCCCATTAACGTTCGAGTGTCCAACGTCCAAAACCATGCCTACGTCGCCGCTGAATTGAGCATAAAACTCCTCGAAATCCTTCACGCTCTTCATTAAGCCAGGGTAAGGTTCCGGCACATTCTCTATGGCTATGTTCACCCCACAGTCTCCCGCGATCTTGGATAAAGCCTGTATGCTCTTCAGGTTTTGAAGCCAATCCACACCAGGGTAGAAAGAACTGATCCCCGTCTTCAATCCAGGATGAAAAACCCAAACGTAAGCGTCCAAGGCTCGAGCATGCCTAATCGATTGTTCAAGCCGTTTCAACATGACTCGGCGCAGACGATATGACGGCGAAGCAATGTTCACATCGGCGAAGGGCGCGTGCACAGAATACTTCAAGCCGTGGGAGACTCCGATCTCCCTCAAAACGGAAACCCGCCGGTTATCCAGCTCATGAAAACCATCGTCCACGACCTCAACATACTCTGCCGAAGTTTCAGCCAGACGGTCGACCATCTTCCGAAATGGTTCCCCCAGGCAGTAAAGCATCGAAATGCCAAATTTCGGTCTCGCCACAGCCAAACCTCAGCACGCATAAACTGAAGCTTATCCTAGAAGCCATCGCTTATAACCTTGCTGAACTAGACATCAGATGCCATGGGCTTGGCCCGCGACGTTCCGTCTGCATCTCGATGCTCGAACCTGAACACGCCGAAACAGATCACGCATGTGGAAAGGGCACCGATCAGCAGGAGAACCAGCGCGCGCTACGAGTTACGAAGTGAAAGCGCGCGCTAAACGGAGTTGATGACCACATCGTTTGGAAAAGATAGCGGGTCGGGTCTTGATACTATTCTTAACGTGCGTGTTAAGAAGGGTATAAACATGAACCCAAAAAGCATTTAAACGACCTAAAAAAACCGTACAAAGAAAAGACGCAAGAAATGAATCCGACAGGCGGGCTGTTACATTTCTTCGTCTCCCCAGTCTTCCTCTTCCCAGTCGTCTTCTTCTGATTCTTCTTCTTCTCTCACTTTTTTGCACCTCCCCGATTTTCGTTGCATACACCAACAATCCAGCCACGGTTTAAACATTACAGTTCGGCAATTGTCGAGATTAGACACTTGAACTATTCTCAGAAAGCTCATTCACGGGATTTACTTCACAATTCTAGCCGTCAGGGATATGATCGGCTCATTCATTCCATGCTCCATGTAGTTAGCGCGCGCCAAGCCGAAAAACGCCAAGACAAAAGATGTCAAGGCATAAACTCCCCCTCTTTTTTTGCTTTATATATTTGGTCATAATTCCCTTTTTAAGGAACGATATTTTAATGAAACCATGCTGAATGCTGAAAAACGTCCATGGAAAATAGTATACCCTGAGCAAAAGTTAGTTTCGTAAAAAGTTTTGTTACATCGTTTTTATCAAAACTCCATGCCCTTCTCCATAGCGTAAGAGGCACGCGCACAGAAACTTGACCGAAGGCCTGAAAAACCGACGGGGGCCAGTCGCATGTTGGGCTGAAAACAACCCGGAGCTGCAGGTCAGCCTGTCAGATTGGCGGTCCCCTATCTTCTATGCAACGTGTCGCTTTGGACTGGCCCGGTGTGCTTTCTGGCGGTGGGGGAGGCAACGTTGGCGGAAGCTGGCTTTCGTCGGTTTTTCTTCGCGTGGTGACGGCTGCTATTATCAGGGCTATCGCCAGGATGAAAAGGACACCTACGGCTATGAGTGGTAGATACTTGAGGTATGTTTCCCAAGGCGGCGTTTCAGGTGGAGGCACGGAGCCTTCTGGAAGCATCACGTAAGGGATGCCGGCTGGAAGCTGGACTGTCCCCCCGAAAACTCCCTGGTAGAGCTGTGTCAGCGCGTAAACGTCCAGGGTTGAGGGGAAGACTGTCTCCCTCTTGGACGACTCGTAATACATCAATTCTGGTCCGTTCTGCGTGTTGGGCGAAATCGCATGTCCGACGCCTAGGACATGTCCGAACTCGTGCATCGCCACATTTTCAACGAAGAGATCACTTGCAGTTCCAGAATAGGTGGTCACTTTGATGATTATGGGCGCTACGGGTTCATGAGAGTTCGCATCAAAGTCGTAAGTCGTCAATCCGACCGCGTTCCCGCTCATCACGCCAGAAGTAAAGGAGATTATCACGTCCGGGTTTCTCGTATAGTTCGCGTTGCTCACATAGTAATCATAGCTTATTATCGGGAGAGACTGACCGCCGTAGGCGTTAGTATAATTCCAAATGGCCTCAAGCCAGCTGTCGAGTGCCTCGCGAATAACCACGTCGGTGTCTCGTATGCTCCACTGGTTCAGGTCCACGTACACACTGATTGGGAAACGGTTCCACCGAAACTCTTCCAGCCCAATCGAGACCGCGGCACGCGCAGGCTTGATAACGGTTGCGAAGGAACAGAAGAGCAGGACTGAGACCAGAATCGAGATAAGAATAGACTTCGCTTCCATCATATCATCATTTCCGAGCGACTATAGGATCGACATGCCTATTTTTCTCTTCTTCTTTTCTGCTCCAGACGGTTTCAAACATGTGCGCACGCTAATTGAACTTCGACAAAAACAGAAAGAAGAACGCGAAAGAATTCTTGAAAAGGTTAGGTGTGACAATCATCACAAAGACAATTAAGTCGGAACGGGTCCAGCCGAGAAACACTTTGCGCGCGCTTGCGGCGGCTGACTTTGCTGTGGTTGAGGGTGGGCTTACTTCTGCGGTGGAGTTGGCGGCGGTTGGAACTCCTTTCCTGCAGGTACCATTGTCGGGGCATGTTGAACAGGAATCGGAGGTGGCGCCGAGGTTGGAACGCCGGGGATTGGAAGACGTATGGGCTTAGAAACGCTGACTCCGCAGAACCTTGCAAGAGCATACGTAGAGCACTCAAATCTCCGCACATCGCATCAGGGATGAATTTGCCAGTCAACGGGGTAGACGTAACTACTGAATAATTCTTCCTATGATGGCGCGGACTATACTGCTTCAATTGATTCTTGGGGAAGAAAGCGTTAAAACGGTGAAATAATGATACAATAACCATTCATAGGTTGCGGGAATTAAGAAGAAAAGAAAATGAAGAAAAGAATAGCTGTTACCTGCATGCTGGCTCTGTTCATTTTCGCTTCCCTAATGTACTTTGCAACTGTAGTACATTTTTCCACACATAATAACCTGGTGCACGCCCAAGGTCCGTGGATCCTGACTGTCTATTCTGATCATGATAGTCCGAATCCAGATAATGGGTCCTACAATGACAATGACCCTGTTACTTGCAGTGTCACGAGCCCCGTGACTGAGGGCACCCCAAGTACTGTTTGGACTTGTACGGGTTGGACGGGTACTGGTTCTGTTCCGGCTAGTGGGTCTGGTTCCTCAACGGGCAGTTTCAACATAACTAGCGATTCATCTATTACTTGGCTTTGGCAAGGTACAGTTGTTCAGCGCAAGTTGACAGTTGTCTCAGATCATGACAGTCCGAATCCGAGTGTCGGCGATCACTTTTATGACGATAGTTCTCCAGTTACTTGTAGTGTTTCTAGTCCTGTGACAGAGGGCAACACTGTTTGGACTTGTACGGGTTGGACGGGTACTGGTTCTGTTCCGGCTAGTGGGTCTGGTTCCTCAACGGGCAGTTTCAACATAACTAGCGATTCATTTATTACTTGGCTTTGGCAGGGTGCGCCTGTCCAGTGGAAATTGACTGTTTCTTCTGCTCATGACAGTCCGAATCCGAGTGTCGGCGATCACTTGTACAATGATGGTGACCCTGTTACTTGCAGTGCTACGAGTCCTGTAGTTGAAGGTGGGCATTCCTACACTTGTACTGGCTGGACGGGTAGTGGCGATGTGCCTTCCAGTGGTTCTGGCACTTCTGTTGGCTTTACGATGTCTGAGAATTCGAGTATCACTTGGAATTGGCAGCTCACCCAGTGGATCTTAACCGTTAATTCTGCTCATGATAGTCCGACAGGCAGTGGGACGTACAATGATGGTGATCCTGCTACTTCTAGTGTTTCTAGTCCTGTTGTTGAGAGTGGACATTCCTACACTTGTACTGGGTGGTCTGGTACTGGTGATTTTGGGTCTGGTGGATCTGGTACTACTGCTGGTCCCTTCACGATGACTCAGGATTCGAGTATTACTTGGAACTGGAAGACTCAGTACTTTTTGACTGTGTCTTCTGCTTATGATACTCCTGGCGGTGGTGGCTGGTATGACAGTGGTTCTACGGCTTACGCTACGTTGACTGATGGCACTGTTTCGGGTGGTGCTGGTACTCAGTACGTATTCACTAGTTGGGGTACCGATGCTTCTGGAACTAATTACGCTCAGAGCGACGCCATAACGATGAATGCTGCTAGGACGGCTACTGCGAATTGGAAGACTCAGTATCAGGTTACCTTCGGTCAGACTGGGGGTGGCTCAGACTTTCTAGGCACGGTTGTAACTGTTGACAGCGTCGACTATGGAGTCAGCAGTCTTCCTGTCAGCTTCTGGTATGACACCGGCTCTTCTCACAGCTTCTCGTTTGCATCGCCTCTGGCCGTGGGCAGCAAGCAGTACGTTTGGAGTTCAACATCTGGGCTGTCACCTCTACAAGGCGAGACAATAACAGTGACAGCTTCGGGAAGCGTCGTCGGAAACTATCAGGTTCAGAATCAAGTCACGTTTGATAAGGTGGGAGTCAGCTCGGACTTTACGGGAACCGTGGTCATCATCGACTCGGTCAGCTACTCTAGAGCGCAACTTCCAGTGTCGTTCTCTTGGAGCGTGGACTCCACCCACAGTTTTGCATTCCAGTCACCCCTCGTCGTAGGCTCGACCACCGAGCAGTACGTTTGGACAAGCACAACCGGCTTATCATCCGCCCAAAACGGCTCCATGAAAATCACAAACTACGGAAGCATAATCGGCCACTACAAAACCCAATACTACCTCACTGTCTCCTCTCCGCACGATTCGCCTTCTCCGGTGACTGGTTGGTTTGACTCGGGGTCAAGCGTTACTGAGTTTGTTACTTCTCCGGTTTCTGGCAGTTCTAGCACTCAGTACGTTTGCACTGGCTGGACTGGAACAGGAAGCGTTCCATCCTCCGGCAGTTCGTCGTCTGTCACCTTCACGATGGCCGCGGCCTCTAGCATAACTTGGAATTGGCAGGTTGTTCAGCGTAAGTTAACTGTGTCTTCTGCTCATGACAGCCCCAGTCCGACTGTTGGCAATCACCTTTACGATGATGGTAGCTCGGTTACTTGTAGTGTTTCTAGTCCAGTGAATGAGAATGGGACTGTTTGGACTTGTACGGGCTGGACGGGCGCAGGTTCTGTTCCGTCTAGTGGTGGCGATGTTTCTGTGATGTTCTCGATAACTCAGAATTCGAGTATAACTTGGAACTGGACCGTCACTCCGTCTGTTCAGTGGACGTTGACTGTTTCTTCTGCTCACGGCAGTCCTGATCCGGCTGTTGGCGATCACTTGTACAATGATGGTTCTTCTGTTGTTTGCAACGTTTCTAGTCCCGTGGTTGATGGTGGTGTATCTTTCACTTGTACGGGCTGGACGGGTACTGGTTCTGTCACGTCTAACGGTTCTGTCACTTTTACGTCCTTCACCATAACTGAGAACTCGACTATAACTTGGAACTGGGTTGTCACTCCGTCTGTTCAGTGGACGTTGACTGTTGTGTCCGCTCATGGCACTCCGAGTCCGGCTGTTGGCAATCACCTGTACGACAGTGGTCGTTCTGTTGCCTGTAGTATTACGAGTCCTGTGACTGAGGCGGGTCAGGTTTGGACTTGTACGGGCTGGACGGGTTCTGGTTCTGTCACGTCTAGTGGTTCTGGTACTTCTGTGTCTTTCACCCTGACCGAGAACTCGAGCATAACCTGGGACTGGCGGGTTCAGTCAACCATAGGAAGCTGTGACGGTTCAGGCGTGCAGAAAAATGTTTTCAAGTCAGACGAAACGGTTTTTGTGACTGGAAGAGGCTATGGAGCAAGTCGGACATACAACGTTTACATCGTGAATGAGACCACATGGGTCGACGGTATGACAATCTCTGGAAGGGTTCAAGGCACGGCGACCTCCTTGTCTTCAGACTCTTCGGGAAACATTAATCCTACCGCCGTATGGAGCAAGCCTTTGACTCAAGGAAATTATGATATTTTGGTCGACTTTAACGGCAACGGCAAGTACGATGCGGGCGTTGACGCGCTGTACAGCAGCAAGATCATGGTGGCACCGGGATACTCCTTTATCCCAGAATACGTTTTTGGAACCATCTTAGGCTTGGCTGGTTGTTTCGCAGCACTAGGCGCGTTTCGAATGTACAAACGCAAACGCCAACAAGATACTTAACCCCCTTCTGAAATGACCTTGTTTTCGCTTCCATGAATGGTTACGGACACGATGCATGTGGAGTCCTGTAGAGGGCGAAAGCAAGTTTGTCCCTCTTATACTAGCCTTGCTGGACAGCAGAAGCCAAGATGGGTGAGCAAAGGATTAAGCGGGGAGCTCTCTAGCGCGCGCCAAACCCTAATCGCACGTGCTCATCTATGACCTTAGAAAGCTTCAGTTGGCTTCTCCATACTTGTGTTGGCTCATCCTTGACATTGGCTACGTGGGCTTCTATTATGCCTGTTCTTTCTGCACGGACGAGCATTCGTAACATTTCTTCATCTTCGATCGATTCGCCAGTTTTCTTTCTAAATACGACGGCAATCGCTTGCAGTGTGGGTATCGTGATTTTTTCTGTTTCAAAGACCGATTCGATGACTTGCCTATTTTGCATTGACAGCTTTTGATAGAATCTCGCATCTATTTTCCTCTGTTTTCTCCTTCCAAGGGCAAACAGAATCGTGACAACTGGAAACAATGCACAAGTTGTCGCCGCAAGGTACAAACTGCGCTGAGACAGGAACAGTGTCGCTTGCGGCCATGATGCAATCGGCCCCATCAGCAGGATTGGGACAGCGATTATTGCCACTATTTTCACCAGGTCGGTTCTCTGAAATTTAGCAGGGGTGGGCCTGAGAATTCTGCCGCAGGAGAAGCAGAAGCTTCGGTCGGCTTTGGGTTGTCTGCTGCATTCTGAGCACTCTTGCGATGGTCTGGGGAATATCCGGGTGTGCAAGACTTTTTCTGAGAAAACGAGCAGCAGGAGCGTTCCCAGGAATATCAGGATCCATCCTCCCAGCAGGAGGAAAACTTCCATTGCCAGGTCTCTGCCGAAGCTGTAGCCTAACAGGAGAATCGTGGCTATTCTCGCTATGCTCAGCGCATAAATGATTGAAGACCCGATGAGGAACAGCGCAAGTTTCTTCCACGGCTTGTCTCGCATGATGTAACTGATGAAAACCGCAAACACTAGAAATCCGAGCAGGCTGTAGATGCCTGAGGAGGCTATGCTGACGGCGAAGCCCACAGTCTCGCCGCCCGACCTCGTAACCTGGATTACCGGGTTGCCGTATTCACTCGTGAGAGTTGAAGGTATGCCTAGAAACCGTACGAAGGCATAAGAGGCTTCTGAGCTTATCACTGAAAATGCTGGGCCAACGCTGCTGAGTATTTCTGATGGCGGCGTCAGGAGTATGAGGAAAGCCAAGGGGAACGCCAATTCTCTGAGTGTTTGTGTGTTGAAAAGGATCAGGGTTAGGCCAGCGGCGAAGATTGGCAGGGTCAACATGCGATACTCTAGAGACGTGTATGAACCGTACCAATAGAGCAGTATTGCAGTTGCGGTGAGAAGCGCTCCTACGATCGTCGCTGAGTGTCTTATGACTCCTGATTGAGCCTGACTCTCAAGAGGCATCACTGTTCTCAACATTTTTCTTTTACGGTAAATCAAGTAGGCGAATAGAAAGGGTACGGCCAGCATGTAAGTTGTGGACTCGTTCTGCAAAGCGTCAACTGCCACCATTGCAAAGTCTTGGCGAAAGACAACGAGAACTGCTGCTAAGAATGCGGCGGTTTTCAAACCAAGAATCAAACGGGTGTTGTCGGGACCTCTCATATCCCCCGCATACTCATGCGTGAGCAACTTCAATCAGTTGGACGTGTAAGTTGGACAATTTAAATAGTTTTGGGAGCACGCCAAGATCCCTGAACACTATAGAACAAGAACGTAAAACAGTAAGTGGTTGTAACTCGAACTTCATAATATGGCACCATCTAGCCAAGCATGGTTACGCATGCCATCTAGAAACATCATTAGATTCATTGGAGGACGCTAGGAGCATTCTTGCGCGCTTCCAACAGATGCTTCTTGTAGGTGCGGCTGAGACTCCATGGTTTTCCGGGCAGTCTGTGGGTCACGTGCCTCTTGTTGTTCTGTGCTGCCTGCTGTGGTTTCCCAGGGAGATCTCGGCGAATTCTCTGAGGGTGTAGTTGGCGAATGCGAACGTGGGCGTTCCGTACCTGATGCCCCTGCACATGGAGTCTGCGTAGGCGAAGAGAACCTTTCCCCTGTGTACAAGGGCTGCATCGTTTGGGTGTCCATACTCGGGTCGGGCTAAGATCTTGAAGGGCCACAGCTGACAGGCCGCGGGTTTCATGTGTTGTATTCCGCAGGCATACGTGCTCGAAAAGCCGTTCAGAAACGGGCATGAGCCGTCTTCCCTTCTTCTTATGAACAGTCTGTTCAACCCCGCGATGGTTTGCCCTGCGCCGTAAGTGTTCACGACCCTTAACCATTCGTGAAAACTTAGGACTACGCTGTACAGCCTGCAGCAGTCGCCGCATGAAATGCAATGCCAGTCCGCGATGAACCGCCATGGAACAAACTGCATATTCTCAGTCACGGAGACTCACAGCTTCCCATTCCTCAATTGACCTGCTTGCTGAAAGGCCTGAGCTTGGCCACGATATCGTCCGGAATCGCCGTGGCCTTTCCCGCGTGTTTGTCCGCCGCCACGGCTACGATGTAGCCCGTCGCGAGCAGCGCGGCCGTGTCCTTGTTGAAAACGTTGAACTCGAACCGCAATGATTTTTCCTTCAACTCTCCCACGGCGATTTCCACCTCAAGGAGATCATCTAACCTTGCAGGCTGCCTGAACCGACAAAAGGCTTCGACCCTAGGGAACCAGAGCCCACGGGCGTGCAGGTCAGTGAAATTGAAGCCCAGATGCCTGTAGAACTCTTCTTCCGCCCTCTCGAAGAACCTGAAATAATTAGAATAGTGCACGACTTGAGCCGCGTCGGTGTCGGCCCAAGTTACCCTGAAGGAGGCTTTGAACGTGACTGACGGCATGAGCCCTTCACCCGTTCAGGCTTTGCTGTAAAGGTACAACGTGTGCGAGGGATACCCCAGAGCCTGGTTTTCACAGTAATTCTCGGTCTTGAGCGGTTTCCAACCGGTGATCTCGTAGTCATGCGAGACCACTCGGACGCCCTTCTTGAGTTCAGACTCCAACTTCGGCTTTATCTTCTCATTGGCGCTCGTCGTCAAGTAGAGGAACACGACGTCCGCCGACGTCAAGTCCACGTTGAACATGTCCCCGTTGACTATGGTTATCCTATGCTGAAGACTCTGCTCATAGACGCTGGACAACGCCTTTTTCACGAGGTCTTCCCGCAATTCGACTCCGACGGCTCTCGCGCCGAACTCCTTCGCGGCCATTATCACGGTCCTGCCGTCTCCGGCCCCAAGGTCAAAGAACACTTCACCAGCCTTCAGCCCTGCCAGGTTCAGCATCCGCTGGACCACTTGCGGCGGGGATGGCACGAAGGGGGCAATGTACGTTTTTCCAACCTCCAACACTCGTCTGCTGCCACTGCTCAACGAATGACCCTGTACTCTTAAAAGATTTCCCATCCTCAAGACACGTAAGTGGACTTGCCCTGAGCGGCCTGGGGCGCAGTCGGCTTTCTCGACTCTCCACACTTCAAACAACTCTGCGCGCAAAGCTCAAGATACTTCTCTTCCTCCCGTGACCCAACGGCCTCCGCCGCCTTCTGACAGATCTCGCTCGGCTCCTTGCAGCCTTCTTCCCTACAGAGCTTCGACACGGACAAGCAGATGTCCCGAACATCCTCTGGGTTGAGCACGGCCCTGTTGGTACGCACCAACAAGCAGACCTCCCTCGCCAAGACGCAAGTCTTGACGTACTTGACCCTCTCCAGAAACTCTTCTCGAACTCTCTTCCGACTTATCTCCAAACCATTGATCCCCTACGGACGAAAAGACGCACACGCACAAGTAACCGAACCATAATTTAAGAGTTTTCTCGAACTAAAACCAAAACCAACGACCAAGGCGGGCGACCAGCCTCACCAGCCTCACCCGACACCAACAGCACGACGGCAACCGGCCACAGCGACAAAGCAGGGCGCAAACCCAAAGCAGCACGGCCCCTCCGCAGCGGCAACCAAAGCGAAAAACTAGGAACGAATACAGGTTACCTGGGGGACAACACATGAAACCACCGTAAAGGCAAGCCGCTTCATACCACGGTTGAACCAGACCACTACCGGAGCAAAGAAGAGCTCACGCAACGAACGCTTGAACCAGTCGAAAGAATGTTGAAGACCGAAAAAACGACCGGTAGATAAGGGTAGGTGTATTTTCGGCTGTTTTTAGCCCAAAATACAGATAAACCATCGGCGCCCGCACTGAGCTTTCAGCCCGGGATCGAGGACCACGCGTTCTGATAGTCTTATATTTCCTGAGATGCCAGAAGCCCCTTGTACTGCCGTTCGAGGAGGTGTGATGTCCTGGCAAAGAAAGGAGAAAAATACAAGTGCGACGAATGCGGACTCGTTGTGACGGTAGAAGACCCCTGCGGATGCTCCAGGTGTGACCTCATATGTTGTGGGGAACCGATGAAACCCGCGAAGGCCACAAAAGAGAAGCCTAAAGCCAATAAATAGCCCTTAAATCAGCGAACAGTCAAACGCTCTGGCCCAAGCGTGTTTCCCACGCGTTTTCCAGCGCAAGGACGAACGCGGCCTCGTCCTCAGCCATCCTCTTTTTCACTTCCCTCCCGACCGACGGACAATCCTTGTGCGGCACGCCTACTATGCGGTGAATGATCATGTCTAACTCACACGCTTATTCTCACTCGTTACGGTTATGCCAGCCTTCTTGAACACCTCGCCAAGATGCCTGAAATAACAGGTCACGGCAGACTCTCACCATGGAGTAAACATGAGATCAAACCTCTTAAATCCTAGTCCAGAACATCCCCCGCTTTCCGCATCACGCGAATTCTCTCAGGCCCCCCTTACTCGCCACGTGCAAATCATTTATACCAAACTGGACAATATCGGTCCAAAGTGAAACATCATGCTCGCCACAAACCGAGACCTGATGATCCCCGCCAGGCGCGGCGGCTACGCCGTCGGGGCATTCAACGTGAACAACTTGGAAGCAGTCTTGGCCGTCGCCGAGGCCGCGGCCGAAGAAAAATCACCCGCCATAGTGGCCGTCACGCCTAGCGCGATCAAATACGCAGGTCTGCCATACGTCTCCAAGATCGTTCGAACGGCCGCCGAAACGACGCCCGTGCCATTATCGCTACATCTCGACCACGGAGAAGACCTGGAAACAGCATCCAAGTGCATCGACAGCGGCTTCACGTCCGTCATGATCGACGGCTCACACCTCGAATTCGAGGAAAACATCACGCTGACCAAACGCGTCGTCGAAACTGCACATCCAAGAGGCATACCTGTCGAAGCCGAGCTTGGAAGACTCGCAGGAGTCGAGGAATCAACAGTCGAAGAGAAAGAAGCCATACTGACAGACCCCGAAGCCGCCGGCGAATTCGCCAAACGAACAAACGTTGACGCCCTCGCCGTCGCAATAGGCACGTCGCACGGCGCCTACAAGTTCAAAGGAGAACCCAGGCTAGACTTTGAAAGACTAAGGCTCATAAGCGAAAAAGTCACCCAGCCACTCGTACTGCACGGAGCATCAAGCATCCCCGCAGGGATAATCGAGAAAGCAGCAAAATACGGAGCCGAACTCGGCGGCGCAAAAGGAATACCGGAGGACCACATCCAGAAAGCCATCTCGCTGGGCATCGCGAAAATAAACATAGACACGGACCTTCGCCTCGCGTTCACCGCAACCGTAAGAGAGACCCTGGCCAACTTCCCAAAGGAGTTTGACCCGAGAAAAATCCTGGGCCCCGCAAAAGACGCCATGAAACAGGTAATCAAGGGCAAAATGCGACTATTCGGCAGCTCAGGAAAAGCCGCCTAGGACGTGGAACACGATGAAAGTCGGAATACTCACCGGCGGCGGAGACGCTCCGGGAATCGACGCCGTCATAAGAGCCGTCGTCCGAAAGGGAATCCAAAACTACGGGTACGAGATCGTCGGCATAAAAGACGGATGGCACGGCCTCCTCGACCATGATCTCTTGCCTCTGGACTTGAGCTCCGTCTCAGGCATTCTTCCACGGGGAGGATCTATCCTCGGAACGTCAAGGACAAACCCGTTCAAACATGAAAAAGGGCCTGAAAAAATCCGCGAAAACGTTCGAAAAGCCGGAATCGGAGCCCTCGTGGTCATCGGCGGAGACGACACCCTGAGCGTGGCATCAGAGATGGACGAGTACGGAATCAAATGCGTCGGAGTGCCTAAAACGATAGACAACGACATAACTGGGACCGATTACACCTTCGGGTTTAACACGGCAGTCACGATAGCCACAGACGCACTCGACAAGCTTCACACGACCGCTGAAACACACCAGAGGGTGATGATACTCGAGGTCATGGGTAGAAACACCGGCTGGATCGCCATAGAAGCCGGCATAGCAGGCGGCGCCGACATCATCCTAATCCCCGAAAAACCCTTCAAAATCAAAGAGATCTGCAAGCACATCAAGCACAGACAGAAACGAGGGCGAAACTTCAGCCTGGTCGTAGTTGCCGAAGGAGCCAAACCTGAAGGCGGCGCAGAAGTAGTATACAGCGAGGCCGTCGACGAATTCGGGCACATCCGCCTGGGCGGCATAGGCTACTACGTCGGAAGAGAGATCGAAAAATGCATGAACATCGAGACCCGCGTCGTGGTCCTCGGACATCTTCAGCGAGGCGGCTCACCGACGGCCTTCGACAGACTATTGGCAACGAGGTTCGGAATAGCGGCCATCGACCTCGTCCACGAGAAGAAGTTCAACCGAATGGTTGCCCTCCAAGGAAACAAAATAACCTCAGTACCCCTGAAAGATGTCGTCGGCAAACGGAAGACCGTAAACCTAGAACTATACGAGATTGCAAGAGTGTTTTTCGGCTAAAGTTCCAGCTTTTTCCTACGTTGCCAGCACATCGGCAAGCCTCAGCATGCTTAGGTCCAAAGGCTTCTCTGTCTTGCAGGATTTCTCAAGCTCCATGCTGACCATCCTGCCTCCTTGCAACCCGACCATTCTCTTTCCCTCTCCTTCCGACAGCAACCCTACTGCCTCATTAGCGAACAAGCTGGCCAGCATTCGGCTCCTAGCAGTCGGGCTACCACCTCTCTGCGCATAACCCAGAATGCTCAGCCTCACCTCTGTGCCCGTGTCCTTCTCTATTTCGGCACCGAGCTTTCGAGTGTCACCTATCCCCTCGGCAGCGATTATTATTCCTGACCGTTTCCCCTTAGCACTGTTCTCCTCGAGTCTTCGAATTATCTTCTCCCTTTCAAATTCGACCTCAGGAACCAAAATGACCTCCGCTCCGACCGTCAACCCCACCGCCGATGCGATGAAACCCCGCGTTCGTCCCATCACCTCGACTATGAAGACCCTCTCATGGGAGATCGCCGTGTCCCGAATCTTGTCAATCTCGGTTACGGCCGTGTTCACAGCAGTATCAAAGCCTATCGTCTCATCTGTTCCGTAAACGTCGTTGTCGATCGTTGCAGGAACGCAGACTATCAGAGCGTCAGTATTCTTGCTCAGCTCAAAAGCCCCTTCGAAGGAACCATTTCCACCTATGACCACGAGTCCATCAATGCTATGCAAAGCAAGGTTCTGCGCCGCCTTCATTTGGCCCTCTTTCTTTCTGAAATCCAGACTCCTAGAAGTGTGCAGGATGGTGCCCCCCAGCTGGATTATTCCGCCCACGGAGCGGGGAGTCAACGGCCTTACCGTGTCAGTCATCAAGCCCTCCCATCCCCTTTCAAAACCTAAGACTTGAAAACCCTTTGAATAAGCGATGCGGACAACCGCTCGGATAGCCGCGTTCATCCCGGGCGCATCTCCACCACTTGTCACTAGGCCTATTCTCTTCACCTCATTCCCTCCAAGCACATTACCGAGGTAATATCACATTCTAATTGATTAGAGATAAATCTGACTCCATTAGAAGAGTGGAAAACTGATTAGGATGCCCTTTCAAGGCCCCGTTTTTTCAAACAACGCATTGAGTCCTTCGAACAGAACCAATAGCGGATTCGGGAGTTGAGCTACCGTGCGCCTCCGCGGTACTGAGCCCACTCGCGTACTCCTTCCCACACTTTGTTTTTGTTACCCTCTGACTTGGCTATCTCTTCCTTGAGCTTTTTCGCGTCGAAGGGGCAGTTTTTGGAGACTTCGCCTATGAATCTTCTGAGCTCTTTCTCATCCAAATGGCAGCTCAACGTCAGCTCCTCTATGACTTGCTTTGAAGTTGCGGCGTCGCCGAAGCAGCCTTCACTCAATTCCTTCAATACGTCTTTGAGAAAAGCTGCGCCAAGACCGCATTGAGAACTTAATTTTTCAGCCCATTTCTTATCTTCGCTCAACCCATCCACCATCAAACATAGACCGTATTTTCGTGACCGTCTCCTTTACGGAACGAATAAGATAAATGTTGTCGTCTCGCCTCTATTATCTGACCGCGTTACGGCAAAAGCCATTGGTTGACTTCGGCAGTCTAGTCTGTTCCCGCAGGTTTGATCAGAGTCGCCACACCTTAACATCAGATCCGAGCCTGCGCGGCTTTCATCTCGTAACAACATCAACCCAAGAAGAAGAAATCACATTAACCGACATGCCTTGGTCTCTTGCTGTTCCAAAAAAAGGAGCACCACTCAATTTTCATTCATTCAGTGTGCTGCAACAAAGATTCTAGAAAACTGTTTGGCATTTAATCGGCGTATTTCCGATTCCGCGCGACAAAAAAACGCGTGTCTGTTGTTCGACAGCCAGAATAATGTGGGAACGACACACGCTAGTTAGGGTAAAGTTTTTTAGTTTTGAATAGTCTTCAGAGTCTTTGGCGGTGGGTCTTAGGCGGGGGGGTAGGGGTCCCCTGTACCGTAAACCCTCTATACGACGGGCTGAAGGCTGAGGGTGAGACGTTCAAGGTCGTCGAGACCTCTATTTCCGAAGCGTTGACTATCCGTCCTTTGGGGCTGGCGATCATTGAGCGGCTTCCGTAGGGAAGTTGTCTTCGATGTCCACCAGGCGAAACCGGCCAGGCCCGGGAGGGAGCAACCTAAGTTTGGGCGTTCAGCGCTCAAGGGGGCGCGGATACGAGTGTAGGGCTTTGAGGGTTCGACGGATTCTGGGCGCCGAACCTCTGTGGCCCACCGCCTTTTTTCATTGAAGAACCACTAATACAGCAAGGCCGCGCGAGCTCATCGCATCATGGAGGGCTTTGGAAAACGCTAAATGTAATTACAGCCTAACTTAGTGCTATTGGAAGCGTGATCATGACATTTAACCAAGTTCGCAGAGACTATCTGTTGGACCGTTGGGTTGTAATAGCAACGGAACGCGGCCGGCGACCGACGGACTTAAAGAAAGAGAGAGCACAGACCAAGACTGGCGTCTGCCCAATGTGCCCGGGTAATGAACACATGACCCCACCGGCAATCCTAGTCTATCTTAAGTCTGGCAGAGAAATCAGAAAAGATGCAGACAGGGGTGACGAGAGGCATAAAAATTGGCTTGTTCGCTGCATCCCAAACCTTTATCCTGCGTTTTCCCCGCCAGACCGCAAGCTTGCTCTAAAAGGCATCGTGAAGCACAACGATCTAGCCATGGCCGTTGGTCACCATGAAGTCATAATTGAGTCGCCCGCGCACGATGCGCATCCCGCTGAGGCCCAAATCTCGCAGCTGAGGCTCGTCGTCAATGCCTATGTCGATAGACTCCGCGAACTTTCAGGCAAACCATACGTGCGATACGTTTCAATCTTCCGCAACCACGGTCTGGAAGCAGGAGCCTCACTGTCACACACGCACAGCCAGATCATTGCGACGCCCATGATTCCAAGAACGGTGAGAGAAGAAATGAAGGCAAGCAGAGAATTCTGGAGACGAAACAGGAAATGCATCTTCTGCAGCATCATCCAGAAAGAGAGCAAAGGACCGAGACTCGTAGTCGAAAACTCGAAGTTCACCGTTTTTGCTCCTTACGCCAGCGTTAATCCCATGGAGTTCTGGATAGTTCCGAAGAAACACGAAGCCACACTGCTAGATCTCTCTCAAGACGAGGTGAGAATGCTTGCTGAAACGATGAAAACCTGTCTCGGAGCGCTCAAGACGTTGGTTAATGATCCACCCTACAATTATGGCTTCCACTTGGCCCTGGACAAGAGCGCAAGTGAGTACTATCATTGGCACTTGGAGGTTTATCCGAAACTTGCGGTCTGGGCAGGTTTTGAATTGAGCACTGGCATGTACATAAACACCGTTACGCCTGAAGCCGCCGCGGAAAGCCTGAGAAAAACAATATCAGCCTAACTCTTGCACCGCTTTTTCGAATTTCGGCCTAACGTACATTACGTCCTCCAAGCAGGCTCTCAGCGGCTCCGCAACGCTCCATGCCTGCACGATGCATCCTCTAGACAGATGCGGCGGGTCACCGTCAAAAATCTCACTCGCGGTCCCAGCTTGCATGTCGACAAGATGCCTGGTCAGAAACGGTTCAAGAAGGGTTCTTAACGCATACTCACGCGTGAGACTGTTATAGCCTTTCACTCTCAGAAAAGAAGTCGTGAACGGGCCTAGAAGCCATGGCCAAACGGTCCCATTGTGATAGGCCACGTCTCTGCTCCTCCTATCCCCCGAACAGACGCCCACGTATCTCGGATCATTTTTCGCGAGTGTTCTCAAACCGTAAGGCGTTAAAAGCTCACGACAGACAGAGTCGACAATCTTCTCATTCGTAACCTTGTCAAGCATGGTAAAATCCAGAGCGACCGCCATAATCTGATTAGGCCGGAAAGAACCATCTGAATAATTCTCGCTTACAACGTCAAAGAGGCAGTTCTTCTTCGAATTCCAGAACTTTGAAGCAAAACCTGCCTTCGCTCTTTCTGATAATTCAGCGTATTTTTTTGCTTCGCCATGTTCACACTTCTTTGAGATCAGCTCCATTATCCTCAGTGTGTTGTACCATAGAGCCTGAACCTCAACAGCTTTTCCAGCTCTTGGCGTTACAGGTTGACCATCTATTACAGCATCCATCCACGTCAACTGCGGTCCATGCAAAAGTAAACCGTCATCGTCAACACGCATACCGGCAACTGATCCTTTGACAAGGCTTTCAACGATTGCCTTCAGCGTCTCCCATAACCGAGTTTGAACAAAATCGAAATCCCCCGTGTACTTCAGGTACTGTAACACAGCGTTCACGTACCACAAAGTCGCATCAGCCGCATTGTAGGCCGCCTGTCCGCCTCTGTCCGGAATGAAGTTAGGAATTAGGCCGTCCTTGGAGTATTTTTGAAAGGTCAATAGAATTCTTCTTGCGTCCTCAAACCTTCCTGTAGCAAGGGCCAATCCCGGCAACGAAACAAATGTGTCTCTTCCCCAATCTTCAAACCAGTGGTACCCAGCTATTACAGATCTGTGCTCAGGGTCTTCCCCCGAAACCACTAGCGCGTCTGCGGCCAGAATAATGAAGCTCAGCCAATCTGATGCCTGAATGCCCCGGTCCAGCCCGTAGAATCTTGACAGGAGGTCTTCACGCCGTGCCCTTTCCTTCTCGAAGAGCGCTCCCATGTCAAAAAGCTTCTTTGGCGTCTCAGAGAAAATCCTTTGAGCAACTTGTGTGTCTTCATCGGCAACCGCTGTTATCGCGTAAATCTCATTCCCATTCGTTTTCGCTTCATACTCGAAGAACCCGCTTTGGAAGCAATCATCCAAACAGCTCTCACCGCGCTTGGCTTCCTCACGGTAATACAACCTCTCAACCCATTTTTCCTGGGCAGAGTATTTTCCGCCTATTGTTCCTATTACCAGCGTAGACTCTGGGGAACCGAAGGTGATGCTTGTTTCCTTGCTTCCGTTCTTCTGATGAGGCTCCGAAGTGAGCTTCTGCCTATCAGTTGTTGAGTGGAAATGTCGACAGTTTATCAGCGGGAAGACTCGAATCTTGACGTCGAAGTCGCTCCTGTTCAGAACCTTGTAAAGTGTTATTGAGATATTCTTTCCATAAGGCACAAAAACCGTTTTTTCAATCTGAATATTCTGTATGGCGTAGACGTATTTTGGAAAGAGTGAAATTCTGACTCGACTGAGAAAAGTGAATCCTAAGGGAAACATTCTGCCTTGAAACTCGTTGGCGCTTAGCTGGTAAGTATCATTTCCCACGATAACTTCCTCATCCAGTTTTTCCAGGCAGACTCTTCTGTCTCTCGGCGGATGGAATGCAGCGACGAGCAGCCCATGGTATTTTCTCGTGTTTATCCCTAAAACCGTCGAGGAAGCGTATCCGCCTAACCCGTTGGTCAGTATCCACTCTTTTTGGATTGCACTATCGAAGCTGGAAAGCACTTCAGGATTCAGTGTTACGGTTGGAGTGTACATCAGCACATCAGCTTTGCAATATTTCTTTCTTTAGGCACTCCAAAGTAGTTTGCCACGGGATCGCACTTTGTCCTGAACAGCAGGGCATGAGGTTTCTTCAGCTTGTATTCCGTCAGCGTCTCCGCGTAGCCCATGCCCTTGGCGAAGACCAAGTCGACAGAATTGTAGACTTCGAGAAACTCAGGAGAAACCTCATTCGCAGCGAAGCCGACAGCGTCCGTTCCGGTCGTTATCACGTTGTCGGCAACGTTGGCCATGCCAGAAGCTTCTGCATCTTCAAAAGTGGCGTCATTGATCACCGCACTGCTCTTGACGGCCACGGTCACCGTAGGGCCTAGGTCCTTTAATAGTTCAACAAGCAGAGTGTCAAATACTATTTCCCCAGCATTGTCCGCCAAGTATAGAATATTGTGGGCCTTTCTTGCCAGTTCATAAATGGCGTTTGTATCATCTACGACTAGTTCTTTTCCTGAGTCTCGAAGGTTTTTTCTCAGATTGCCAAAGGCGAATTTGTGACCTGGTATGTCGAACTCCATAACGTTCCCGACGATCGCGCATAAGCAGGCTCTCTTGAATCGGTCTTGCTGCGCATATCCTTCCTCAACGAATTTCCTCGCATAGGCCAAAAGTGTCAAGGCTTTTTCGTTGCTTGTCTTTTTCTTTCTTCTGTATGGGTCATCGTTGCCAGTGACTCTCCTTATTATTCTGTCTCTCTTTGTGCCTATGTCTGCAGGAACGCTTGCAGGTCTGAACTCCTTGTGCATCAATCTCAAGAGTTCACTCATTGCCCTGAAACGCAGGGCAGGGTTTGACGTGGCTTCCTTGACTTCTGCTGCACCGCGGCTGATTATGCAGGCTGCACATTCTGCTTCGACCTTCAAGGGTTCCGTGACTCACCTAGGGTTTTGAGGCATGTGCAAACTCACTCATAATCGCATATGGGTCTTTCGCTTTGACAACGCCGCTTGCAACCAACACTCCTTGGGTGCCAAGCCTCAAAGCGGCGGCAACGTCTTCTCCGCTGCTTATGCCCGCTCCGCAGAGGATTGTGACGTTGCTGTTTATCCGTCTCACAAGCCTAATAGTGTCAGTAACGACTTCAGGCTTGGCCTTCGAGACCGGAATTCCTGTCCCTATGAGTTCTGGCGGCTCGATGGCTATTATGTCTGGTTCAAGCGTCGCTACTGCCATGCTTACGTCTGGGTTGTTGGCGCAAACGCAAGAAATAAGGTCATTCTCCCTAGCCACTTTGATTGTCATGTCAATGTCAGATAGTTTGAGCTGTCTCTCAGAATGGTTGATCAGTGTTCCAACGGCTCCGGCGTCTTTCACGGATTCGGCTAGCACGTGTCCGGTGAACCCGCCAGGCTTTATGGGGTCGATGTGCTGAGCGAAAATCGGGATCTTGACGGTCTGAGCAATCGTCGTTATGTCAGCAAGCTGGGGGGCCACGCCGACGGAAACGTGCGTTTCTCCGTGTACCTTTTGAGCTTTGATGGCTATTTCGGTGGCGTTCTTTCCCGTCGATTCTCTGTAAGTCTTGAAGTTTACGATTATCATCGGCTTCTGAAGTTTCAGTGGCAAGTCTGTGTTCACCAATGCTAGAGTTGATCTTGACTACTAATATGTTTTTATAACATAGCGAGTCTGTTGTCCGTTCTGAGGCTCCTTAGAGCCGTCCTTGCCGGCGCATGTGTTCGATTCTTCCTGGAACAAAAACCGCAGCCGCGATGACCGTCGTCCACTGCCCATCCTTGTCGCCAGTTGCCGATTGTGTCACGTTTCTCGTTTGAATTATCATGCCGCTGGCTTTGAACAGCTGTTCTTTCTCGTGCCATGCAATCTCCGGGTCGAACTGCAATCCCATGGTCGTGGCAAGCATTGATGCGGCCAAGTCTTCAGCATAGTCCCCTGCCTTGTCGTCCGGTTGTCCGTAAGAGTGATGTTCTGACAGGTAGCCGTAGTTGTTTTTGCCCGATGGAATAGCTACACCTATCGAGGCCGCGATCAACCTGTGGGGCTCATTCGTCGCGTTGCGGGCCAGGACTAAGAAGGTTATTTCACCTGGTCTCAACATTTCTACGCCGCGCTCCAACGTGATGGATTGGCAGCCAGGCGGTATTATGCTCGACACGTTGACCAAGTTCAGATGCTGTATTTTCGCATCTCTCAGCGCTAACTCAAAAGATTGTAGTTGCTCCTTGTGTTTGCCTACTCCCTTGGTCAGGAAGAAATACTTGGGAATCATTTTGCCATACAATTAACTCGTACGTTTATTAATGTTGTGCCTTCATCAAAGGCGGACCATTTCGCCGTTGCTGAACCTGCTGTCGAAGGATACTCTATCCTATTCTTCCCCGCAGTCTGAGCTACAAACCCTGTCGCAGTTCACGCTTGCGGTAACGTTGAGAACGTTGCTACGGACCAAGCCTAGAGAAAAGGATAACAATGCTTCTGACTTACACTCCTCTTGGAGAGAGAGCCAGGTGCCACAATACCAAAGCGTGTTCAAGGACGAAACAAAGCTTGACATTAACTATGTTCCTCAGAGGCTTCCACACAGAGACAATGAACTGCGTCTACTCATGGAATTCTTTAGTTTTATGTTGCAGTCTCCGGGGAAGATGTCTCAAAGAGTCCTAATTGTCGGCGAGGTTGGAACAGGCAAGACTGCACTCTCACAACGTTTTGGAGCTGACATTACTCGAGAAGCCGGCAACCGGGGCACAGATCTGCGCTACATCCACGTAAACTGTCGAGAATATCGCGGGAGTTTCTTTCTTACTCTGCAACATGCAGTTACAGTTTTCCATCCGAATTTTCCAAAAAGGGGCTATTCGGCGGAAGAGCTTCTTCGTATTCTAATGCAGATATTAGACGATGAAGATGCCTATGCAATCTTGGCCTTGGACGAGTTTGACAGTTTGGTTCTGAGAGAAGGATCTGATGCTGTTTATCAATTAACCAGATCGCAAGAGGTTCGACAGAACAAGCCTCAAAGACTTGCGTTGATGTGCATTTTGCGAGAAACGAGCGTACTCGATCAATTGGACGCCAGCACAAGAAGCACTTTGCAGTCAAATATAATCAACCTTGCGAAATACTCGAAGCAGCAGCTGCTAGACATTCTGAACGAGCGTGTCACAATGGCATTCAAGTCGTTAGCCGTGCCTGAAGAAACGCTAGACGCGATCGCCGAGGTCGCCTATTCTGAGGATGGAAACGCACGTTTCGGTATTGAGCTGCTTTGGCGAGCAGGAAAATACGCGAACGCGGAAAACATGGGTTCTGTCACTGTAGAATCTGTAAGGAAGGCTGTCTCAAGCGTAGTTCCTGCCGCGAAGAGAAGCGATCTGGCATATCTTGGCCTTCATGAAAAACTCTTTCTTGTCGGCTTAGCCAGACTCTTCAAGGATGGCGATAAAGCGCATGTTTCTCTTGCAGAAGCCGAGCAAGTCTACATGATAGCATGCGAGGAATTTAACGTCAAACCTCATAGTCACACCCAACTCTGGAAATACCTGCAGAATCTCTCAGGCGTGGGCATAGTCGAAACAGAAGTCTTAGCAGCTGGTGCGAGAGGAAGGTCAACGTTTGTCTATTTGCCCAGAATTCCAGCGAGTGATTTGGAGAAAGAATTGTGTGTTCTATTGCAGGAGAAGGAAGCCTGAGGAATAATGGATGTCGAGGATGTTTTCTGTTCGAGAGTACGCATGAAGATTCTTAAGGTTCTGGTGCAACTGGGTGAACTCAATATCTCTGAAATCACCCGTAGACTCGGCGTAAACTACCAGACAACAGTCGAACACTTGGATGTGCTAGAGGCTGAAAGCATTCTGCAGCACAAGACATTTGGAAGGATGCAACTCTACAGGATTAACGCCCGCTCACCCAAAGCTAGAGCAATTCAAGTATTATTGGATGCCTGGAAAGAGCCGGAGATCAAGAGTGAGAGGCTCTCTTGAACGACTTCTCATCCCAGGAATCGAGAAGAATCACTGACAAATTGTCCTGCCGGCTTGTAGCAGAAGAGGATGTGAATCTTGCACTGAGGCCCATATGGAAGTCCCGAACGGAAACAAAACAGAAAAGAGCTAGAATCCACAAAAACTGTTCAAGCACCCCGAGCAGAGGAGAGAGAAAGCACGTGACCATGGTTGATGTTTCAAACAAACCGGAAACATACCGTGAAGCAACGGCAAATGGCACGATCAGCCTCAAGACTGAAACCATACGACTCATCGAAAAAGGAAAGATCTCAAAAGGCAACCCTTTGTATACGGCACGTATCGCGGGGATTATGGCCGCCAAGAAGACGAGCGCTTTGATTCCACTTTGCCATCCTCTGCCACTGACGAATGTAGAGGTCGAGGCCAAAATCGTGAGCAAAACCACAATTCAGGTCACTTCCACCGTGACGACCAAGGCCCAGACAGGCGTCGAGATGGAGGCCTTGACTGCGACTGCCATGGGTCTCCTGACAATATGGGACATGGTGAAGCAGTACGAGAAAGACGCTGAAGGACAATACCCATCTACCGCCATCAAGAGCATTCATGTTACCCGTAAGCTGAAAAAGGCGTCTTCATATGAGTGAAACGGCAAGAAAACACAAGGTTGAAGCCCGGAAAACACTGAAGTTTGGCATTTTCACAGTTAGCACATCCCGCTATCAGCAACAAATAGAAGGCGAGTCCGTAAGAGACGTGTCTGGAGACCTTGCCGAGTCTCTGCTCAAGGGCGCTGGGCATGCTGTCGCATTCCGGCAGACGATTTCAGACGATAAGAAGATGATCGAAGATTGTATGCGAAACTCGCTTGCTTCTCCAGATTTGGATGCCGTGGTCCTCTGCGGCGGTACCGGTATCGCTCCCTCCGACGTTACAATCGAGGCCGTATTTCCCTTCTTAGAGAAGACTCTGCCAGGTTTCGGCGAGATTTTCCGGCGCCTCAGCTTTGATGAAATTGGTTCTGCGGCGATCCTGACACGCGCCATTGCCGGTGTGGCAAAAGGTAGAGCATTTTTCTGCATTCCTGGATCTCCTAATGCCGTAAGGCTTTGCGTTGAAAAGCTTATATTAACCGAAGCGGCTCACGTCGTTAAGCATGCCCGGGAATAACGATGGTACTCAGGGACAGGTTCGGACGCCCTCTTCTCAACCTTCGCATGGCCGTAACTAGTCGTTGCGACTTGCGTTGTCAATTCTGCCACATGGAAGGCGAAGAGAACCCCAACCGTGGTTCTGGAAGAGAAATGACTGTCGACGAGATCGGTCGTATCGCGAAAATCGCCGCGGACTTGGGGATCATCAAAGTGAAACTGACCGGCGGCGAACCACTTGTCCGGAAGGACATTCCGGAAATCATCAAGGAGATCTCTTCAACGCCCGGCTTATCAGATCTTTCAATGACAACCAACGGTGCCCTACTTGCTCCAATGGCGCAGGAACTGCATACACGTGGTTTGAAACGTGTCAACATCAGTCTTCCAACACTCAACGCTGAGGTCTACAGGAAACTTACTGGAGGCAGAATTGAAGAAGTTTTGAGTGGCGTTGAGGCAGCCGTAAACGTTGGATTCGATCCTGTCAAACTCAACATGCTGATCTTAAAATGCGTAAACGATTACGAGTTCCCAGTGATGCTACGCTTTGCTGCAGAAGTGGGAGCGATCCTGCAGCTCATTGAGCTTGAGCCGATAAACGTTGATAATGGATATTATGTGGCTAATCACAAGGCACTAGAAGAGTATGAAAGCGTTTTGAGTCAAAAAGCCGTCATGATCGAGACTAGGGAGTTTATGCAGAACCGCCGCATCTATCATCTGCCAGATGTGAGAGTGGAAGTGATACATCCGACGGAAAACGCGGAGTTCTGCAGAAACTGCACGCGGTTGCGGGTCACGAGCGATGGAAGGCTTAAGCCGTGCTTGATGAGAAATGACAATCTCGTGGATATTCTAACACCCATGAGAAACGGAGCCACTGACGACGAAATAGCAGAGCTGTTCAAGTTGGCAAACCAGAACAGGGAACCTCACGGCAACATCAAATAGCAACGACCGACACTTCGGCAAGGGCCTTCAGCTTGAAAAGCAGATCTTGCTCCTGAAAACACGTTTTACATTAACCGCTTGGATCGCTTTCAGCGGAGTTCCAGTATTTTGGCTTCGAGTTTTTCTGTGTCAAGCAGCGCTATTGTTGATCTTCCTGTTAGATATCCGCACAGTTCGCCGGGATTCACTATCAATGTTTTCCCTTTTCGATAAATCTTGGCCTCATGGGCATGTCCATGGACCACTACCTCAAAGCCTCCGCTGTCTATTAGCGCGTTCAGTAGATCTTCGTCACTGCCGTGTAGCAAGGCGATTTTCGCGCCCCCTAGGACTAGTTTTGCAAAGCTTCCGCGTATCTCTAAGTGCTTATCCTCACTGAACCTTCTCTTCAGAAATTCATGGTCACCGTCATTGTTGCCGAAAACACCGATTAACCTGGCTTTCAATTCTTTGAATCGAGGAATCACGAAAGGAGAGACATAATCGCCAGCATGAAGCACAAGATCGACATTTTCTTCATTCAACACTTTTATGGCCTTGTCGACCATGGGCAACCGATCATGCGTGTCAGAGATTAAACCTGCGAGCAATTATCTCACCAGTTGCAGACTATTGATTTTCTTTGCAGATAAAGTCTTTTTGAGTCTTTCTCGTAACTAGAGGTTCGTTCTAGAGAATATTTCGGTCTTGGTAATACTCAGACCGGCGAAACACCGCTTAAAACGTTTCAGGCCCTTTTTCAGTTATAGAAAAGAGTTCTGAAAGAGGAATATAGAGAATGAATCCATGGGGTTCGAATCCATCCGCCAAACGGAGAGACAAACTGTACATCGTAGCGGAAATCTTGGAAATAGCAAAAGAAGGAACACTGAAGACTCAAGTCATGTATAGGGCAAACTTGAGTTTCACGCAGCTCAACGAATACCTCAATTTTATGTTGAAGATCAGCCTGCTGGAGAAGATTGAATCAAACGGGAGAGAAGTCTACAGGGCAACAGAGAAGGGTTTAGATTTTCTGCAACGCTATCGCGAGATAAACGAGTTGCTCAAAAGAGAGGATAATGGGTACAAGAACGACGTGAAGGTTCCACCTCCCCACCTGTTGAAGAGAAATTAGACTTTCATGTCGCAGGAAAAACGGCTGATGCGACTAAGACGTGCTTACGTGATCGTTGTAGAATTCTAGTCAGCTTTCACTTGTTAGGCTCTTCTCTCAAGTAGATCTTAATCTTCTTTTTTGGTGCTGGCAACTCTTCCAAAATTGCCAAAATGATCTGGTCTCTAATTTCATCGTTTTAATGTTGATTCTCATAGACCTCTTGCCATGAATATTGTATAATAATATACAGCATAGTTTTTTTTCTCCCATGTGCTCCTTGGGCACAGTTCCCGAGTTGTTCTTGAGGAGTGTGGCTTAAACGAAAGAGCATATTCTATCTAAAAAACCGTTTTATGTCGCGGATGAGCATTGATTTTGAGGTTCACACGTGTCAGTCGAGGCAGTACTCTTTGATTTGTTTGACACGTTGTTATTGCTTGAAGGTGACGAAGGCTACTACGAGCCATGTTTGAGGAAGATGCACGCGTTCCTTGTTGAGAACGGAGTCGATGTTTCGTTTGAAAGTTTCAGTTGTGTCTATTTTGAGGTTTGTGACAGGTTCTATTCTGAGTCTCGCGAAAGCCTTGAGGAACCCCATTTCAACGTGCGTGTCTCTCAGGTATTGCAGAGATTGGGATACAGCCACAGCGTTGCTGATCCAGTCGTGGTAGGTGCGACCAATGCCTTCGCTGAAGAATTTATGCGCCATATTGAGCCTGACCGCGATGCAGTTGATGTTCTACAGAAGCTTTGTGGTAGATACAAGCTTGGACTAGTGTCTAATTTCGGTATTCCCGAATGTGCCAGAGACCTGTTGGAAAGATTCGGCCTGAGAGTGTACTTTGATGTCGTCATAATCAGTGGTGAGGTCAACCGACGCAAGCCAAGTCCCGAGATCTTTCGAAAAGCCCTGCGAGCCCTAAATGTCAACACATCTAAAGCTGTCTTTGTCGGTGATATGTTGGATTTGGACATCAAGGGTCCAAAGGACCTTGGGATCAAGACTGTTCTAATCAAGAGGAGACCCATTGAGGCAGATGCTGATGTCCGACCAGACTTTGTTATCACGAGTCTAGCTGAACTTCCTGCCGTTCTTGAGAATTGATTATCAAAGCACGTAGCGTGTATTGGATTTGAAAGAAACGTTTATATCGACTTAGATGCCTTCTGATCGTTTTGGCAATGATAGCCATCCCCCGCAATTTTACGGCGGCGGCTCAACACCGACTACAAAGGCGTATATCGCCCTAGAGAATGAGGCTAGTTGGCCTCCAGTTGCGGGGACAAACATGTGGACCTGACATGTTTATGCGTTAGGTCTGAATTGGGCTTTGGCGTAAGTGGTTGATTCCCTCCAAATCCAGTCGATTTGCGGACGTACAGCCAAAATTGTAAGTCTGGTTGTGGTCATCAAGGAGCGCAACTCCGGTTGATCCTGCCGGACCCTACTGCTATCGGGATGGGGTTAAGACATGTTAGTCGTGCGTCTCCTAGCCATGCTGGAGACGCGGCGCACAGCTCAGTAGCACGTGGCTAACCTACCCTTGGGACGGAAGAACCCCCGGGAAACTGGGGCTAATTTCCGATAGGTGAAGATACCTGGAATGGTTTTTTGCCTAAAGGGCGCTTAGGGCATGCTTCTAGGCGTTGCCCAAGGATGGGGCCGCGGCCGATCAGGTTGTTGGTGAGGTAACGGCTCACCAAGCCTTTAACCGGTGCGGGCCGTGGGAGCGGAAGCCCGGAGATGGGCACTGAGACAAGGGCCCAGGCCCTACGGGGCGCAGCAGTCGCGAAAA
>Ga0315277_10000734_pt1 | contig 50581 bp, 25 predicted proteins | sample YL17G05_15_MG_FD_203695 | JGI IMG/M metagenome (GOLD analysis project Ga0315277, IMG submission 203695) | Sediment microbial communities from Yellowstone Lake, YNP, Wyoming, USA - YL17G05_15 | ecosystem: Environmental > Aquatic > Freshwater > Lake > Sediment | place: USA: Wyoming | collected... | reverse complement strand
TGCTCTCCACCCTCATGGCCAATCTCCCCGGCATGGCGTATCGCTGCCGTAACGATGAGCACTGGACCATGCTCTTCGTCAGTGACGGTTGCGCCGATCTGACCGGCTACAAACCGTGGGACTTGGTCGGGAACAAGAAGATCACCTACGCCAAACTGATCCATCCGGAAGATCGCGACTCCGTGCGGGACCAGGTGCGGTCCGCCCTGGGGAAGCGTGTGCCCTTCCAGCTCACGTACCGCATCATCACGGCCCAGGGCACTGAGAAGTGGGTGTGGGAACAGGGTCGGGGGGTGTTCTCACGGGAAGGTGAACTGTCGGCCCTCGAGGGCTTGATCATCGACACGACGGACCGCAAACGCACCGAGGAGGCGCTGCGCGAGAGCGAGGGGCGATTCCGCGCCATCGCCGACAGCGCCCCGGTCATGATCTGGGTCGACGGACCCGACAAACGCTGCACGTTCTACAACAAGACCTGGCGGGACTTTGCCGGGCACGCCGCCGATTCCGACAGCGGCGACGGGTGGTCCGCCCTTGTCCATCCCGACGACCTGCCGCGGTGCCTGGAGACATATTACGCCGCCTTCGACCACTGGCGGCCTTTCGAAATGGAGTACCGCCTGCGCCGCGCCGATGGTGAGTATCGCTTTGTACTGGACGCCGGGGCGCCGCGCTTCGCGCCGGAGGGCCAGTTTGCCGGATACACCGGCACCTGCATTGACATCACCGACCGCAAACAGGCGGAGATGGCCGTTCAAGAACGGAAGAAGGTCCTCACGGCCATCCTGGAATCGACGGGCGACGGCATTCTGGTGGTGGATGCCGCCGGCAAGGTGACCCACACCAATTCGCGTTTCGCGCAGATGTGGCGCATCCCGCCCGAGGTCATCGCCACCGGGGAGGATGAGAAGCTCCTCCAAGCGGTACTCGATCAATTGGTCGACCCAAATGCGTTCCTAACGAAGGTGCAGCGCCTGTATCAATCAGCGGACGAAGACACGGACACACTCGAATTCAAAGATGGCCGCGTTTTCGAACGTTTCTCCTGCCCGCTCATCCGTGAAGGCCAGATCGCCGGGCGCGTGTGGAATTTCCGTGACGTCACCGAGCGCAAGCGGGCCGAACGAGAGATCGCGATTTTCCAACGGTTCGCCGATAACGCCGGGCAAGGGTTCGGCATGGCGACTCTCGAAGGGGATATCGTCTACGCGAATCTGGCTCTTTGTAGGATATTCGACGCCGGTGGGCCGGAAGAGGTTCTGGAAAGGAGCATCCGCGCGTACTATCCCAAAGAGCATCATCAGCGTCTGGAGAAGGAGATCCTTCCCACCGTGCTTGAGGACGGGCAGTGGACGGGCGAATCCACCATTGTCTCCAGCAAGGGCAGAGCAACCTCTGTCATTGAGAACATCTTCCTCATATGCGACGAGCATGGGACGCCCGAGTGTTTTGCGAACGTCATAACCGACATCACCGAGCGCAGGCGAGTTGAGGAGGAGCTGCGCGCCAGCGAGGAGCGGTTCCGTGTCGCGCTGGCCGGTTCCCCCATCGTCGTCTACAACCAGGACAAAGAACTGCGCTACACCTGGATGCACCAGCCCGCCCGCGGCGGATGCCCCGATCACATCATCGGCCGCACGGAGACGGAGACGGGGTACGTCCCGCTCCCGGAGGCGGAGCAGTTGATCGCCATCAAGCGCGGCGTACTCGACACCGGCCGACCCGCACGTGAAGAGGTTCGGCTGACCATCTATGGTGAGCCCCGAACCTTCGATCTTTCCGTCGAGCCGCTGCGGGACCAATCGGGTCGCATCACCGGCGTGACCTGTGCCGCGATAGACATCACGGAACGGAGAGAATCCGAGAAGACACTACAACTGATGCGCTTCAGCGTCGATCACGCCGGCGACGCCATCTACTGGATGGGACCCGACGCCCGTATCGTTTACGCCAACGATGCCGCCTGTCGCGCGCTGGGGTACTCGCGCGCGGAGTTGCTGTCCATGACCGTGTTCGACATCGATCCGCAATTCCCGCGCGAGGCTTGGGATGACTGTTGGAGTGATCTGAGGCGATGCGGCACACGCACCTTTGAGTCCAGTCACCAGGCCAAAGACGGCCGGCGTTTCCCGGTTGAGATCACCGGCACATACGTCGAATTCGACGGATGCCAGTACGACTTCGCTTTTGTGCGTGACATCACGGAGCGCAAGTTGGCGGAAGAGGCGCTCCATCTGACACAATTCGGCGTCGATCGCGCCAGCGACGCGATCTTCTGGACCGGACCGGATGGACGGTTCATCTCGGTCAATGACGCCGCCTGCCGGGAGCTGGGATACTCCCACGACGAATTCCTGTCACTGAGTCTCCAAGACGTCAACCCGGATATTCCGTTGGGGGCCTGGGCAGAGTGTTGGCGCCATCTGAAGGAAATGGAAGTATGTAGGTCCGAAGCGGTGCTCCGCGCGAAGGACGGCACGCTTCATCCATTCGAGCTCACAGGGCATTACCTGGAGTTCAACGGACGCGAGTATAACTGCATGTTCGCGCACGATGCCATAGAACGCAAACAGACAGAGGAAGCGCTGCGCAAGAACCAAGAACAATACCACCAGTTGTTCGAGGACTCGCCACTGGGCCTGTTGGAGGAAGACGGCTCGGCAGTCAAGGTGTTCGTCGATCAACTGCGTGCCTCAGGCGAGAAGGACCTCCGCGCGTACTTTGATCGGCATCCGGAAGCACTGGCCCGATGCATGCAGTCGGTCAAGATCGTCACCATGAACAGGACGGCACGGGAGATGCTCGGCGTCACCAGCAGTGAGGACCTGGTCGCTAATCGAGGCGCGCTGTTCACCGAAGACAGAGTATCCGTGTGGCGCGACGTTATCATCGCCTTCGCCGAGGGTCACACTCTCTTCGAATCCGAGATGCGTGCCAGTACGCTCAAAGGTCCCGAGAAGGTGTTCGCGCTCCGTGCGACCCTGGCCCCGGGGTATGAGCAAACGTGCAGCCGGATTCTCGTCTCGATCTTCGATGTCACCGAGCGGGTACGTGTGCAGCAGGAGCTGTCCCGCGCCAAGCGGCTGGAGTCGGCGGGCCGGATTGCCGGACAGATCGCGCACGACTTCAACAACCTGCTCGGCCCGCTGGTCGCCTACCCCGACCTGATCCGTGGTGAACTGCCGCCGGACAATCACATGCAGCCGCTCGTCGACGACATGGAGAACGCCGCCCTCCAGATGGCCGAAATCAACCAGGAGCTACTCACGTTGGGGCGTCGCGGCCACTACCGAGTCGAACCGCTCGGCCTCAACGCTCTGGTCGAGACAGCCATGCGGTGCCTTGTGACTCCGGCGGGGGTGACAGTCCGGAGGCAGTTGGCCGATGATCTCCTCCCCATCCGGGGCGGCGGAGCCCAGGTGTCACGCATCCTCGCCAATCTGTTCACGAACGCGCTGGAGGCGATAAACGGCCAGGGTATGCTGACCATCACGACCGCCAATGTGTATCTCGACCACCCGCTACGCCGTTACAACTCGGTCAAGGCCGGCGAGTACGTGCGGTTGGACGTCGCCGATACCGGATCCGGCATCGCTCCGGAGGTCATCGACCGCATCTTCGAGCCGTTCTTCTCCACCAAGAAGACCGACCGGAAGCGAGGCAGCGGGCTCGGTTTGAGCGTCGTCCATTCTGTCCTCGAAGATCACGACGGCTACATCGATGTCGACAGCGCGGCGGATGCCGGCACGACCTTCAGTCTGTTCTTTCCCGTCTTTCGCGAGACCACTCCCATCGCCGTTACGACGGAAGAGTCGACGCGCGGTCACGGTGAACGCATCCTGGTCGTCGATGACGATCCCATGCAGTTGCGCCTCGCCCGCACCGCCCTCGAGCAACTGGGTTACCGGGTCGAGACCGTCAGTTCCGGGGAGGAAGCCGTGGACGTGGTTTCGGCCCAGCCCCCCGACATCGTGATCCTCGACATGGTGATGCACGGGATCGACGGCACCGAGACGCTGCGTCGCATTCGGGTGGAACACCCGGATCAACGCGCACTGGTTCTCTCCGGGTACGCCACCGGCGACCGGGTGGCGACCGCCATGGAGATGGGTATCTGTGCTGTGCTTTCCAAGCCGATCCAACTGCCACAGTTGGCTCGTGCCGTTCGCGCCGCCCTGCAGTCGCACTCGCGTCCGCTACCCGCGGGATGCTTGTGACCGACTGCACGACCCACCGCTCCTACTGATCCTGACTCGTACGCAAGAACCCGCGGCAAGTCCTTTCCGGATATGTTGCGTGCGGCTCCACGACAGAAAACCGCCCCGGCCAAATGGCCGGGGCGGCGAAAAGAGCACGGCTACCACCGGACGGTGCTTAGGAATTGCCGGCAATCCGCGGCGGGCACGGAGGTTTCTCGACGCACGGATCGCAGAAGGGCGCCCCATTGCGGAAGATGAAGTTGATGGCCCAGACCACGTCCACGATGTTCACTACGCAGTCGCAGTTCACGTCATTGACGGACACCGGGCACGTGGCGTACCCAATGTCCAGATGGCCGCGGATCGCGACATTGATGATCTGGACAACGTCCTGGATGTTGTAGATCCCGTCGCAGGACGGCGGCGGATCTCCCTGGCATGGGCATTCGCAGATCTGGGTCTCCACATCCAGACGCACAGGGATCTCGATCTGCGCCGGCGCCAGCTTGGCGAATGTGCGCTGCGTGATGACGATCTTCCCACTGTACTGACCGCCAACCAGACCGGTGGTGTCCACCGTCACCACGATGGACTTCGGCGTTGTACCGGTGTCGGGGTCAACTCTGAGCCAGGGCTGTGTCACTGTTGCCGTCCACGCCAACTGGCCGCAGCCGGGGTCGGTCAGAAGGGATGTTTCAGGCGGCGGTACGGTGACGCCAATGACATAGCTGAACGCCAGCGAATCCGGGGCGGCCCGGAACCGGTCGGGATTGGGGAGCACGGTGAGGGCCACATTCTCGCTGTCGGCGAGTTGGCCGTCCGAGACGATGAAGACGACGTAGTGGACCCCCGAGTCGAGGCACGCCGTCAACCACTGGAACTGGCCGTTCCCCAATCCGTCGGAGGTCAACGTGGCCGCTGGCGGGGCACCAGCCATGCTCAGCGCCAAGGAAGCGTTATCAACATCAGTTGCAGTCACCGCGAAGTTAAGCAACTTCCCCGCGAGAATACTCTTCGGACCGATCGGCGCCAGCACCGGCGGATCGTTCACCGGCCGGACCGTGAACGTGGCCTGATCCGAGCCGGTTAGGCCGCCTGGATCGCGCGCGGTGAAGGTGATGGTCTCGACGCCGAACCAATCCGCGTTGGGCGTCGTGACAGTGGCGATGCGGCCCGGGCCGATCGTGACGTGCAACTGGTTCTGCCCGGTCGCCGTCCACGTGAGGACACTGTCCGGGTCATCGAAGTCACTTACGTAGCCGTCGAGCGGAATGGCCGCGAATGCCTGCCCTTCATCGATAGCCTGATCTGGGATGTTGCTGACCACCGGCGGCGCCGTGGCATTGCCGATCTTGATCAGACCGCGCTCGAACGTGGGGGCATAGAGTTCGGTATTGAGGCGAGTGAACGACAGGTGATTCCCCGGCGTGGTGCAACACGTATCGATCTCGAACCACCCGGGCGTCGAAGTCACATTGAATAGGAAGTAGAAGGACCCGCCGGCGGCATAATTGGTCGTCTCGCCTTCATCCGGCCAGTCGGTGAACACTCCCGCCACGTTGTCATCCCCCGGGGGCAGGTAGTACAGCTTGGGGGGAGCCGCCTGGCTCACCAGCGCGTCCATGACCGCATCCGGGCTGACGAAGTCCGGAGTGGCGGGCACGGCATAGGTGCTGCTCGTCGGACCACTGCAGAGATCTTCCGGAGTGCTTGTGGGAACCGCGTATTTGTTCTCGGTCACAGATCCCATCAGCGGGCTCTTGCCGATACGGTGGTTTGCGTCGATCTTGAACTTGAACTGCGCCGACGGCCCGACAACGTACGAGCCCGGCGTGATCGAGCGCAATTCGAGCGGCAGCACGACGGCCAAGAGGTCGATATCATTCGTGACGAACACAGCCACCTGCACTCCCGTCGCGCCCGCGGCGACGCCTTTCGATTCCACCTTCACATGGTTGGCCGCCCACACGGCAGCGGGAGCAGCAACAACCAGCAGCGCAATCAGCAACCTCAAAACCCTGCTCATTTGATCACCCTCCTGTGATCGTTCGCCCGGCGTGGTCAACAGTCCGATTCGCGATGGTCTGTGCTATGCGACGGTGAAGTAAGTGGTGTTGCACAACGGCTAACAGCTTTCAGTCCCGGACGCAACCCACCTGTTTTATATACAGTCTACCCCCTCCTTTGTCAAGGACACAAACCTGCTCGTTCTCCGCCAGTTGGAGAGCCTGACGCACGGCACGCCGGCGGTTATCACCTTTCACTTGATGCGTCTTCCACAATTCGCTGATGTCATGATGCTTATGATCGATGACAGAAGCGTTCCCACCTCGACCGTTGACACGAGCCGGCAGTGGATGGATATTCGTGCATGCGTCCGGTGATGACTCTTGAGCCGGCGACCGCGGTCACAGCGCCAAAGGACGGTGATTCATACAACGAGGCGTAGCACAACGTGCGCGCGGCCGGCCTACCGCCAGGTTCCGTTCCAGTGGCGCCGTCGTCCTGGGCTCTCTGCTGTTCGCGCTGGCCTACTCGCAATCACCGCTGTTCAGCGCCAATCAGAACACCTACTTCCTTCATGGCCTGGCAAGCGCCGGCGTGGGATTCCTGCGCGATGATCTCATCGCCCGCTCGCCCGATCCCTTCCCCGTATTCTCGTGGCTGGTTGAACTGACACATCGCCATCTGAATGATCTCCTCTTTCACGTGTACTACTTGTTCATCCTGGCCCTCTATGCAGCGAGTTGCACGGCGATTGCTGACCGCATCTTCCCCCTGCGCCGCGACCCGATCCGCGCGATTCTCTTCTTTGCCCTCTTGGTCACGGCCCACGCGGTCCCGCTGCAACACGCGGCCTGGTTCCTTCAGGCGGGGATGGCGGGCCAGTACATTCTGGGTCCGGTCTTGCAACCCAGCGTTTTCGGCGTCCTGCTGATTGCCTCGATTGAGCGCTTCTTGAACGGCAAGGCCAATCTCGCGGTCGCCCTGGCTGCCGTCGCCGTCGCCGTCCATCCCAGCTACGCGCTTTCCGCTGTGGCGCTCACACTGGCGTACGCGTACCGCACCGGGATCAGCGACCGGCGGCCCGGAGCGGCATTGCGACTGGCCCTGTTGTCCCTCTGCCTCCTGGCGCCGACCATGTTGTATGCCTGGTTGACCTTCGCCCCGACGTCCGGGGAAACGGCTCGCAGGGCACAAGAGATCCTCGTGCATTTCCGCTTTCCCCACCATGCACTTCCGGCGGAGTGGTTCGGCCTCACGGAGATCGCCCAACTGGCGCTTCTGGGCGCCGGATTCTACCTCGTGCGCGGCACTGCGCTGTTTCCGATCCTGCTCTTCCCCGCCATCGTCGGCCTGCTCCTGACGCTGGTTCAAGTGGTTTCGGGAAGCGACGCTCTGGCCCTGCTGTTCCCCTGGCGGGTCTCGGTATTCCTGGTACCCCTGTCAACCGCACTCGTGATCGGCGCCGGCATCCGCCGTCTGCTGGCGCGGTGCGAGAAGATCGTCGTGCGACGCGAACGCCTGATCACAGCCGGTGCGGTCGCGACAATCCTGCTGTTCGCTTCTGTCGGTGTGGCACATTTTGCAGCCCAGAGCCACAAACGCGGCGCCGATCGCCGCGGAATGATCGAGTTCGTGCGCGCGTCGCTGACGCCGGGGAACCTCTACCTGATTCCCACCCGCATGGAGGATTTCCGTCTGGGTACCGGTGCGGCGGTCTTCGTCGACTACAAGACACACCCCTATCGCGACGCTGACGTCATCGAGTGGTATGGCCGTCTCCAACTGGCAGACTCCTTCTATCGCGCAGGCGATAGCAGCCGGCTTGCCGAATTGGCAGCGCGCGGTGTGACCCACATTGTCACGAAGGCCGGCAAGGCGCCTCTTGCCAGCCGCGATTGCACCGAACTGTACCGCGACGAAGACTACGTCGTCCATCGTGTACGCGGGGGACCAGCCCATGCCACCACGTCAGATTCCCGCGCCCTTGCTCGCGGGCACTAGCAGGTTGCTGAAAAACCCCGCAGATCACTCATGAGTCGGACTTGTCGTCCTGAGCAGAGCGAAGGACCTGCTTCTTCTACCTATGAAAAAACAGCGGATGCTTCGCTCCGCTCAGCATGACAATTGGGTTCTTGGGCCACTGGCGCGGCGTTTTCAGCCACCTGCTAGCCACGACCGATTCCACTACGCGGGGGATGACCTGCAAGCCGACCGGGGTCCCGCCACGGCGGGTGGTTGATGTAGATCCACAGTGTCACCAGGGCTCCCATCGCGGTTGCCAGACTGATCACCATAGGCGACACATCGATGTAGAGCACCGCACGGATCAAGCGCACTACGAGTGATTCCGGCGTGCTGGAGGGTGTTCTGTCGGTTTCCAGCGCCCACTCCCAGTTCGTGAGCGGACAGATCCCGTGGTTCCACAGCGGGACCGTGGCTGTTAGCAGCAACCCCACAAGATGCCCCGTGCGAAAGCCCTTCCATGCCCAGAACCGGGGCCACCAGTAGCCGGCCACCCCCAGCAGTACACCAACCACCATCCAGACCGCCCAGGCGAGATGAGCAACCAGGACGGCCATCGTACCAAACCCGGCGAGGACCGGCATAACGGCCAGAATGACACCTGTTTTCCGCAGCATCACCGCTCATGCACCGCATTGTCCGACACCGAGCTACCCACGGAATCCGGACCAAGAAACATGACATTGGGTGTCAAAATACCATTGACGCATTTCCGGCATGAGGTATATTGACTTGCGGTTGAGGCGGTGACCATACGGTGGGGATCACTCAGTCTTAACCACGTGCCCGTCTATCATAATACGCAGGCCAGAAGGCCATCGAAGCCCGGTTCGACAGCGAGACCGCTCAATTGACCACCCAGCGCTCCGCGAGAGGCACGCTCACATCTGGTGGTGGTCATCGGATAGCGGCGCGGAACAGGCGAACATCTGTTGACAGTCGCCTCCCTTCCAAAGCAGCTGGTCGAACCTCGGGCAGAGGCGTCGGGAGCAGGTTGGGCACACCCCCGGGACTGGGAACGGAACGGTTGTCTGTTGCGACAGTGTCACTTAGCGCCCGCGGGCCGTTGGGCCGCCTTGTCCGGCGCCGGGTGTGTTTCGCGGCGATTGCGCCGATAAGACTATATGTATTCTGGTGGCCCCGAGAACGATCTGACCCGGACGCTGCGGCGCGCTCAGGCTCAGCGTGTCGGGACACGGGTTTGAATAATCGTGTCGTCATTGGCCTGACGAGGGACTAAGGACCACTTGGGAACAGAGCACGGATCCGTACGACAGATGAAAAACAGCTATCGGATTCCATCGGCTTCAGCATATTCGACTAAATCGGTGTGGTATCGGGTGTCGCGGATTGAGCCGCGCAAGAGATATCACGCCTAACGAGCAGGAGCAGTCATGGTCAAGCGTGATCGGTTTTCGGAGAATCCCATCAAAACATACCGGCAGGAGGTCTATTCCATGTTTCTCACCCGCATGGCACGTGCCGCGGTGCATCTGGCGCCGCGATGTCTGAGTTTCGTCCTGGCGTTTGGCCTCCTCACCGGCGTGGCCTCCGCACAGCAGATCATTGGTCCGCCGGATGACCCCTATGAGATCCAGGGAGACATCCCCAAAGAGATCCCGGTCATACCCGATGGGATGAAGGCGGCCCTCACGGGAGCCGACACACTCCGCATCACTCAATTGGATCCCAGCCTGTTTCCGGGGATCTGCTCTTACGTGATGGTCACTGACCCGCACGGTGACCCATTGGGCGGGCTGAACAGCGACAGCTTCTGCGTCTGGCAGGATGCCAACCGGATCACGTCGTTCACTGTCCGGCAGACCCATCTTGACAGCTGCATCACGTCGATCTGTCTGGTGATCGATGTCTCGGGCAGCATGGGCGATGGCCATAAGATCGATTCCGCCAAATCCGCCGCCAACCAGTTCGTGGACCAGATGGACATCTACGACCGGGTTGCCATCGTCAAGTTCTCCTCCTGCTACGAGGTGGTCCAGAGCTTCACCAGTGACAAGACGCTGCTGCACACCAAGATCAATGCTCTGTCAGCGGGCGGCAACACGGCAGCGTTCGACGGCATCTGGGCTGGGACCGGCCTCACGACGACCGAGCTGGGGAGCAAAGCCGTAATCGCGCTCACCGACGGCATGGAGAATAACAGCCAAAACTGTGGTCCGGCAGGAAGCCCCGATGGTTTGAGCGATCACTCCTTCGCCGACGATTCGACTCTCATCGTCGGTCTGGCCGTGGGCGCCGGCGTTCCCATCTATACGATCAGTCTCGGGAGCCAGTTCGATCCGCAGTACCTGCTGAAACTGTCGGCCGGCAGCGGCGGCGATTACTACCACGCGCCGACCGGCGCACAGATCAGCGCCCTCTACTCCGAAATCAAGTTCCGCTTGTGTAGCCGCTATGTCATTTGCTACACGAGCCCGGACACCGTTCGCAACGGCGGCTGCCATCTGGTGAAGATCTGCCGCCATGAAGTGACCGGCGCCTGCACACACTGCGACACCGCCCGCTATTGCGAGCCGTATCCGCCGGTGATTCAGATCACGGTGGATCCGACCTGCCGCCCGTGGGAGAAGGACCTCAAGATTTGCGCAACCGTGACCGACCAGGACACGCCGCCGGCATCGCTTGATGTGAAGTTGTTCTACCGCATGTCGAGCGGCTCTTATACGTCGGTTACCATGTCCCGCAGCAGCAGTACGTTCTGCTACACCATTCCGGGCAACCTCATCCCCTGCGGGCTGGACAGTGTGCAGTTTTACATCACCGCGTCCGATGGCCAATCCACCGTGGCCAGCCCGGCGAATGCACCGCTGGGACACCACGCTATTGCCATCTGTCCCAACCATCCGCCGGTCTGCAATCTGCCGAATGACGTGACGGTCTTTCTGTGCGACGGGGACACGAGCGTCTGTTTCCCCTACACGCCCGCCTACGATCCGGACGGCAATCTGGTCCGGTGTGACGTCCATCTGCTCAGCGGACCAAAGGAGGCTACTTGCACCGACTCCGTGTGCTTCCACGCTCCTATCCTGGCGGGCACATACGTCGTCGAGCAGATCTGCGTCGATGCGTGCGGCGCCAGTTGCAGTGACACATTCAGGGTGACGTTCGCCATCGATGCGGCGCCGACAATTGCCTTCGGCAGCGACCAGACGTTGATGCAATGCGCTCCGGAGCGAATCTGCGCCCCGTACACGGTCAGCGATCCGAATGGTCTCGCGGGCCTGATCGAGACCCTGGTTTCGGGCCCAGCGGGGGCGACCATCGACACGGCCGCGAACAAGGTCTGCTTCACTCCGTCCGGCGCTGGCGACTACAGGATCATTGCCAAGGTCAAAGACCCCTGCAAATTGACCGACCTCGACACGATTGTCTACCACATCACGATCAATGCGCCGCCGACGATCGCCTTCGGCAAGGACACGACGCTGTTCCAGTGCGATCCGGCGCCGATCTGCCTGGCATACACTGTCTCCGATCCCAACGGGCTGGCCCGCTTGGTGGAGACTCTGGTTTCCGGCCCTGCGGGCGCGGCGATTGATACCGCGGGCAACAAAGTCTGCTTCACCCCGTCCGGTTCCGGGACGTTCACTATCATCGCCAAGGTCGCGGACTCTTGCGGCGCCACAGACTACGACACGGTGGTGGCGCGCGTGACCGTGAATCAGCCGCCGGTGTGTGAATTCCGGACACCGTCGCCGCCGCAGTGCTCCCCGCCGATCTTCGTGGTGCCGTTCACTTGCACTGATCCGGAGGGCCAACCGACCAATTGCGTTCTCTACGGCCCCGGATCGCTGAGCGGGAACGTGTACCAGTACATCCCGATCGGCGGCGAGACGATCAACGTGATCATCCGCTGTTACGATGAATGCCGCGATTCCTGCGAGATCTCCTTTGAAGTGACCTTCCCGTCCAAGCAGCCGCCGGTCTGCATTGTGCCCAACGATACGACGATCTTCCAGTGCCTGCCGGCCGAGGTCTGCCTGCCGGTGACCGCCACCAGCATCCACCCCCCGACGGTGTGCGACGTCATCAGCGGGCCGGGGCAGATCGTTGACGGCAAATGGTGTTATAAGCCCGCCGGCAACGAGACAGCCGTTGTGACCGTGCGCTGCCTGGATTACTGCGAGGACTCGTGCATCGACTCGTTCTCCGTCACCTTCGTGATGAATGAAGCGCCGGTCTGCATAGTCCCGAAGGATACCACGATCTTCCAGTGCGTGCCGACGCAGGTCTGCCTCCCCGTGTCCGCCACCGATGCCGACGGCAATCTGGTCGGCTGCACGATTACAGGCGGCCCCGGCAATCTTGTTGGCGGCCAGTGGTGCTACACCCCGGCCGGCGATGAGCAAGTGACGGTGACGGTCCGCTGCACCGATGAGTGCAAAGCCTATTGCGAGAAGTCGTTTGTCGTCACCTTCAAGATCAACCGGCCGCCGGTCTGCCATCTGCCGAAGGACACAACCTTCTTTCTGTGTGATGGGGATACCACCATCTGTCTCCCCTACCGCACCCCGCACGATCCGGACGGCAACTTGGTCAGGTGTACTGCCCATCTGCTAAGCGGACCTAAGGGCGGCAAATGCACGGAGGATATCTGTTTCACAGCTCCTATCGAGGAGGGCACCTACGTAGTCGAGCTGACTTGTGTCGATGCGTGCGGCGCCACCTGTACCGACACGCTTACGGTGACGTTCAACATCAATGAGCCGCCGGTCTGCCACATGCCCGGCGACACGACGATCTTCCTGTGCGGCCCGGATACGGTCTGCATCCCGTTCTCTGCCACCGATGCCGACGGCAACTTCTATCAGTGTGTCCTGGACCTCAAGGGTGGCGGGCCCGGCTTCATCCGAAACTATGAACTCTGCTTCAATAACCCGTCGGCGGGAACGTACTCTGTCCCACTGGCCTGCTACGACTCGTGCAGGGCGGTCTGCCGTGACACGATAACGGTCACGTTCATCATGAACCAGCCGCCGGTCTGCAATCTGCCGAACGACACGACCTTCTTTCTATGCGACGGCGATACGACCGTGTGCTTCCCTGACCATAAGCCGTACGATCCTGACGGGAATCTGGTCAGATGCACCCTCCGCCTGCTGAGCGGACCTAAGGGCGGCAAGTACATTGAGGAGCTCTGTTTCGGTCCTATCGAGGAGGGCACCTACGTAGTCGAGCTGACTTGTATCGACGCGTGCGGCGCCACGTGTGCCGACACGTTTACGGTGACGTTCAACATCAACGAAGCGCCGGTCTGCACGGTCCCGAGGGACACCGTGATCTTCCAGTGCGTGCCGACGCAGGTCTGCCTCCCCGTGTCCGCTACCGATGCCGACGGCAATCTGATCGGCTGCACGATTACGCTCGGCCCCGGGCAGTTGGTTGATGGGAAGTGGTGCTACACCCCAACCGGTGATGAGGTGGTCGACGTGAGCGTCCTCTGCACCGACTCGTGTGGCGCTTACTGCTTCAAGTTGTTCCACGTCGCGTTCAAGATCAACGAGCCGCCGGTGTGTCACATGCCCGGCGATACGACCATCTTCCTGTGCGGTCCGGATACGGTCTGCATTCCGTTTTCTGCCACCGACGCCGACGGCAACTTCGATCAGTGTGTCCTGGATACTAAGGGCGGCGGCCCCGGTTTCATCAGGGATTATCGGCTCTGCTTCCTTAATCCGCCGCCGGGAACCTACCACGTTCCAATCGCCTGCTATGATTCCTGTGGGGCGGTCTGCCGCGACACGATCACGGCCACGTTCATCATGAACGCCCCGCCCGAGTGCCATGTGCCGAACGACACGACGATCCTCCTGTGCAAAGTGGAGGAAGTGTGCCTGCCGGTCTTCGGCACCGACCCGGACGGCAATCTCGACTACTGCCGGATGGTCAACGGGCCGGGGACACTGGTCAACGGCAAGTGGTGCTATACACCGACAGCTGATCAGGCCGTGACCGTTACGATCGGCTGCGTCGACTCATGCGGCGCCATCTGCGAGAAGGCGTTCACGGTCAAGTTCGACATCAACGAACCGCCCGTCTGCACGGTCCCCAACGACACCACGATCTTCCTGTGCGAACCGAAGCGGATCTGTCTGCCTTTCTCTTCGGAGGATGCCGACGGGAACTTCTGGTACTGCCAAATCGTCACTGGTGCGTGCGACGAGTGCAAGGATCCCAACGCCTGCAAGACCGGCGGCCAGGGGCAGTGGTGCTGCTATGCCGACCATGACACGACGATTGTCGTGACCATCCGCTGCTACGACTTCTGTGGCGTGTACTGCGAGAAGACGTTCACGGTGACATTCCGGCTGAACCGCCCGCCGGTCTGCGATCTGCCGAAAGACACGACTCTCTTCCTGTGCGACGCCGACACGACCGTCTGCTTCTTTGCCCGCAGCCCCTATGATCCCGACGGCAACATCGACAGTTGCACTCTCCGTCTGCTGAACCGGCCGAAGAGCGCCAAGACCGACGGGTTCCGGATTTGCTTTACCCCTCCCATAGAGGAAGGCACCTACGTCATCGAGGAGACATGCGTCGATTCGTGCGGCGCCGTCTGTGCGGACACATTCACGGTGACATTCAATATCAACGACCCGCCGGTGATCACCTGTCCGCCGAATCTCACCTTTGAGTGTGACAAGATCGGCGACTTCGGTCAGCCGACGGTCACCGACGACCAGCCGAATCCACAGGTCAGCGTGACCCGGGATTCGGTCGGAAGCCCGGGGTGTCCGCAGGCGTACCGCCTCACCCTGACCTACGTTGCCACGGACGTGTGCGGCGCTGCGGACACCTGCAAACAGATCATCACCGTCGTCGACACCACGCCGCCGCAGATTGTCTGCCCGCGGGATACCACAATTGAGTGCGATGAGATCGGTGGGGAGGGCGCAAAGGCACTGCTGTCATTGAAGCCACCGGCCGGGGACGATCCGTTCAAGGGTGGCGGCTATGACTACAGGTTCGGGAGACCGAAGGTGACGGACAACTGCGATCCCGACCCGTTCTATGCGCTGGTCAATGTCTATCTGATCGACCACAATCCGTGCCATACTGTCATACGGCTCGTGTTCCTGTCGGCCGATCACTGCCGGAACATCTCCGATTCCTGCTATCAGCATGTCATCATCGTTGACAGCACACCACCGGAGATCACCTGCCCGCGCGACACGACGATCGAGTGCAGCACCTGGGATGCGGCCAAGACAATCGAGTCGATCAAGACCGTCAAGTCCTGCAAAAGTGGCGATCCCGGAACGGCTCCATGTGGCTGGCCGACCGCGCGCGACAACTGCGATCCTGAGCCGGTTATCTGTCTGTGCAAGATGCGGGTGAACACCAACAATCCGTGCGATGTGATCATCCAGTTGGGATTCATCGCGACCGATTGGTGCCAAAATGTCTCCGACACCTGCTGGCAGACGATCCATGTCGTCGATACGACCCCGCCGGTGGTCTCCTGTCCGCGTGACACGACGATCGAGTGTGATGAATTGCCCGACATCAAGATTGGCGGCCCGCCGCCGTTCGGGTGGCCGACCGCAATCGACAATTGCGATCCCAAGCCGGTGATCAAACTGGTCGCCGTCCAGCACGGAGGTGAGTTCCCGTGCAAGGCATATGTCCGGCTCGGTTTCCATGCCTACGACCGTTGCCACAACTTCTCCGACACCTGCTGGCAGACGATCTACATCGTCGACACGACCCCGCCGGTGATCACCTGTCCGCGCGACACGATTGTCGAGTGCGACGAGGTAGACGGTACCAGACCGCATAAGGGTGACCCGCAGTCACCGTACGGCTGGCCCACGGCCACCGACAACTGCGATCGCGAACCGCGCATCGAACTGGTTTCCGTGCAGGCGGGCGGTGTGGGATGTCGGGTGTTCTACCACTATGGTTTCCAGGCGTTTGACGCCTGCGGGAACAAGTCGGACACCTGCTTCCAGACGGTTACCGTGGTTGACACCACGCCGCCAGAGATCGTCTGTCCGGATCCGTTGACCTATGAATGTGACGAGGTTCCGCAGACATTCCCACCGCCGAAGGCGACCGACAACTGCGACGAATCACCGGTGGTGAAGGAGATCGGGCGTGCCTCGTCGACGACGCAGGAATGTCCGCAGGGCTACCACTTGACAATCATGTGGGAGGCGAAGGACAACTGCGGCCTGGCCGATACCTGCACCCAGGTCGTCAACGTCGTCGACACGACCCCGCCGGTGATCACCTGTCCGCGCGACACGATCGTCGAGTGCGACGAGGTAGACGGCACCGCACCGCAGAAGGGCGACCCGCAGTCACCGTACGGCTGGCCCACGGCTACAGACAACTGCGATCTCAAGCCGCGCATCGAGCTGGTGTCCGTGCAGGCGGGCGGTGTCGGGTGTCGGGTGTTCTACCACTATGGTTTCCAGGCGTTTGACGCCTGCGGAAACAAGTCAGACACCTGCTTCCAGACGGTTACCGTGGTTGACACCACGCCGCCAGAGATCGTCTGTCCGGATCCGTTGACCTATGAGTGTGACGAGGTTCCGCAGACGTTCCCGCCACCGAAGGCGACCGACAACTGCGACGAATCACCGGTGGTGAAGGAGATCGGGCGTGCCTCGTCGACGACGCAGGAATGTCCGCAGGGCTACCACTTGACAATCATGTGGGAGGCGAAGGACAACTGCGGCCTGGCCGATACCTGCACCCAGGTCGTCAACGTCGTCGACACGACCCCGCCGGTGATCACCTGTCCGCGCGACACGATCGTCGAATGCGACGAGGTAGACGGCACCGCACCGCAGAAGGGCGACCCGCAGTCACCGTACGGCTGGCCCACGGCCACCGACAACTGCGACCTCAAGCCGCGCATCGAGCTGGTGTCCGTGCAGGCGGGCGGTCTGGGGTGCCGGGTGTTCTACCACTATGGTTTCCAGGCGTTTGACGCCTGCGGAAACAAGTCGGACACCTGCTTCCAGACGGTGATTGTGGTTGACACCACGCCGCCAGAGATCACCTGTCCGCGGGATACCACGATTTCGTGTGACGAGACCGACGGCGATGCCGCCAAGGCGCTGACATCGCTTAGACCGCCGACCGGCAGCGATCCGTTCAAGACGCCGCCGCCGTATGACTACCGCTTCGGCAGGCCGACGGTGAAAGACAACTGTGATCCGAATCCGGTCTATGCGTTGGTCAACGCCTACGCACTTGAGATCGGCCCGTGCCGCTCGGTCATCCGGTTGGTCTTCCAGTCGGCCGACCATTGCCCGAACATCTCCGATTCCTGTTATCAGAGCATCATCGTCGTCGATACGACGCGGCCGGAGATCTTCTGTCCGGAGCCGTTGACCTATGAGTGTGACGAGGTTCCGCAGACATTCCCGCCACCGCGGGCGACCGACAACTGCGATGAATCGCCGGAGGTGAAGGAGATCGGGCGTGCCTCGTCGACGACGCAGGAATGTCCGCAGGGTTACCACCTGACCATCATGTGGGAGGCGAAGGATAACTGCGGCCTCGCCGATACGTGCACCCAGGTCGTCAATGTCATCGACACGACGCCGCCGCAGATCACCTGCCCCCCGGACACGACCTTCTACTGCGGTGATCTCGAGGCTCTGAACAAGGTCGAATCAATCAAACCGCAGGATCCGCGGACAGCCCTCCAGAAGGGCGGCAGCTGCATATTCGGTACACCGATCGTGAAGGACAACTGCGATCCGGAGCCGCTGCGGGCACTCGTGAACGCATATCCGATCCAGACCGACACCTGTCCGGTGATCTGGCGGTTGGTCTACATATCGGCCGACCATTGCGGGAACTATTCGGATTCGTGCTATCAGAACGTGTTCTTCGACGACACCACGCGTCCGATCTGCCACGTGCCGAACGACACGGCCATCTTCATCTGCGATCCGAAGCTGCCGGTCTGTCTGCCGGTCTGGGGCGAGAACGATTGCGGTGAGCCTGTCTGCAGGATCGCGAGCGGCCCCGGCCAGTTGGTCGACAAGCAGTGGTGCTACACGCCAACAGCTCCCGGAACCGTCTCGGTGACTATCGCCTGCACTGACCGGTGCGGCAACGAATGCCGTTCAACCTTCCGGGTGACGTTCCGGTTCAACAACCCGCCGTTCATCGAGTTGCCGCCGGACTTCACCGTCTTCCTGTGCGAACCGGACACGATCTGCTTCGGGCCGATTCCGGAATTCGACCTGGACCACAACGGTGCGTATGACCAGATCAACTTCGGGTGGGTCAACGAGCGTATTGACCGGGCCTGCTTCGAGGCCGACACCGCCGGTGTCTACACCATCATCGTCTGCCTGGTCGACTCGTGCGGCGCCATGGCGTGCGACACGGTCCACATCACGGTGAAGTTCAACCGGCCGCCGGTTTGCGAAGTGCCCAACGACACCACCATCTTCCTGTGTGAGCCGAGGGAGGTTTGCCTCCCGGCCGGCGCCACCGACCCGGACAACAACCTGGCGTCCTGCGGTCTCATGGGCAAGAGCCCCGGTACCTATGACAAGGGCCAGTGGTGCTACACACCGCAGGGCAACGAGACCGTTGACGTCGCCTTCGCCTGTGTGGACTCGTGCGGCGCAAAGTGTGAGAAGACCTTCCACGTGACCTTTATGCTGAATCGGCCGCCGGTCTGCCAGGTCCCGAACGACACCACGATCTTCCTGTGTGAGCCGAAGGAGATCTGCCTGCCGTACGGCGCCACCGATGCCGACGGCAATCTCAAGGAATGCCACGTCATCGGCAGCGATAAGAGGACCGTGGGTTACCAGTGGTGTTTCTATGCAGAGCGTGACACAGCAATGAGCGTCACGATTCACTGTGAGGACTCATGCGGCGCCTACTGTGAGAAGACCTTCCGGGTCACAATCGATGTCAGCGAACCCCCGGTCTGTCCGCCGGTCAACGACACGACCATCGCGCTCTGTTCCCCGGTGGATGTCTGCATACCGGTCGGCGTGCTCGGGTCGACTCCGAGCACCAAGACCGCGCCGTCGTCCGACGTCCGTCGCAGCAGCGACGGCAAGAGGCCGACGCGCATAGGCAACGGGTCCACGGCGGCTTCAGCGTACAATCCGCCGACCCAATCCGTGGCGGGTGTCGCATTCACCTGCCGGATCATCGCCGGTCCCGGCTACCTGGGCGATGGCTACTGGTGCTACACGCCGCCCGACCACGACACGGCCGTGACCGTCACCATCCAGTGCGTGAATGAGTGTAAACAGACGTGTGAAGAGACGTTCACGGTTACGTTCAACATGAACGAACCGCCGGTTTGCAAGTTCAAGGAGTTGGCGCCGCCGATCTGCACACCGGCGATCGACTTCGTGGCGTTCACCTCGACCGATCCGGAGGGCGGCCCGACCAATTGCACGCTCTACGGTCCGGGCGAACTGGTTTCCGGCGGCTGGCAGTATCAGGATCCCGTGCCGGGAAGCCACATCAGCGTCACCGTCGTCTGCAAAGACACGTGCAATGATTCGTGCACGATCGCCTTTGAGCGGAGCTACCCGGAGCGCCAGCCAACCGAGTGCCACTTGCCGAACGACACGACGATCTTCCTCTGCGCGCTGAAGACCGACTCGCTGCCGGTCTCCGGCGGCTCGGAAGGGGCGGAGTGCCGCATCATCAATGGCCCCGGTATGCTGCGCAATAGGCACTGGATCTACACACCGACCGGCGAGCAGACGGTGAATGTCACCGTGAGGTGCGTCTCACTGTGCGACTCGTGTGAAGGGTCATTCGCCGTGACCTACGAGCTCAACGAGCCGCCGGAGTGCAAGGTGCCGCGTGACACAACGATCTTCTTGTGCACGCCCGCAGAGGTCTGTCTACCCTATGGCGCGACCGACGCCGACGGCAACCTCGCGTTCTGCCGGATCGCGGGCAACGACACCAAACCCACAGAGAAGACCGAGTGGTGCTTCTATGCGGACCGCGATACGACGCTGAGCGTGACGATCCGTTGCGAGGATGAATGCCAGACCTATTGTGAGAAGACCTTCCACGTCACCTTCGTGCTCAATGACGCGCCGATCTGCAACCTGCCGCGCGACACTACTATCTTCCAGTGCACGCCGACCCAGGTCTGCTTGCCGGCCTCCGCCACCGATCCCAATGGCAACTTCAGGGCCTGCCAGATCACCAGCGGACCGGGACAGATCTCCGGCGGCAACTGGTGCTACACGCCGACCGGCGATCAGACGGTCAACGTTACCATCCGATGCAGTGACTCGTGCGACGCCTACTGTGAGAAGACGTTCCGGGTGACCTTCGACATCAACGATGGTCCGGTGTGCAATGTCCCGCGCGACACCACGATCTTCCAGTGCACACCGGCGCAGGTCTGCCTGCCGGTGTCGGCTACGGACGTCAACAACAACCTCAGCGGGTGCCGGATCTACACCGGGCCGGGGCAGCTAATCAGCGGCAACTGGTGCTACACGCCCAGCGGCGACCAGACGGTCACCGTCACGATTCGCTGTACCGACGCCTGCAATGCCTTCTGCGAGAAGACGTTCCGAGTGACGTTCAACATCAACGATGCACCCATCTGCCAACTCGGCGCCTACACTCAGCCAGCGTGCACAACGTCGGTCATGTTCGTGCCGATCACGGCCACCGATCCCGAGCAGGGTCCGGTCACCTGTCAGCTAATCTCTGGCCCCGGCCAGATGGTTCCAGGCGGCTGGCAGTACACGCCGGTGCCGGGCCAGGCGTTCTCGGTCACCATCCGTTGCCAGGACGCTTGCGGCGCCACGTGCCAGAGCCAGTTCGAGGTAGCGGTGCCGCAGTGCGCGCCGCCGATCTGCAACCTGCCGCCGGACACCGCCATCAGACAGTGCACGCCGACCCAGGTCTGTCTGCCGGTCTCGGCCACCAGCCAGAACCCGCCGGTCACCTGCGTCGTAACCAAGGGCAAAGGACAGGTAACCGGCGGCAACTGGTGCTACACGCCAGCCGGTACGGAGACCGATACCGTGACCATCCGTTGCACCGACGGCATCGGCAACTTCTGCGAGAACTCGTTTGTCGCGCGGTTCCACGTCAACACTGCGCCGACCTGCACGATCTGGCCGCACGATACGACGGTCGTCCTCTGCCAGAATCCGTCGCAGATCTGCATGCCGGTCGCGGCCACTGACGTGGACGGGAACTTCCGTGAGTGCACGGTCACCAAAGGCCCCGGCGCGATTGTCGGCGGCAACTGGTGCTACGCACCACCGAACGAGAACGAGGTCGATGTGACCATCCACTGCGCCGACAGTTGCGGCGCATACTGCGAGAAGACCTTCCATCTGCAGCCGCTCTACAACGACCCGCCATTCTTCCGCCACGTGCCGGAGGAGACGACCCTGGTCGCCTGCGGGTCGCAGCAGGTCTGTGTGCCGATACCTGTCGGCGACAACGACAACAACGTGACCAGCTGCGTGGTCACCAGCGGGCCCGGCCAGATTACCGGGGGCTCGTGGTGCTACACAGCGACGGGCAGCGGGACATTCACGGTCAAGATGCTCTGCACGGACGCCTGCGGCGCCACGGCGCAGCGGACGATGAAGGTCAACATCCAATATGCGTCGTCGCCGGTGTGCAACCTCCATGCGGATACGTCCTACATCCTCTGCCAGGCGGGCACAATCTGTCTGCCGATCTGGGGCACCGGTCCGGAACCTGTCGGAGTGACCTGTCAGATCCTGACTGGCCCGGGGTACATCAGCGGCAACTACTGGTGCTACTATGCCTCGGCCAACGCAACCGTCACGGTCGGCATCAGGTGCACGAACCCCTGTGGTGAGCAGTGCACCGGCAGCGAACGCACCTACCGAATCCGAATCGACGCGCACGATTGCCAGGGCGGTACGGCCGGGATCAACTTCACGCCCGGACCCCAGGTTGCCTCTGTCCTGCCTGGTGACGTCGATCGGTCCGGCGTCGTCGATCTCGTCGACTTGGCGAAACTCATGCAGTACCTCCGCAGCCAGAGCTCCGGCGTCAAGACCGGCGCAAGCAGGGTCGGTGCGGCATCGGCACCCGATCGTGGCACGTTCGACATCCAAGCCGCCGATGCTAACTGCGACGGCGCGGTCGACAACCGCGACGCTGACGCCCTGTCGAATTACCTATTCAACAACGGCAAGCGGCCGTGCTCCGACAAGAGCAGCAATGGCACCGGAACAACGAAGTCACCAACCCGTGTAGGTGGCTCAGGAGGCGGAAACTAAGCCGTAGCGTCCACTTCACGGCAATCCACATGCGGCCCCCCGGATCGACCGGGGGGCCGTTCCATTTGGGGTCGATGACGCGTAGAGGCGGGAGGCTCACCCCTCCCCGCCGTCGCGGGTCGGGGTCTGCGACGAGCCGCCCCTACAGGCGGTGTTTGGGCGGATGACAACGGCCCCGTGTGTTCTCAGAGGCCGTCATATTGCCGAAGACACTCGATCTACGGACCGCAGCAGCAGGAGCGCGCTCTCATTGCGGCGGCAACTGGCAATACGCGGCCCACCAACACGTTAGGCCACAAACCCAGACCGCCATTTCAGCGGAACGATGGCAGGGCTATGCCCGATCGGGCGGTCAGGCGGGCTGTTCTCACAGATGCCGGAGGCCGGACTCGAACCGGCACGCCCCTTGAGGGACAAGGGATTTTAAGTCCCTGGCGTCTGCCATTCCGCCACTCCGGCGAGGAGACCGCAGGCCAAAGATAAAGCCCGTTGGGATTTCCGCTACAGAAGGAAAAGAAAAAGGCGGGTTCCGGAATCGAACCGGAGTATAGAGGTTTTGCAGACCTCCGCCTTACCGCTTGGCTAACCCGCCACAAATGATCTGGTGATTCTGAAACTGAACGTCGCGAACCTCGAGCGCATTACCATCCCTCGGTCCGAATAAGCGATTGCCTCCCAAGAGGAAAACACAGACGGCAAAGCAGGATCGGTCTCGCAACGCATCCAAGCTCGCCGCGCCTCACGTCCACTTTGGTGAACAAGGGGCTCAAGCCCCTTGTTTGCCCCGCGTACAGACATGACCGTGGATTATCAAACCGACTCCGGTCACCTCCGGATCAAAAGAGCGGGAAACGGGATTTGAACCCGCGACATTCACCTTGGCAAGGTGACGCTCTAGCCAACTGAGCTATTCCCGCCTCATCCCACCGCCAACTATATCGGCAGATTCTCCCCCTGTCAATGACGATTTGCCCGGCGCCGGGCCGCAAGCGGTGCGAACCCCCTCTCGACTCAGAGCACGAGCCACGGAGCCAGTCGTTTGATGTGCCCCTTAGCGTCGGCGGCTCCGACGGTGTCCCCGAGTTCCTTCAGCAGATTCGATCGTACCCGCCAGGCCCCAATCAAGAACGAATCGACGGCCAAGGCCGAGTCGGCATGCGCCAGCGCCAGACCCCGCTGCCCCGTGTCCATATACCATTCGGCCATGAATGCGTCCGGCAGCGCATAGTCCTGCGGCCCCCGGCGCTTGACATCGCGCATGGCGGCGACGGCCGAGTCGTACTGGTTGCGGACCAGGAAGTTGAACGCGGCATTGACTCCCTGGGCCAGTTCGATCGACGGCCACACCGAATCGGCGCCGGTGTACTCCCCTTTGCGCTTGTGTACTGCCAGAACGCGCCCCGGGATCGGAAAGGGGATCGGGTAGTAGTTACGCCGGAACTTCTCGTGCAGGACCAGCGCCCTCTCCGCTGGGGCCGAGGGCTTGTGGCCGGTCGAGAACAGGATGTAGTCGGGATCCTGCGCCAGCACGTAGCTGGCGTTGAAGTTGCGCTCCCTCCATGAACTCACATTGCCGGGAATCGACTCTGGGTGGCGCGCCACGGTCGAATCGGTCAAGCCGAGCATGTCGATGACACGATGCCCGGGCAGGTCATAGGCGATCTTCCCAATCGTGGAGGCTGCCAGTGAGAACGGCGTGGTGTCAACACCGCGCAGCCTTCCCGCCACGGTCGTCATCTTCATCACGAGCCCCATCTCCAGGGCGCGCGTGGAGAGGAGGATCTCGCGCGGCATCCACCAGCCCAGGCCTCCCCAGACGGCGACGACAGGCACCAGCAACCACAGGGAATAAGCCCGATGAAGCAATCGTGCCGAAATCTGAGCCAATGCGCCGAGAACCGAGACGACCAACAGCACAAGCACGGGCGCGAAGAAACGGTGCGGCCGCAGAACGTCACCGCCGACGGCGACAATGTAGAGAGTGAAGATCAGCCACATGACCGGGACGATTCGCCATCGTCCGCGAAGCACGAAGACCGCAAGGAGAACCAAGGCCAGACACACGCCCCACAGCCCGTACTGCTGCAGAAAGAACCAGGCATAGCGCAGCCCGCTGGCGAAATACTCCCACGCCAGACCGGTCTTGGCATAGAACGGATTCGGCAGCAGGGAGCCGTAATAGGCCAGCTTGAAGACGGCAAAGGGGATGAGCAGGAGCGCGACAGTCGCGAAGAGCTGCACCGCCCGCTTGATCCCATCGCCGAGCCACCACTCGCCGACGACCAGCACCAGCCAAATCAATCCCCCTTCGGGTCGGGTGAGAATGCCAAGCGTCAGGGCTACGATGACCAACGGCGACCTGCGCAGCCACCACCACAGGGCTAGGCTGACCCACATGCCAAAAAAAGCAGTCTCCAGACCGGACACCGACCAGTACGCCAGCGAACCATTGCCCGCCAACAGCAGGGCGCCGAACACTCCTGCCCAGTGAGCGAATCGGGATCCGGGGAAGACACTCGCCCAGACGGCGCGCGACAGGAGCGCCGTCAGGACGATCATACCCCCGGCCGACACCAATCCCAGGACCTTGGCCGCCAGATCGAAGCCCACACCCAGCAGACCGGCAAGAATCAGCCAAACAACCCAGAGGAAGTTCGTGTACCCCTCGACGTGCTCCCAGGGATTGAACACCAGTCCATAGCCCGCCAGCGCATTGTGCGCGTAGCGGTAGGAGATGTAGGCGTCATCCTGTGTGAACCACAGCGCCCGCGCCTGGAGCACGAAAAGGACGAGCGCCACACCGACCCCCACCGCGACGATGAGGTTGTCACGCGACGCGACGCGCGCGGCTCTGTGCGGACCGCGCGGCGCCCCCTTGGTCCTCTGAGATTGTCCCGCAGTCATTGCCAATGCCAGAGCCGGCACACGGCGCTCCCTGGTAAAGGGCCGCGTCGACCGGATACTCCTATCTCACGGGCGACACGCCCGATGACGCTCTAATCAATGAGGTGATTGCCGTTGAGGCAAACGGTTTGCCCGGCGGCGCACTCGCCCGGTCGGGCACTGATTGCCCCGGCGTTCAGAAGGCGATGCTCGCCCGGCCATGGATGTTGCTGTGTGGCGCCATCATCCAGGGGATGTCCTGGTGCTCCAACGCCGCGAAGAACACCTCGACGATCTCCGGGTCAAACTGGATTCCGGCAAAGGCACAGAGCTCTTCGCGCGCCACGTCCAGTGTCTGCCCCTGACGGTAGGGACGGTCGGAGGTAATCGCGTCGAAGGCATCCACAACGGCGAGGATCCGCCCCTCGACCGGGATCTCCTCCCCCGCCATGCCAAAGGGGTATCCGGTGCCGTTGAAGCGTTCATGGTGGTAGTATACATAGGGGATTGCCGGCTTCAGGAATGGGACACCCTCGATGATTTTGGCGCCGATTTCGGGGTGCGTCTTCATCAGGGCGAATTCGTCGGCGGTCAGCGGCCCCGGCTTGGAGAGGATCCGATCCGGCACACCGATCTTGCCGATGTCGTGCAACGTGCATCCCATCCACAGCCCGAAGAGCCGTTCCTGGTCCCATCCCAGACGGTTGCCGATGGCACGCGCCAGGAGCTTCACGCGATCGGTGTGGCCGCGCGTATAGGGGTCGCGGATTTCAATCGCATTGGCCAGGGCCGAGACCGTATCGAGATAGGCGCCGTGCAGGTTCTTATAGAGGCGTGAATTGTCGATCGCGATCGCCGCCTGGGCGGCGGTCATCTCCACAGTGCGCAAGGTACCGTCGCCACACGGACCGGCATTGGGACGGCGGACGATGTTGAGCACGCCGATGGCGCGCCCCTTGATCATCAGCGGCTGGCAAATGCGATCCTGGTGCGGCGCCCCTTGTGGGAACAGTTCTACCTGGTGATCGGTGAGGAGAGCCGGCCGGCCGGTGGCCAGAACAGTCGAAGAAACCGCACTCTCGCCACGAAGATACTCAAGGTGGCCGGGGTCATGGATGGTCGACCGCTCGCCCTCCAGCCCCTGCAGCTCCATCCGCCCGGTCTCCGGGTTGTGCAGCAGGACAGAGACGGCGGAAGCCGAGAACTCCCGCAGGACCGTTGACAGAATCAGCGACAGAATCTGCTCAAGCTCCAGCGATGACCCGATGGCGCGCATCATCTCGGAGAGCGCCATCTGCTCGCGCAGTTGCATGTTCTCGCGCCGCAGACGGCAGTGCCCCAGTCCCCGGTGCACGGCGGCGCTCAGCAATTCGAGCTTGAAGGGCTTGATCAGGTAATCAAATGTCCCCGACTGCAGTGCCGAGATCGCCGTCTCGACGGTCGGGTGGCCGGTGATGAGGATCGACACCGCCTGCGGTTGCAGACTCCCGGCGACGCGGATCACATCGAGGCCGGAGCCCTCGCGCAAACGCAGGTCGACCAACAGCAGATCGACCGGCTGCATTTCCAGGATCTGCTGGGCCTCGCGGCACGTCCCGGCCACAAGGACAGTCAGCCCCGGCTCGTGTTCCAGCCAATCGTGGAGTAATTGCCGGATCGACGGCTCGTCGTCCACCACGAGAACCGTCGCCGGCAGACCTCGCGTCTCCGGCTCGATGAAGTACATCTGAGGGGATTATCGGCCTAATGGCACAACGCGTTCACCTGCAATCTGGGCATTGTTCTCCCATGAAGTCCGTGGTATGCAGGCGCTTGCGAGGTTGCAGACGCGTGACCGGCGATGTGCACAGGGCCGACGGGCAGACCCGCCGAGGTCAGTAATCGATCCCCTTCTGGGCCAACTCACCCTTCTGGTACGGGTGCTTGATCTCGCGCATCTCGGTGACCAGATCAGCTCGTTCGAGTACTCCCGGCGGCGCCCCCCGTCCCGTCATCACAATGTGCACGGTCGCGGGCTTCTGCTCGATCAACTGCAGGAGATCATCGGCAGTGAAGAACCCCAAATGGCATCCCACGAAGATCTCATCGAGGATCACCAAGTGCCATTTCTCAGAGGCAATTTCCTCTTTGACCTCACGCAGCGCCGCCAGCGCCGCCGCTCGATGCACCTCGCGCGGGAGCTTGTCGTCGACAATACCGACAAATCCTTCCCCCTTCTGACGCACCTCGACATACGGGGCGAGCAGCTTCAGCCCATCGAGCTCGCCGTAATGCCATGACCCCTTGATGAACTGCCAGATGAGCGTACGCAGGTTGTACCCGGTGGCGCGCACCGCCATGCCCAGGGCAGCGGTTGTCTTCCCTTTACCATCACCGGTGTAGCAGATCACCAGCCCTTTGCGGACTTTGATCTTGGGTGGATCGAGTGTCATTTTGTTTCCTCACTCCGTGCCTTTGGTGCCCCACCCGCAGGGTGGGAGAGGTTTCATCGATCCGAACGGCCTCCCACCCGTCGGGCGGAGCACCCGGGGCCGACATTACGTATAAGTAGGTGTGGTGGCAATCCGATATTCTGTCATGAAATCGCGCCAGATCGCCCTCGTCATCGTCGCCTCTCTGGCAGTCATCGCCCTCTGGCCTCGGTGCGCAGAGGCAGACAACATCGTCCGCATCTCCGACACGGCGATTGCGGCAGGTGACAAGTTCGTGCTCGACGTGGAACTCGAGACGAGTTCTTTCCTGAGCGGATGGAACATCCTGCTGCGCTGGAGCAGCGCGGATGTTCGCTGCGATTCGGCGGTCATTGAGCCGTCGCAGTTTGGCCCGCGTTTGCTGGCGGTAGCAGTGCCGATAGACTATGGGAATCGTGTGATCCGTTTCGCACTCATTCCACTCGATCAGAATCGGCCGTACCCGTTTGTAAGTCCGGGACGCTACACTGCGGCACGCCTTTTCTTCTCATCATCCAGCGCGGCCATCGACCAGATCGCGTTCGTCGATTCCGCCATCGTCCAGCAGTCGGGGGCCCCACAGAAATCCACATTTGCGACCCTGAACAACACGCAGATCCTCCCGGCCTTCGTTCCCGGCACCATCACCATCGGCCATCCGGCAGCGGCGACAATGAGGGTGTTGCCGGCGGCGCTGTCGTTCCGGGGAGAGATCGGCGGCTTGGACCCACGTGGGCAAGTTCTGTCGATTACCTCGTCGACGGGCGCGCTATTCGACTGGTCAGCGCACGGGAACAGCGCCTGGCTGGATATCTCGTCTCCTGCGGGCAAGGCACCGGCGTACCCGGAAATAACCGTTGACCTCTTTGGGCTCGACCTGGGGCTTTACTACGACACGATCACGGTCGAATCCCCGCGCGCGCAGAACTCCCCGATTCGCATTCCGGTGACACTGCGAGTCGACACCGCCAGTTCACGTCCCCCCATCGACGTCGGCTTCGAGCTGTTCCAGAACCATCCGAACCCGTTTGTCACCTACCACGATCCTGAGACCGAGATCCGCTACTATCTCAAGGACTCGGATCACGTGCAAATCCGCATCTATGACGCCATGGGACGCCCCATTCGTACGCTCTTCAGCGGCTATTTGGCTGGGGGTGACAGAACGCTGCGTTGGGATGGCCGCGACCAGAACGGGATCATCGTAGCGTCCGGACACTATTTCTGCCGGATGACAACCTCAAAGGGGACGATCACCAAACCGATGGTCGTCATAAAGTAAGACTTGCGAGAACGCCACTAAGCGCCTGTGGTGCAATTTGATAGCCAGCGCATCGTAAGCACTCTGCACCCACCGATCTCAGGCGGTTCCCGCGCGCTCGTCAGGGAACACCTTCCCCGGATTGAGGATGCCATCCGGATCAAACGCCGCCTTCAGCCGCTTCATGAGTGCCAGCTCCGTCGGCCCGACCGCAATCGGCAGGTATCGCTTCTGCACCCAGCCGATCCCATGCTCGCCGGAAATGGCGCCGCCCATGGCGACCACCCGCTCGAACAACTCGGTGATCGCTCCGGGGATGCGGTCATTCCATTCTGTGTCGCTCAGGTCGCGCTTGAGGATGTTCACGTGCAAATTGCCGTCGCCGGCGTGGCCATACGTGATCGCCGAGAGACGGTAGCGCGCGCAGATTTCGCGCACGACCCGCACCAACTCCGGGAGGCGTGCCCGCGGCACGACCGTATCTTCCTCTTTGTAGACCGAGATTGATTTGACTGCTTCACCGATCCCACGACGCATCTCCCAGAGTTCTTCCATTTTCGTGCAATCATCAGCCAGGAGGACGTCGCGCGCGCCCTCGGCAAGACAGATATCCCCCACGACTTCTGCGTCTTTCTCCAGAAGCGGACGATCGTTCCCATCCAGCTCCAGCATCAAATGGGCGTCGGCATCGGATTGCGGGAATGACTTGCCGAATTTCCCTTCTGCGCAACGCACGGCTGCGCCCTCGAGGTACTCGGCTGCCGAGGGTGTCAGACGAGCCAGGAAGATCTTGGTCAGCGCTGTTGCCGCTGCTTCCCCTTGATCGAACGGCGCCACCAGCATGATGCGTTCTTTCGGCAGCGGAATCAGCTTGAGCACAATCTCGGTGATCACGGCCAGCGTCCCCTCGGAGCCGATCAGCAATTGGGCGAGGTTGTACCCGGTCACATTCTTGAGCAGCTTCCCACCCCAGCGGATCAGATCGCCATTGGGAAGGACCGCTTCGACCCCAAGGACATAGTCCTTGGTCACGCCGTATTTCAGCGCCCGCGGTCCGCCGGCGCACTCGGCGAGATTCCCACCGAGAAAGCACGAGCCACGGCTCGCCGGATCAGGCGGGTAGAACAGACCCTGCGCTTCGACCGCCTCCTGCAGAACCTGCGTGATCACGCCCGGCTGCACGACGGCCACAAGATTGTTGGCGTCAATCTCGAGGATACGATTCATCCGATCCAGCGAGAGACAAACACCGCCGCAGACCGGCAATGCGCCGCCGGACAGGCCGGTCCCGCCACCGCGCGGTGTCACCGGCAGACGCCGCGCCGCGCAATGCCGCATGACCGCCTGCACATGTGCGGTCGTCTGCGGCCGCACCACGACCTCGGGCGGGAAGCACAAGTCCTCGGTCTCGTCGGCGCCGTATATGTCAAGATCGGGCTTGTCGGTCAGGACATAGTCGGCACCGCAGATGGCGCGGAAGACGGCCAGATCTTCTGGAGTCGAGGCGTTGAATCGCGGGATCGGGTTTCTTGTCAAAGAACAGCCCGTGGGAGATGATCGGTGTAGGGTGGGCGCTCTGAACCCACCTCTCGGCGACGACACAACACGGTGGGTGCAAAGCACCCACCCTACCGCGGAAGGCCCGCTTTCAGCCGGTCAATCGTCCGGCTGATGCGGGGAAGATAATACACCATCAGCAACAAAGGGCCAGCGGCGAATAGAACAATCGGTACCCAATTGACCTCAGCGTGACCGGTGCGCGCACCGGCTACGATGCCTTTGATGATAAAGAGAAAGAGGAGATCGACACACACGAACACCGCCATCATCATCTCGCGCAAGATGGCGTAGACCTGCTCCCGGAGCTCCGGCGGAAGGGCCTTCACCTCATCCTTCCGTGGGTAATTGCACGCCTGCGGGAAACGCAGGAGGACAAAGACGCCGATGCCAAGCAGTGTGGCGACAATCGGCAGGCTCCAGAGTTCCCAACCCGACTTGGCGGCGAAACGATTGGGGTTCCCTTTGCCGTCGAAGTGCACTGGAACCTGGTCCGGGAGTTGGTCGTAGGCCGACAGGGGAACCCACCAGATCCAAATCAGGAGCGCGATGTGGATCCACGCCAGCCACCGGGCAGTTCCCTCACGCGGAAACACGTGCTCCTCACCAGTCGGAATCAGCGCAAAGGACGGGCGCGATAGGTCATGGTCGTCAGTTCGACCGGCGGAAACGCACCGAGCGCCCGTGCCGCCGCCGCGATCACGGCGTAGGGTGAATCGTACCGCACGCGGATCGACCAGGCACTCCACGCACCGTCAAAGGACACGACCCACTGTCCGTTCTGCCAACGCATGCGTCCGGTCACTTCGGGGTAGCGATGCTCCAACCAGCGGATCGTGAAGGTCGAATCCCCCGGTTCGCGAACAACGTGCCCGCGCCCGCGCGATACCAGCAGCGTGTCGTCATCGTTGACCAAAACCCGACGAATCGATAACCCCTGCCCGCTCGTGTCGGGGGTCATGACCAGCGTGTCCGAGTAGTTGACCATGAAATAGCGCCCGGTGCCGATCCAAGTCCCACCACGGACGGAGCAGAAGAAGCGAACGGGATCGAGGCGAAAGAGGCCCATAGTGTCCTGGGTGTGTCCGGCGACCGGAAACACCATTGCCGCCACAAGACCGAGGCAGAGTACGGTGATTGTCTTTCGTAGGGTGGGCGCTTCGCACCTACCATATCCCACTGCGGACAAGGGGCTTTCAGCCCCTTGATGGTGGGTGCAAAGCACCCACCCGACGAATCTGCGCAGAGTACATCCGCCCATCTATCATTCTCCGATGATCTGCACGCGCACATTGCGTGAGCGCGGACGATTGTCGAATTCCAGGAAGACGATCTGCTGCCACGTCCCGAGAATCGGCTTCCCTGAGGACACGGCTGTCGTAAATGAGGTGCCCACCAGCGCCGAGCGCAAATGCGCATACCCATTCCCATCGCCCCAGGTGGAATCGTGGGCATACGGTTGTCCGGAGGGGATGAGCTTCTCCATCAGTGCCGGCAGATCCTGCCGGAGTCCGGGTTCGTTTTCGATTGTGGTCACGGCCGCGGTCGAGCCGATGGCGCAGACACTGACGATGCCCTCACGGATGCCGCTCTGGCGCACCGCCTCCTCCACCCGCGGCGTCAAATCAATAATGTCGCCGTCGCCGGTAGTGCGGAATGAGAGGGTCGCCGATTTCACCATGGCGTTGCTGAGCTGGGGCTCAAGACTCGGCTCGTCGGCCCCCCGACGCGGGCTTGGTAGGGCCGGTGCCCACACGGTCACCGATTACCAGAAAGCGCTTGATCTTCCGCGTGGCGGTCTTCTCGAACGGCTCCTGGCGCAGCTCCCATTCAACAATGCGTTTGTAGGTCGCCAACTGCGCGCACGCCTGACGTACGGCGACTGCGATGGCCTCACGCATGACCGCTTCGTCGGTCAGCGCCTCCGGCCGTACGGTCTGGAACCACTCCCGGTCCGGGACTATGATCGCGGCCACAGCCTCGCCGATCTTTCCCGGCCGTTTGCGCCCATAGACCACTGACTCGGAGATTCCCGGTTGATCGCCGAGGACCGCTTCGATCTCCTCCGGGTAGATGTTCTTCCCGGCCCCGGAGATGATGACATTCTTCAAACGACCGACGATGCGCAGGTGGCCATCACGCTCCAGCGAACCCAGGTCGCCCGTCAGCAACCAATCATTCTGAATCACGGCGGCTGTTTCGGCGGGACGCCGCCAGTAGCCGCGCATGATCATCGGCCCCTTGACCGCGATCTCACCGATGCCATCGGGCCGCGCGTCACGGATTGTCACTTGCACACTCGGCAGCGGCGGACCGACGGTGTCATAGCGATAGCCGCGCGGACGATTCACCGCCACGGCAGGCGCCGCCTCGCTGAGACCGTATCCCTGCAGAAGGGGCAGACCGATGGTATCGAAAAACTCCGCTACCTCCGGCGGCAGAGGGGCGGCGGCGGACACCACAAGGCGCAACGAACCCAGGCCGACCCGACGGCGCAACGGACGAAACAGAACCCGTCCCGCGCCGCGCCACCCGACCCGTCGCGACGCGCGCGACAACCCCATGAGCAACCCAAAGAAGGCGCGACGCGGCACGCTGCTTTCGGCGACGCGGCGTCTGATCGCCTTGGCGATCTTTTCAAACAGGAGCGGCACACCGATCACCCGGGTCGCCTGCGTCGTTTGCAGGTCCTCGAAGATCTCATACGATTTCAGACTGCGGGCGTACGCCACCTGCGCGCCGATCGAGAGGGGATACAAGAAGCCGATTGTACACTCATAGGCGTGATGAATGGGCAAGATCGACAGCATCTTGTCGCGCGGACCGACAAGGCCAAGCGCGCTGATTGCCCGCACATCAGCGACGATATTGGCGTGCGACAGCATCACGCCCTTGATCGTGCCGGTCGTTCCCGACGTGAAGAGGATCGAGGCGAGGCTCTGTGGGTCGATCGACGGCGGCGGGATCGCCCCCGCCGGCGCATCGAAGCCGGGCCAGATCTCCGACAGACGGATTAAGGTGACGCTGGCCCTGCGGCCCGGCAGTTCCGGGGTCGAACCGTCCGTGACCAGCAGCGTGGGCTCTGCCTCCACGAGAATGGCGGCGACCTCTCGCGGGGTTAAGAGCGGGTCGATGGGAACGGCCGTCGCGCCGGTCCAGAGGACGCCAAGATAGGTCACTCCCCAGGAAAAACGGTCTGAGACCCAGATTCCCACGCGACGGTCAGGTCCGGCCCCGTAATCGCGCAATCGGCGCGACAACCGCGTGATCGCCTCCACCAGCGACCCATACGACACCGGAACAAAACCGCCATCACGCCAGTGCCACAGCGCCGGCCGGTCGGGCCAGCGGCAGGCAGTGTCGAAGATCAATTCGGGAATCGTGGTGGGCGGCTGCGTTGCCATCACAAGACGCTCCCTGGCATCAGTGGAATTATACCCTGAGGCACCGGGAACGTCAAAGACTATACGGCGCAACGCGAAGGTTGGCGATGGGGGCGACTAGATCCGCGGCCGGAGCACATCGATCCGGTGTTTGACCTTATCCTCGATGTTAAGGATTTGCGCCCGGTCGTGGTAGGAGATGACGTCAAAACGGGTCAGCTGCTTCATTTCTGCGAGCACCGCCGTGATGTTGACCACGGCGCTTTCCACCATACGCATCGACTCAGTCAGGCGCCCGTCCGGATCGGCCAGGACGCCACGAGTGATCGCCATCTGTACCAGCTCGGCGTGGCCCATGATCGAGGTGGAGGCATTGTTAATGTAGTGTGAGAAGGTCGCACAGACGGCCTCGAGAATCTCCTTTGCCAGTTCCTCACGCGAAGTCCCGGCCGATTCCAGAAGCAGCGCCTCGGTCTCCTGGTAGAGTTCGTACAGCCGCTGGTTGGCGCGCGTGAGGATCTCCGCCGGCGAGCCGACCTCGATATCCAAATGCGACGCGATCGCGGAGAGATTCTCGGAGACCCAGCGGTCGACGAGCGACAAATCAAGTGGCCGGAGACCTAAAGCGCTCACGATCCGATGCTTGTCCTCCACGGCTGTCCGCGTCAACGCGGCCCGCGGCCAGATCCCGTGATGTGCCACCCGGTCCGCCAGCACCACCAGGAGAGTGAGGCGATCAGCGTCGGGACCATCGACGCGCAACGGCGACTCGTGATGGCGCGCAACGGCATTGATCAATTGCTCCGGCAATCCCCAGTTGGAAAACAGACTCGCACCGGCCTCGGGATGATCGATCCCGAAGCAGTCGCGTTCCGCCTCGCACCAGTCTTTGGCCGGATCGGCCTGGGAGAGAAAGGCCTGATAGGCATCGGGACAGGCACGACCCATGAGCAGAAGACCGGTGTCGTGAAGAAGCCCTGCCACGAAGGCCTCCTCCTGGGGCTGATACCCGATGCGCCCCGCCAGAAGCTGGGCGATCCCGGCGGATTCAAGCGAATGCTGCCAGAAGCGATTGAAGTCGAAGGGGGCATTGTCCTTCTCACCCGCGAAGACGTCGTAGACGGCGGTCGACAAAACCAACGACTTAACGGCACGGAACCCGAGCAGCACGACCGCCTGGTGCACAGTGTTGACCCGACCCTGTTGTCCGTACATCACCGAATTGGCCATCCGCAACAAGCGGGCCGTGATCGGCGCATCGCGGAGTATGATCCGGCTGAGATCGTACGCAGAAGTCTGCGGCGAATCGGTCACCCGCAACACTTCCATCAGAGTCTGGGGAAGTGTAAACAACTCCTTGATGGATAATATCTTATCGCGCAGCGCACTGTCACTCATCGTCGACCCCAACAGACGCAGCAAGCCCCCTCTGAATCCCGAGAGTCAGGGTGAACGGCGTCTAAACTGATTATCGGCCGGTTGAGCGGAATCTCAATTCCGATGATTGCGGTCGTGCAGATCCTCTGGCCGAAGTAGCCGCGGAGAATGCTGGGGAGGGTGATTTGCGGAGGTGGACATGCGGCAGAGGAAGTGGGCGGCCACATAGGGCCGCCACTACGAACGACCTCAGGAGTGTCTACAGGCCATTTCACAACCCGAATTGACGTGCCGTCGGGTGCCCACACCCGACGGCAGTGCCGAACATGGGCACCCGGCACGACGGACATGTCACAGTTCAGAGTGGGTTCTGAAACGGCTTGTAGTAGAATGAACGCACCCGACGTGGACACCGGGCGTCCTCGCCCGCCTCGACAGAGCTTGCGACGCCGGCAAAACGGATCAGACTCGAAGGTCAGGGGGCGTCGATTCTTGCGGTCGCCAAGCGCCGGTGTAAACGGGCGCGGCGCCGCAGCAGGGGATCGCGCGCGGCATCGACGTCCTCGCCGACCGCCTCCCGCACACGCAGCATCTCCAGTGCGTGGTCGACCACCGCCAAAGCCCCGGCGAAGTCGCGACGGCGATGCTCCAGATGCTTGGCGAGTTCCTCGGCAACATCGTGGCGTGTCGGATGCGCGGCCGCCAGCGATTCCCACTGCGCGTGCGCGGCCTCGAACTCTCGCTCCCGCTTGAGAATCCGTCCGCGCAGCTCATGAATGTGGGCTCGCTGCGACCGGTCCACGACCCGCTGCTCAGCTTCATCGAGTGCAGCCAGCGCGGGCCGGGCGCGACGTCGCCGAAACCATAAGTGCGCCAGCGCCGCCAGATCATCGGGAGCAGCAAGCCGGGGATGAACGGGGTGGGTCTGCCGATCAAGCCAGAGGGCGTAAACAAACAGCGACACCACGTCAAACCGATTGTGCTCGAAGACTGCGTGCAAACGCGGGCTGTGCCCTTCGCGCATGTACTCGAAATAGACCTGCGGCACTTCGGCCCCAGGCAGGTCCTCCCGTCGGGCGTACTTCAGAAGCTGCTCTTCCACCTGCACCAAAGCACAAGACGGCAGCCGATGGGCAAACAGCGCCCGTGTCGGCCACAACAGGTCCAGATGGGGTAGGGAGCGGAAGGCCGGATCGAGCCGCCAGAGATGGAACCGTCCCTCCAGAAGCGGAGCATCAAACGCCCGCCCGTTGTAGGTCACCAACGCCTTTGCCTGCGCGAAGCGGTCGGCGACACAGTCGAGCACGGCCGCTTCATCGGACGGGTCGGCCAGGAAGAACTGATCAACCCCGAACGTCGCGCCGGCGAATTGCCCGAGGGCGATGAGAAACGGTATGGTTCCGGCGCCACCGGACAGTCCGGTGGTCTCGCAGTCCAGGAACAGACAGTCGCGCAGAGCAACACGAGCGGCCGGATCGTCAAAGGGAATGCGCACTCCGGTGGCCTCAGCACCGGCGCCCATTTCGCCACCGGTGAGGGAATCCTGCGGTATGTGTTCACCCCACGGCTCTGCCGGGTCATGCTCCACCCGGCGATGCCAGAAACGCCCGCGACGTGCGTGTATCTCGACGGCGCCGACCGATTCGGGTCCAACCGGGCGCGGCGTTTCCGCTGGCGGTCGCACGGGGAACTGGGCGGCATACCGCTCCAGACGGGCCGAGAGCTTATCGGCTTCCCCTTCCATGCTCACCAACTGTTCGGGGCATTCCACATCCGCTTGGATAACCAAGCCCGGAGAACTCGTCAATCGCTTTTGCGGGAACGTCAAAACGAACCGCGGGCGGATCGAGCTTTCAGGCGGTCTGCGGCGTCGGCCACAGGGCGACGCGCGCCACGCTGTCGCGAATCTGTTCCAGACGGAACGGCTTGGCCAAGAGCGCATCGACGCCGCATTCGGAGAGCTGGCGCTTGTCGATCTGCGCGCCCCAGCCGGAGATGACGATGACCGGGAGACGCGGTTCCATGTCACGCGCGGCCCGGGCGACTTCCCAGCCGTTCACGCCCGGCATCCCCAGATCGGTAACGACGACGTCATGTCGTCCGCTGCGCATTGACACAATCGCTTGCGCGCCGCTGTCGATGGCTTCGACCTCATGGCCCGCCTCGCGCAGCGCTTCGCCAATCACATCAAGGATGGTCGCATCATCATCCACAAGTAGGACGCGACGCCCCTGGGGCCGGGGCGGCATGGGCTTCGCCGTGACCTCCACCGTGGCCTGGTTGGTGGCCGGCAGTTGGATCACGAATCGACTCCCCTTCCCCGGCTCAGATTCGACGTTCACGTGGCCGCCGTGGCGGGTGACGATGCTGTGGACGACGGCGAGACCCAGCCCTGACCCCTGCGGTCCTTTGGTAGTGTAAAAGGGTGAGAAGACCTTCGCGATCTCCTCCGGTGTCATGCCGGTGCCTTCGTCGGCGATCGACAGACGGCAGCACGTTCCGTCCCGTCGCGTCGCCAGAGTCAGCGGGCCGCCCTGGGGCATGGCATCCAGAGCGTTGAGGATCATGTTGGCGACCGTATCCACCAACTCCGAATGGACCCCGGAGACGATCGCCGCCGGGTGCAGGTCGGTGTCGATCGTGTAGACAATACCGCCCCGTTGCGCCTGGGTCTCCCAGCGGTGGCGCGTGACCTCGACCGCATCAGCGACGACCTGATTGAGATCGGTGGGACGCATTTCCGTGCGGTGTCCCTGGCGGAAGAATTCCTGAAGCCGTTTGACCGTCTCGCCGCCCTGCAGCGCGATCTTCTCGATCTGCGCCACCTGCCGCTTGATTTCGTCTATGTCATCCTTGATCTGCACCATCTGTGCCCGGCCCAGAATGGCGCCCAGCACGTTGTTGAGATCGTGGATGATGCCGGAGGCCATCTCGCCGAGGACGCGCATCTTCTCGGCGTGTGCCATGAGGTCGTTGGCTGAGGACGGCGGCGAATCGCCCCTCAAGGCCGCCGGGACGACATCCCGATGTGCCACTGCGGTGCCGGTCCCAGGTGTCTCCATCAACGATTCTCCCGCGGGGACTGATCGGTCAGTCACCGGGTAACCGGCGCCAGCTTACGCCATTCCGAGATGCCGCCGCGCTCCGACCGGGCGGACAAGGACGATTCCCTTGCGGGAGCAGCAGCCTGTTGTTCAAGTAACGAGGCCGGACGTGTCAGGCCATTTGTCCGCCGGATGCCGGTGTCACCCGTGAGGCCGGAGACCCATTCGGTCTCGGCAATCCGGCGATGGCGCTCAGGCACCAGATCGCCGTGGCCCATCCGCACCAGAAAACTCGAGGTCGATTCGTAGACGCGCGCGGCCGAGGCTTCAATCATCTTGAGGTATTTGATGGCATCCGCGTTCAAGTCGGGCTGCTTGTGGCGGATCAGCTCCGCCGACCCGATGATGCTGGTCAACGGGTTGACGATCTCCCGATTCAGATCCTTGAGGGCAGCCTCAAGCGCCGACTGATCACTTGTGGTGAACTCTCGTAGTGAACCATCGTCGCCGCGGGCGCCGCCTGCCCCCGGCTGGCCCGTCCACCGCCTGGCGAGAGCATTCGCCAGCGCCGCCAGAAGGAACTGATCGATGCGGTCCAGAGACGACCGATCCGGATCGCGCATTTCGATCACGTCGAGCACGCCCAGTCGTCGTCCTCCGGCGGTGATCGGGACCACACACCCCGTCTTGACACCTGCGGCCAGCGTCAGTCCCGCTTCATTCTCGTTCATCAGCGATTCGGGATCACCCTGGTCGATGCGCAAGAGCCGTCCGCTGTCCAACGCCCAGCGGTGCCATGGCAGGCGTCCCAGCGCAACGCGACTGGGAGCCACGCCCCGCCCAACACGCCCTGCCGTCGCGACTTCCTCCAGGTTGATCACCTCCGGGTCGCAACGGTACAGGCGCAGACCTGACACATCCAGAAGCTGCTTGGCAGCAGCGATCAGCGCGGCATCGTCACGCCATGCGACCGCGTCGTCCCACAGCTGCCGGACGAATGTCTCGACCGCCCGCAGACGGTCGGCATCTCGCGCCGCCGCCAGCCCCCGCAGCCAGAGGGAGAGAACGTCACTGATCACGGTCAGGACGTGCGCCTCGGATTCGCCGAAGCGCGCCACCCGACGGTGCGCCACCGTGACGGCGCCGGTCACTTCACTGCCATCGACGATCGGCACCACCAGACGGGAGCACATTCCCAGGCGGCATTCCCACGGCTCACCATCCATGCTGCCATCCACCGGCGCCATGCGCAGGTCAGGCGTGATCAGCGCGCGTCGCAACGCCATAACGCGACGGGTCGTGCTGTCGGCAATCGGCCAGCGGCGCCGGCTCTCGACGATGTGCTCACCGGTGGCGGCTTCATCCCCCATGACAACGCTGGCCCGATCCTCATGGTATCGGGCTTTGTTCAACCAGGCGACTGACAGGTAATCGAAGTCGAAGACACCATGCAGGGTGGCGGTGATAACCGGCAGTCCGCGCTCGAGCCGATCGACCCGGATCAGAGTCGGCAGCGTACTCCGCAGATTGCTGCAGAGCCTGCCGTAGGTGGCGCCCAACGTGGCGTCGGTCCAATCCGCCACGGCGCGGCCCACGAGTGCCCCAATCCCGAGCAGCATGCGGCGGGCCGGCGGATCGTGAGGATCAAGGCGCGGATTGTCCAGCAGGATCGCCGCATAGGCTGTACCATCGGCTCCCAGAGGAACCCCGACGGTGGCGGCGGCACCCAGCCTGACCGCTGGACTGACAACCAAATCGCGCTCCACGGCAGCGCGCCAGGCGAGTTCCTTCCGCTCCGCCCCACCATCACCCGCCCATCCGGGCACAGAGGCCAGAGTCGAACCCGCCTGCTCCGTAAGCGTCCCGACGCGCAGGGCGCGCCCACGGACGCGGCTGATCTTGAACACATGAGCGGCCTGAGCACCGGTCGCCGTGCGCAGCGCCGCGGCGACACCAAACAGCATGTCGTCAAGCGAAGTAGCCGTCGTCGTCACCCGCACAACCGCCTGCCAGAGGCTGTCGGCGGTCCGGCGGAACGCGCCTTCCCGTCTCCGAATGGGTCGGCTCCGCACGCCAGCATACAGCGTTACCAGCAATCCCAGACAGAGGCTGATCGCGAAGATCGTTGCTTCCCCCGATGGGACGACAAGACTGCTCCCAGTGGGAGCGTTTGGCCTGCCCACTAGGATCGCCAGCGCGACGGCCGACCAGAGGGACAGAATCAACGCCGCCAGCCGCGTCCGTCCACGAGCGGCACTGCCCCGCACACGCAGGGCGATCGCTAGGACAACAACCCCAGAGATCAAAGTGGCCCAAGCTAGAATTCCCGTGAGCATTGGACTTCCCCCTCCCACCCAGTCCATGACTCCGCGCATGGCTCCGGCCAGAGCCGGACCAGCGAAAGTCGGACATAAGGTGCTTGACGGCATCGTTCGATCAGTCCCGATCGATTGTCTCTACCGCCTCTTCTTCCCGGCGGTGTGCGAGATGGGTTCCATCCCGGCGAACCGTGAGCTCTCGCCGCAGAAGCCCCGGGGTGGGCTTAGCCCCACACCCGTCTGTTTATTCCATCGGTTTGGGAGAAAAAAACTTGACCGGCACGCGAGCGAGCGGGATTGCCGCCATGCTGTGGGGTTGCCACCTCAGGAGACTGAGGGGTTCTCTATGCACTGCGGTTCACTGGCCGAGCGGACCCAGAAGTGGGGCGGGCTTGGCCCGCCATGTCATCGACATAAACAGGGCCTCTCGGCTCTCTTAACACGCCCACAGCACTGGAATTCCTCTATCGCGCACCCACAGGGGAAGCAGCGCGGGCCGAAGAGAGTATCTCTGGCCACTGCTTCTTCGGGTGGTGGAAGCAACCCGATTCCGTAATCAGCCGATGCGACGGCATCCATTCCACCCGCTCGAAGTAGCGATTGTCGGCATGAAGCGTCGCGGCCCTCCGCTTAAGGATCTGCCGCGGGTCGTGTGAGGGGAGCTTCGCGGCGGCCAGGATACGCCCTCGGATGCGTCCCCGGTCGGCCAACACGAAGACCGGCACACGGGCCGCGTCGGCAAGTAATGAAAGCGCACGCGACCCGGTCTTGTTCACGAACCCGCGCCGATCAATCCAGTCGGCGCCGAGCAGGACGGCGCCGCACCGGCCGATCCGGCTCCCCATCGCGGCATCCGTGATGACGGTCACGACGCAGCCCGACCTCGCAAGCGCCCGCGCCATCGCCGCACCCTCGCACAGCGGACGCGACTCGCAAACCACCAGCTTGGGATGTTTCCCCCGAGCCAACGCCCGACAGGTGTCCAAGACGGTGCCGGAGTAACTCAGAAGAAGCAGAGGACGCCGTGTGGGAATCGCGCGGGCAGCGTGCGCGGCGACCATCTGCCGCGACATTGCCAGTCCGGCGCGCCAGTGCCGCAGCCGCTCGACCATCGCCTGGGCACGGACGGCAGCGTCCGCCCCTCTCCCCCGCCGGAGAGAATCATCGACCGTCGCCAGAAGATCGTGCAGTAGCGCCATTGCCGGATGGGCCTCCACCAGCGCTGCTGCCACACGGTGGAAGCGCGACGGCGAGGCTCCTTTCCCGCGTGGGCAAGCCAGATCGATTAGCAGTCCGGCGGCGCGGTCGGCAATCGAGGAGCTCCCCATTCGCCTGTCGGCCAACAGGCGCCTCAGTCTTTGCGTGCGGCGAGCGCCTGGGCCTTGGCGGTGTTCTTGAAGTGGCATTTGGCCAGAGAGCCGAGCTTGTCGACTCCGAAACGCATGATGATGCGGGCGGCCGCTTCATCAACCAGCGGTCCCGCCCCTTTGGGTAGCGTCATGCCGGTGCCTTCGGAGAGCGCCTGGAGACCGTGCAGGAACCCGGCGCGCGCCACCACCGAGGCCGACGCCACGACGACGTCGCGTTCCCCCTGCGGCATCTGCAGCAAGCGCACCTGACGTCCACGCTCGAAGAGAGCACGCTCGATCAGCGCCGCATCGCCGAACTGATCGGCGATGATCAACTCGACAGTTGTCTTCTCCAGAAGATTCTCAATCGCCCGCGCATGCCCCCAGGCCAGCAGGCGATTGAGGTTTCTCATCCGGGCATAGAGCTGGTTGTATTTCTCCGGACCGATCACTACCACCGCGTGCAGAATTTCTGCCGCGACAATCTGGCGCGCCAGGGTGCGGACGCGCCCGTCGGAGAGCTTCTTCGAGTCGGTGACGCCCCAATCGGCAAGCCGAGACGCCGTCGCGAAATCAGCCGCAACCGCCGCGACCACCAGGGGGCCGAAGTAGTCCCCTTTCCCTGATTCATCAGTCCCGGCCCGTCGCGCGACTCCCCCGGGGGTCAGACTTGCGTTGGCGGGAGCGTGGTCTGCTGGGGCAGCCTCATGCGCATCGGACGGCATCGGGGACCCATTCAACGCGCCCCGCCCCCCGATGTGTCGGCCGGTGGGTTGAAATTCATCGTGAGGATCATGTTCTTGACTTCATCCTTGATCGCCGGGTAGGCCGTGCGCTCACACCGGAAGAAGAAGACATACGCCCGGCCGCCGTACTTGGTGATGAACAGATCGCCGATTAGCGCATCGTTGATCACGTTGTAGCGGTCCTTAGTGCGGTCATAGAGCTGCGCCTCGTACTCCATTCGGTACAGCTGCCGCACGCCGTCCTGGCCGCCGATCTGGATCTTCCCCGTTTCCAGCGGGTTTCCCTTGTCGATGATCGGCTCGGCCTGTCCGAGGGTTCTGCGCCATTTCATCTTGCTCTTCGTGTCGACAACCTGCGCCGCAAACGCCTCCACCGACAAACTGGTGGTGTCGACCCACAGCCCGAGACCGGGCGGTGTGAACGATTCCTGATTGGGGCGGCGGTCGGCGGGAATGAAGTAGTTGTTCTGCGTCAGAGTAAACCGGATCCGCAGCGGCTTGGCGGGATCCTCCTGGGCGATCTTGGCATACTTCCAGCTGTCGTATTTCTGGAAGGAGAAACCGTACGACCGATCGATGAACTGGTTGCCGTTGACGCGGCCCGTCTCCTGCTTGCCGGCGGCGAACACAACGGCTGCCGCCAGGAGTACCGCTGTCCCCACTGCCCACGTCGCTGATTGCTTCATTCTATTCCTCCCCGTAGCACTCGCTGACGGGATCTCTCCCGGTAGAATGGTGAGAGACCAGGACGCCAACCTGATCCCCCCTCATGTTCATTCACGATAATCCCCCGTCTGCGGAAATCCAAGCCCAACTGAGGCCTGTCCGTGCACGGCCGGTCGCCGCGCCTACAATCGCCGGCCCTCAGCAGATGTTACACCACGGAGACGTGCTGGGTTTGGTCAAGAGAAGCTGTGAGATACTCCGGGGAGCACCTGGAACACCGGGAGAAACCCCAAAAAAGAGGGCCGGGGCATGATGAAGTTGGGATCGGCTACGCTCGGGAGGGTCAGTAGCGAGCGCAGGTCATCATCCCCGGCCGCAAAATTGCTACGCGTTGAGCCTTCGTTTAAGTGGGAGCGGGCTGGAGCCAACCCACCGCTCGCGGCGAATGCACGCGACGAACCGCGGCGGGCCCGCACCGAACCAGTCCGTGTCCATCGCCGCTTCCGGTCCACCGCCTCCAACATGGATCGTGTTCAAGGAGTTCCCGTACACACGTCCCCAACGCCAAAGGGCAAGCCCCCAGATGCCGTCGGCCATCTCCTGACAGCAAGCTCCCGCTCCGGCCTGCGCGGGCAGCCCGAGGCGAGATACTTCTGACACGGCGCCGTCTCATCTCGTTCACTGGTTCCCGAGCCTCATCTCTAACGCACAATCGCATCCTTGAGAGCAAGAGAGCGCAAAGGCTGTACCGGTTTCGACTTCCAGCGACAGTTGATCTGATTCGCTTAACGCATTGTGTTCCAACGCATTTCGGTACGTGCCCGTCGCGGTTCTTGTCTGCAATCCGCTGCACCTCTGCATCCTCCTGCCGACTCTGCACCGCCGCGAGGAGATCCCCCGCCCTCTGCACCCGCGGAGAGGGGCCTCTCTTTGCCCTTCCCCACTAGCGGAATGGACAGGGGGTAAGCGAAGGCGGTGTGCACTGACTCAGTCGAGGAACAGGTATTGCTTCCAGCGGTGATCGCCCAGGCCAATGAAGCGCTGGATAAAGGTGATGTGATTCGGGCGGCGCGGCAGGCGGCGCAACGGCATCCCCGCCTCTTCGGGGCTGCGGTGGCCTTTCTTGTTGTTGCAGCGCACGCAGGCGCAAACGAGGTTCTCCCAGGAGTCATTGCCGCCGCAGTTCTTGGGGATGACATGGTCCACTGTCATCGCGGTTCGTGACTGGCCGCAGTATTGGCAACGGTGGCCATCGCGTTTGATGATGTTGCGGCGGGTCAGGAGGATGCGCTTCTGGGGACGCTGAATGTACAGCCCCAGCCGGACAACCGAGGGCAAGGGAAGACTCAGGCGGGGCGTATGGACCATGCGGCCGTCGAGCCGTTCGACAACCTCGGCCTTCCCCAGAAAGACAAGCACGATGGCCCGCCGTACAGTGCACACCGACAGCGGCTCATAGTTCTGGTTGAGAACTAGAACCGGACGCGACAAGCCGAATGAGATCGAACCGTTGGACACGGCTGCACCGGAATGCTGCTGCCCCCGGTGTAAAGTACCGTGCTTCGCGCGGGCGGTCAATACCACGGCGTGCGTATCCTACCGCTCGTGTCGTTGACGCACACCCGTCTCGGTCCCTGGGTCGAAGTGCCCAAGCGGACTTGGTACGAGGATGGGATTGCGGTTCCAGGCATCCCGCTGGGGAATACGTTGGGTCTTCGTGGGTATAAGAGAATGAGAACGCTCACCCTGGGCGGCATGGCTGCGGTCGGCGCAAATGTAGTTGACTTTGACTCGTATACCAGGTGAATTAGGGTGTTTGAATGTCGCCGAGCCTGTGGCGGCCTCAGGCCCGGCATAACCCTACAGCCCCAAGTAGCGAAAGTACTCCCGCCGGCGAGACGGCGGGATGGTGAAGGCACAATCCAGCACGAAGTGAGATTGCCATGACATCGGTTGCGGAGAAACCCAAGCGGGCAGCGGCCCCAACGAATGAGCCGCGTATCGCACCCTTGGCGGCGGGGGATCTTCTGGACGCCGCGCGGCTCATGAGCCGGACGGTGGATGACCAGCGTACCCATGCCGGCTTGAAACCCCTGGAGATGCGGTTCAAGACACCCCCTCCTCTGCTCCGCCATATCTACGAGCAGGACCCCGATCTGTCGTGGGGTGCGTACGATGGTGACACCTTGGTCGGCTTCGCCACGTCACACATGCGCGACCGGCAGTGGCACGTGGCCTACATGTTTGTTGATCCGGACCACCAGAATCGCGGATTGGGGACAGCGCTGTTGCGGACCGGACTGGCGGAGGCGGAGAAACGCGAGGCCTACATCACCTCGCAGTGCACCTACACCTACAACCCCAAAGCAATCGCCCTCTACACCCGGCTGGGAATGTTCCCGCGTAAGAACCTGATGCTGCTGGAAGGGCCGGCCTGCAAGGAAATGAAGTGCCCCGACCCGACCGAGACGGTTGTGCCGCGCCTGATCGACTCAACGGCGCTGCTCGCCGACCTCAATCACATGGATCGGGAGATCCGCGGCATCAACCGTTCGGTCGACCATTGCTACTGGCTGGCCGATGAGAACCACACCGGGTATGTTTTTGCGGTCGGCGGCAGTCTGGTCGGGTATGCTTATGTCTCGCACCAGGGATTTGTCGCACCGGTACTGGCGACACGCGACACGTACCTGCCCGATATCATTGCCCACTGTCTGCACCTGTTGGCCAAGGAATGCGACAACACGCCGAAGCTCTGGTTGAACGGGAAGAACTTTGCCTCACTGCATATGCTGCTCACGCATGGGTTCATGATCAAAGAGATCGCGCTGTTGATGACCAACCGCATGTTCTGCGACATGCGGCGGTACCTGCCCTCGTCGCTGGCGGTGTTTTGACCGAGCGGCGCGGCTACCAGCGCGGGGCGACTCGGTGATCATCTCCGCGGCTGGTCACGATCACAACGGAGGAAAGCCGACACTCCTGTCTGTCCGAGACCAAGAGGTCACAGCCACACGGCGGCCACGGCGATGAACACCAGCGCCGGAAGATAGTTGCCCACCGGGATGTCCTTCATTCCCAGCATTCGTATACCCAGACCGAGAATCAACAGGCCACCAACGGCGGAGAGCTGATTGAGCGCCTCAGGTGCGGTCAAAGCCGAAAGCCACCCTCCCAAGAGCGACAGCGACCCCTGCACCACCAGCACGGTACCGGCGGCAAACAGCACGCCGATGCCGGTGGTCGCCGCCAATGCCAGAGAAGCAAAGCCATCCATGAACGCCTTGGTCAGAAGTAGGGTGGAATCACCGTTTACACCATCCTGAATCGACCCAACCACAGTCATCGGCCCGACACAGAAGAGCAGTGACGCCGTCACGAATCCGCGTACGAACTGCCCTGACCCGACCCGCACCCGTCCCTGCAGCCACGCGGCGAACCGTTCGAGCTGCCGCTCGATGCCGACCAGCTCGCCGGTGATTCCTCCCAGAATAATGGCGCCGATGATCAGAAGCGGGCGTGTGCCCCGGATGACCAGCGACACGCCGATCGAGAGCGTTACCAGACCCAGAGCGGTGAAGACCGACCGCTTGATCTTGTCCGGCAGACGGTCGCCAACGACCAGACCAAGCAGCGATCCGATGATCACGGTCGCGGTGTTGACCCAGGTACCGAACATGGGCTTTGCGGAGCGGCCCTACGGGCCGGTGCGGGCGGATTCCGGCGGAACAGAGAGCGAGTCACGGCGCGATTTGAGCCGTGCGGCCAGCGCTCCGAATCGATTCGTAAGCTCCGCCACTGCGACCCGATTGCCCCGCACCGATTCCCACTTCATCAACCGGCTGTATCCATCAGCCACAAACAACAGGAGGAACTTCCGCAACGGCACGTCATCGGGCAACGTATCGAGAATACCCTCGGCCAGAAGCAGAAGTGAATCAGCGACGGCCATGCCGCGGAGCGTGTCGCCCATATCGACCACGAGTCTGGCGGCGTCGAGCGCGCTGGTGAGCTCCCGGCTCCATTTGACGCGATCAAGCGGAAGGCGGATTCCCGCCGACCCGGTGATCACCGGCTGGGGGGCGGGTTGCTTCTGGTACTTCTCAGCCGACCCGCAACCAACGAGAGATACGACCGTCACAACGGAGAGCGCCGAAAGGACACCGCTAATCGTTGGCCGCATATGCACAGTCCTGCCTCTCAGTTGCGAATCAGGCGGCCGGTGTAGCGCGCTGTCCCAATGGCAATGCCGCGGTGGTTGTACAGAGTCGGTGAAGCAAACCCGTTCAAACCTCCCACTGATTCATTCGGCAGCAGCCCGAGTTCGCGCAAGATGCCGACCATCAATGGCCCGACCGCCCGTGCGCCGCCATCACCGACCTTGACCGCGATCCCCCACCCGTGCGCGGGCACACACGCACACTCAACTGCCTCGCCCCCGGCCTTGGTAAACAGGGTTCCCGCCGAGGCCTGCGCCAGCGCCAGATCAAGACGACCGGTTCCGGAGACCATCTCCGGATAGTGAATCATGGCCGCGACAATCCGGGCGCCTTCGGCTCCCGCCGGCGATGCTCCCAGGCAAGGATTGGCGGCCTGCGCCAGACGCGCATATCCCCAGGCCAGCGCTGCCAGCGAGACCGCATAGTTGGGGGCGGAGCACCCATCGGTACCAATACGGATCTGATCGGGGCTCAGCGAGAGCATTTCCATCACGGTCTCGCGGATCGCCTGCTGGACGGGAGAAGCGAGTGACAGATACTGGTCGAGGGGAGCATTGAGTATTCGCGCCAACGCCAGCATCCCGCTGTGCTTCCCCGAGCAGTTGTTGTGCAACGCCGAGAACTGACTCTTGGGGGGAATCGGCGGCTCTTCGGGACGGATGTACAGCGGTATGTGCACCCCGCATTGGAGGTCCTCGGGACGGGCACCGATGGCGGCCAGGATCGCGCGGGCGGTCGCGATGTGACTCTCCTCCCCCGAATGCGAGGCACAAACCAATGCCAGGTGCTGCTCATTCAATCCAAACCGTTCGGGAAAGCCGCGACGGACACCCGCCAGCGCCTGAAACGGTTTGAGTGAGGACCGTGAGTAGGTCACAAAGCCGGGGTCACCGAGGTGAGCAACCAGGTTGCCCTGATGATCCACCACCGCCGCCGCCGCGTGGTGCACGCTCTCCACCATCTCGCCGCGTGTGATTTCGACGGCTGGAACCAGACCATCTGCCCGGGCTACTGGCACACCAACTTCCCTTCGATTCGTGGTCCTCTTGACCGCGTCCCTGCCGGACCGGCGCCGCGGATTATACTGCATTCGGGCGCATAACGGTAGTCATCACTGCGATCAGCAGCAGCCATTTTACTGTTGCTTCCTGTCGCGGAGCCACAATATAATGAAATGGCCCCTTCGGGAGGATGCCCTGTCGCCACGGGCTGTGGTGGCGACGCTTGCAGCGTTCCCGCTGCTCACGGCGTCTGGCGCGTAAGAACGAGGCACGAGTGGGAGGACACGCCCCCCCGGCAGCGATTCTCACCTATGGAGGGAGTTGTATCATCGCCGGGTGGACTGTATCTGCGGATGGGCTGGCACACAGGGATATGGGGCCGGTTGGTTCGCTGCAGTCTTTGGCGCCTGTGAATGGATTGCTTGAACCTCAGGAGGCAGCAATGACAAGGACAGAACTGCTGGCAGTACCGGTGTTCGTCGCACTGTTTGCAGTATCCTGTGGCGGGAAGAACGGCAGCGGTGCGGGCGACAACACGCCGCCGACGGCAGTCGCCGACCTCCAGGTCATCCACACGACAAGGACGATAGTGACGCTGGTGTGGACCGCCCCCGGGGATGATGGAACCACAGGAGCCGCAGCCCAATACGACGTACGCTACTCGGCGGCGGCAATCACAGAGACCAACTGGCAGGCCGCCACACCGGTCGGCAGCGTACCGGCGCCTCAGGCCGCCGGTTTGACGGAGACCTTCACCATCTCCGGTCTGACGGCCTCAACGACATATCACTTCGCGGTCAAGAGCTCCGATGAGGCAACCAACTGGTCCGGCCTCTCGAACGACGCCGTCGGTGCTACGCCAGACTCGGAGGGGACCTGGCAGTGCACGTTCGGCGGGGCCTTTCAAGATGAGGGGCTATCCCTGGCACCAACCCTCGGGGACGGTTGCGTAGTCGCAGGATATTCGTTTTCGTTCGCTGGATCGAGTCAGGACAAGACGGCCTACCTTGTCAAACTCAGCGACACCGGGACCGTTGTGTGGCGTTTACCCCTGCCATGGGAATACTCATCCGAAGCTGCCTGCGTCGTGGCGACCAACGACGGTGGATTCGTGGCCGCGGGATACGGCGCTGCGTGCTGCTACCTGCCAAATGGCAAGGATGGGTACGTGAGCAAAGTCAACGTCAACGGCGTCAGAGCCTGGACAGCGCGCTTCGGCGACGCCACCGGGGATGACATTGTCTACTCCGTGGCGGCCGCCGCAGACGGCGGCTTTGTTGTCACGGGCTCGTTCGCCAATGGCACACAACTCATGCTGTTGAAGGCAAACAGCGCCGGACAGCATCTGTGGCAGCAGGTCTTGGACTCGACGGAGACCGGGCAATCCGCCGGCTTCTCCGTCAAACCCGCGGCCGACGGGGGGTACATCGTCACCGGCGTGCTGAACAGCCGGATGATTCTGCTCAAGGCAGATGCGTACGGCGACAGGCAGTGGCTAAAGGAATACGGGAGCCTGTTGACGACGTCGGCGGGAAGTGCGGTTCTCACATTGCCGGACGGATATTTGATCGCCGGCAGAACCACCGCCGGAGGATCACGCTATGACGACGTTTTTCTGGTACGAACCGATCTCCAGGGCAACAGCATTTGGGACAGGACGTTCGGCGATGCCGGGTATGACTGGGCGAGCTCTTTGGTGGCCACGGGCGCTGGTGATTTCCTCGTCATCGGCTCAACCAATTCCTCTGGGGCCGGCGGGTATGACATGCTGCTGATCAAGGTCGACGGCGGCGGCAACCTCCTCTGGCAGAAGACCTACGGCGGCAGCGGCACGGAA
>Ga0315277_10000733_pt1 | contig 50653 bp, 43 predicted proteins | sample YL17G05_15_MG_FD_203695 | JGI IMG/M metagenome (GOLD analysis project Ga0315277, IMG submission 203695) | Sediment microbial communities from Yellowstone Lake, YNP, Wyoming, USA - YL17G05_15 | ecosystem: Environmental > Aquatic > Freshwater > Lake > Sediment | place: USA: Wyoming | collected... | reverse complement strand
GTAGTCCGCGATGTCGCCGCGCAAGTGACGGGCCAGCACCCGGGCCTGAAGGAATGGCAACTGCGCGACGCGAAATTCCTGCTCCAGCAATGGGTGCGTGAGCCGCTCCTGCTTCCGTTGCTGGTAGGCGGTGATCACGCGCTTGCGCCCGGCGTCGGTGAACTCGACCGCCCCACCCTCGCGCACGCGAAAATCGTCCAGACCGATTTGCTGGCGGTTGACGAGCGTGACGGCGAGCCGGTCGGCCAGCCACGGACGGAATTCCTCCATGAGATCGAGCGCCAGCGCCGGGCGGTTGGGCCGTTCCGCGTGGAGATAGCCGACAAACGGATCGAGGCCGATGCTGGTGAGCGCCGCGATGCAATCGTGCCGCACCAGCGCGTACAGGAAGCTGAGCAAACAGTTGATGCGGTCGCGCGGCGGGCGGCGGCTGCGGGCGATGAAGGAGAAATCCTCGCGCTGCTGTTTGAGCACGAGCGCAAAGACGCCAAAGTAGGTGGCGCTGCCCATGCCCTCCGCGCCGCGTAACGCATCCAGCGCGCCCGGCTCGCGCAGTTGTTCAGCGGTCCAGCGACCCAAGCCCTCAATCTGCCGGGCCAGCGAGTCGCTGCCTTCGGCCAGCCGCGCACGTTCGTCGGCAGAATCGGTTTCGCGCGCCGCGCGGAGCAGGCTGTTGCGGCTGTTCTGGAGTTTGCCGGCGATGATCTGCCGGGCGATGGCGGCGCATTTGGCCGGGTCATCGGCGGCGCGGAATTGGGCGCGGCGCAACGTCACGCTGGTGTCGGCGACGCCGGTCATGCGGGCCTGCAGGTAGCCGTTCTCGCTGAGGTAATTCACGGCCACACCGTGTTCCCAGCACAAGTCCAGCGCGGGCGGGCTGATGGTGCTCGGGCCGAAGACGCAGATGGATTCGAGGTGGTGGATCGGGACGGAGAGTTTCCGCCAATCGCTGGCTTTGTCGCGGATGCGGTCTTCCGGCGGCAGGTCAGCGGGATACAGCGGCACCTCGACTTGCAGCGTCAGGTGATCCCGCGCGACGTAGCTGCCGGACGTGGTCAGGTAGAGGGTGTTTTGGGCAATGTCTGGCATGATTCAGTCGGTGCGAAAGAGGGCCTGAGCCAATCGTGCGGTTCGGTTTTCCGCGCTGGTCGCTTTGGGCAGACAGATTTCGTAGAGCGAACATTCTTCGCAGGCCGGCTTGAAGACAGCGGGAGGAAGCTGAGGGTTGAGAGTTGAGGGTTGAGCGTTCAACAGTGCGTGAAGCGCCTGCGTGGCGGCCTCGGTTTTCGCGCGCAACTCGGCGGTGAACTCGACTTCGCGGCGGCGCTTGCTGTCCGCGTGAAACACCGCGCCGCGTTCAATCCGCGCGTCAAACATCTCCTCCAGACACAGCGCCTGGGCGCAGAGTTGGGCGTCGTCATTCTCCCATTGCCGCCGTTTGCCGAGCTTGAACTCCACAGGGAACAGTGTGCCCTCACCCGACCTGCGGCCACCCTCTCCCATCGGATGGGAGAGGGGCTGGGGGTGAGGGTGAACTTCTACAATGTCGCATTTACCGGAAAGGCCGAGCCGCTCCGACCAGACGGGCAAGGCGCGCAAGAGCGTCACGCCTTTGGCGACTTCGTAGCCGGGCAAATCAGCATGTTCGTGGACGATGTCGCCGCGCTCGGTATGCACGTTGGCTTCGCGCCAGCCTTCGACGACCTTCAACGCCGCCCGGCGCGGGCAGTAGAGGTAATCGTTGAGGAGCGAGAGGGGTAATGCTTCCCGCTCTGGCGCATCTGGAATCTGCGAAGTTGAATTCTCGGTTGCGGTCACGGTTCACAGGTGTTGCGGGATGTGCGGGAAGCCCCGGGCCGCGTGCCAGAAGCGGATGACTTCCACCGCCATCTCGGCACTGTTCAGCCGGTAGATGATGCGATACGACCGGAAGATGATTTCGCGCAACTCCGGTCGCTTGAACTCCGGCACCATGCGCCCGCGTTCCGGGAAAGTGCCCAGTGACAACGCGGCGTCCAACAGCCGGTTGCCCATGCGCTCGGCGGCGTCGGGATTATGGGGCGCGATGTAAGCGACGATGCGCTCCAGATCGCTCAAGGCGTCTTCGGAGAGGAATACTTTGAAATCCATTGCGGGATGCGTTTGCGGGCCTCCTCCAGCGGGACGCGCCTGCCGGAATCCAGCGAAGCGATTCCCTCCTGCACCGCCTGCCGGAATTCCAGTTCGTAGATGGCATCAACGAGCGAGGCATCCGGCGGCAATTTCTCCGCCACTTCCAAGAGAGTTTCTTTCGTGCTCATGGTTTTAGTTTATACCGCAAAACCGCGTGCGTCGCCATAGGGTTCAAGGAGCAGTCCCGTGCGACACCAACGGAATTTCCCAAACGAGGCGCTTGGCTTTGATGACCGCAACACCTTCGCCGTTCCTGCCGCCTTTGACCTCGCCGGCTTTGGTGACGTGGTATTCGTCGGCTGGCGGCGTGCCCTCATAATCTTCCAAGCTGCGCGGGAACTCGCTGCCCGATGACCGAAAGACTGGCTTGCCGTCTTTGGTCTCCGTTCGTGAGTGGACGTCCACGAGGTTGAACAGTTTGTGCGCGGGAGCATTGCCAAGGGCCGACTGGTGCTGGAAATCCACCAGGCAAACCAGCCGGAGATGCCGACCAGCGGCGTGGTCGTCGTCGAACATGTGGACCAGCGCGAACAGGAAATTGTCCAGGTCGTAGTAGGTGAAGCCGGTCTTGGCCGCGAACGCGGGCGAGAAATGGATGTGGCAGCGATACAGGCCGTAATCAATGCCGTGTTTGCGGCCCATCGTGCGGTTCGCACTTGATTCGGCAGCTTCCCCTTCCGCCTGCTTCTTTTCCTTTTCGCTGGCGACAGCACAGCGCGTAATGGTTGCATCAAGCGGAAGCGCCTTGTCCAGACTCTCAGCGAACGTGAACTGCAACGGACCGCGTACTTGCCCGTAAAAGCTCTCCTTCAGCGGACCCTCAGTCGAAACAACGGCACCGAAGAATCTGATGTCGAAGAACAAGTCGCAAAGCGCGTCGCGGAAGCATCGGTCTTTTCGCTCGGTGAAATCCTTTGCGAGCTTTTCAGCTTCCTTTTTCTTGGCGTCCTTCAGGCCGGGTTTGGCTTTGAGATCGAAGGAATCCTCCGTAAGATCGAAGAGCTTTTCATCGAGCAGTTCACGCGCTTTGGCTCCCAGGTCCGTCTGAACTGCGAGCCAAGTGTTGAAAAGCTGCTTGGCCTGCTTGCGCACTTCGGATGATTCCAGCGTCTGCTGCAACACCGCGCTTTCACGGATAAAGACCGCGTAGGAAGGCGGTGAAGGATCATCCTCTCCGCGTGGTGTGCCATCGGGGCGATTCAGCGAAAAAAAGTTCCTGATCTTGCGCTTGAGACAAACATCCGTGACGAGGCCCTTGAGCGAATCGGGTTGGACGCGCGGCATGTTGCCGGTGTCCGGATCGCCGTTGGGGTTCGACTTGGCGCAGTCGAAGAGCAACACAAGCTCGTGGCGTTCGGCCACGGGGTTGGCAGCTTGCTTTCCTGGTGGAACGACGATCAGGTTGTGATGAAGTTGTGTGTTGGTGTTCATGATTTTTTGGTTTTGAGGTTATTGATTTGAAACGTTGTCGGGGTTGGTTTTCTTGTAACGAGGCCACCTGCGGCAGCGTTCGTAATAAAAACCCAAAGCGAATCGGCCTTGGTCTTCGAGAGACAGGGTGCGAGGAAATTCTACCGCCACACCCCGGTCGCTGTAGTGGCGCTTCAAGCGTGAGACGACTTGTGAGAGTCCCTCGTAAGGGCCTTCGTAGCCATCGGGCGTGTTTTCGGCGGACAAGCCGTCGCGGAGAATGTCCGCCATTTGCCGGTCGCGGAATTTGTTCAAGTGATGAACGACCAGCTTACACAATTGGGAGAAGGCGAGGGCGGGCGTGCTGGACGCGGCTCCATACATGCGCGTTGCGGGCGAAGTGTTGGTGCTGGGCACGCCGATGCCGCGCTGGTCGTAAATAGGCCGACCATTTGCCCCGGTCTTGGCATGGGCTTCGCAGTGGATGTTGTCGAGGATCGCCAGCAATCGTCCCAGCAGTATGGCCGGGTGGTTGCACGAATCCGTTGTTGTTTGGGATGTGCTCATAATTGTGTTTCGGTTAACGCGTTCACGGTTGTTTAGATTGAAGAAGATCTGGATGAGGGCCATGCGGTGCCGGAGACGCGACTCAAAGTCGTTGCGCGATTTTGCGTCGAATCCAGAAGCGAGCTCCAACGCCTGTCGCCGAATGGCTTGAACGAACAAGTGGTACGGCAAGGGGGCTTCCGGCCCGAAGAACACGCAGTTGAACAGAGCCGTGTATGTCGAGTTCGGTGGTCCGCCCTTCGACGACTTCGCAATGGTGGCGTCAGCCAGTTCATTCAGGGAGCTGGTCTTCGCGTCCCCCCAAACTGTCGGCAAGCTGACGATTCGGAAATACTCCCGGCTTCTGGCGGACACTTTTGGCAAAGTGTCTGTATGCCAAGAGCGCACCGTCACACGGGATTTTGGGGATGACAGCAGCGCACAGTAGAATCGCGCCTCGCTGGGGCCATCCGCAGCGTGCCCGTAGATATTCTTGAGGAAGTCGAGGACTTCAAGCGGGTCGGGATTCTTTTCGCCGTCGAGCAAGTCACATAAATCCAGGGGTTCTGCCAACCCAGATGGCCGGACAGCCCAGAAAACAGCTACGGTGTTGCCGAGCTTGTAATGCTGTTGCGGATGCTTCAGCAGGAAGTTCAGGGTGCCGGCCAGGCGTTCCGCGGTTTCCAAGCAAACAGGAGCCGTCATCTTGTCCAAGCCGTAGGATTTGAACGGTGCCTTGTCGAAAGACGCCAACGGACACCAGGTTCCGCTCTTGGGCACGCCCTTGATGTTGGGAAAGACCGAAGTCAGTCGTTTCGTCACTTGAACCAACTCGCTCTTCTGGAAGCGGTATCCATCCTCACCGGAGGGCAGTTTCGCGGCAATCTCGGTGCGCAACTTCGCATACTCGTCACGCCACCAATCAACGATGGCGGAATCCCTAAGCATGACCTTTCCGGCAACGCGGAAAGCGAATTGTGCATTGCCCAAGTCCTTCAGAGCGCGATTGCGTGACTGTTTCAACTTCTTCCTCTCCTTCTCAAGTTCCTCCGGCGTTTCGCCCGCGGCTTGTCCGAGATCGGGCAACGTGACGAGCCGAAGATAGTCAGCTGAATCCAGGTGTTTTGCCCGAACGATGAATTTCCACAGAGACCAATGATGCCGACCGAGTTTTCCCCTTGCCCTGACTCCCTTGAATAGCAGCTTGTGGAGGTCTTTCCAGTTGGCGTGCCGATAGAATTGGTTCTTTTTGCTCGTCGTCTCCTCCGCCTCCGAATCGTCCTCGTCAACATCATCATCTGGGTTCGCCTCGCTTTTGTCGCTGGAAATGGGCGGGTCGAGATGCTCGAAACAGGGGTCTTTGCCTTTCGGGAAGACGACACGGGTACGAAACACTTCCATCGTGTCGCCGGTTGCAAGTTCAGCCACCGAGATACCGCCGCCACCGTTGGCCTTTACTTCTCCGTCAACGAGCATCAGAGGAAAGAAAGCCGGACACTCGAATTCCTTTCCCATCCGTTCTTCGCCCTTTTCCGTTGTCCGGCATGTCGGCGAAATTCCGATCAAGTTGCCGTTAAGGTCGAGGTCCAGAAAGTAGTGAATGGGTCGTTTCCCGAAAGGTGCCGGTGTCTTCAAGAGAAGCGCGTCGGCAAGATCAAGCAGGGCCTGGATCATACGACATCCTCCAAAGTCGTGACGTCCCGGCGGCGCGCGACACGAATTTGGCCTCGCTCCGCACGCGCATTGAATTTTCGCGCTTGGAGCAGGATCGAATTATCACCACGTTCCGGAGCGCGCCACTCACTCCAGAAAGCGTCAAAATCAAAGTCTCGGAAAACTGCCCCAAACTGATCGTCAGGCAGATTGCGCGGGAGAACGGCATCAAAGCCAGCCTCCTCCAGTTGCCATTCCGTGACAGAGAATTCTCGACAGCCAAAGAAAGGCTGATAGAAACACTGACCCGCCGAGGCGCGACGCAGGAACATCTTGTGATACTTGGCCAAGCTCTGCATGGCATTCCAGCGCGGCGTCCTTCCACGCTCGCCCCGTGGGCCGAGGTCGCCTCGCACTTCAATGCACGCTTCGATCAGGTATTCCAAAGGGACACGTTGCCCATCGGAGTTGGTGTCGCCAGCCAATATCAGACTGTGCCGCTGCTGTCGCTCCGCAGCGCAATCGTAACCAGATGAATTCCCGTATGCTGGATGCGCGGAGTAGCCCAGTTCGTTGCGAAGAATCGGCGTCAAGTGACCTTTGTGGATGATCCCCAGCCGCAGGATGTGCCAGCGAAAACCGACTTTGTTCTCGCGCTTGCCAGCCTCCGGCTTCTCAATGGGCTTCATCAGAATGGCCTCCAAAACGCCGCGCGCGGCGCTGGGTGTGATGACCGGATAGCTCACGCGCTCGACATGAAACTCCGGGCGCGTGAAGCAGGCGAACGGGCCTTTGACACGGAGACAGATGGGTTTGGAAAGCATGGTCAGAGTCCTCCGAGGATTTGGTTGAGGGGGTTGGCGGCGGCGTCCAGACCTGCGCCATGCAAGCTGCCTTGGTAAAGCGAGCAGGCCGTCAGAATCCAAAGCGTGGCCTCTTCCGGCTCTTCCTTCGGAAAGGCCGGATACGCGCATTGCTTCAGAAAAATGCGCTGCTTCCCGTCGCGCAGATCGAGATTCAGGATGTGCGGTTGGATGGATCGCCATTCGAGAGGCAGGAGGAATCCTTTGATTCGCTCCTTCTCAATCCAAGGAGGCAGCGGCACGTCTTGTTGACCGATGCGGATGAGGTTGTCTCGCTCAGAATTCGTTTGCGGGTCGAGCCAGCGCGGAATGATCACCGGGGCGGTGAACGTGTCAATGAACCGGAACAGGTCAGAGACTTTCTCGAAATGGAGTTGCTCGCGCTCGCGCTGGATTTCGCATTCATCCGGGACGCTGAGTTGATACAGGAGGCGGAAATAAGTCTCGAAGGACGCCGGATCATGCGGATCGGCAGCCGCCATCTTGCGGAGCAGTTCGGTCTGGTTGGTCGCGGTCTGGTAAACGCCCGGTGGCAGCTTGTCGTCCTCGGTTCGGAAAACATGCACCTGGGCTTCCTCCGGTTTGAGCCGTCCATTCCGGTTGCACCGGCCAGCCGCCTGCACAATGGCGTCGTAAGGGCCAAGCGCACGCCAGACGGCAGGGAAGTCCACGTCCACGCCGGCTTCGATACATTGCGTGCTGACCAGAAAGCATGGCTCTTTGGCATCCAGCCGCCGCGTGACTTCGGCGAGTACTTCGACGCGGTGTGAGGGCGTCATCCAAGTGGAGAGGTGGAACACAGCGTCCTTGTGGCCTTCCGACTTGCGGAGTTCATCAAAGAGCTTCCGTGCCTGACGCCGGGTGTTCACCACGATCAAACCCTGACCGTTCGGCGACTTGAGGACTCCGGCGGCGAGGTCTGACCATTTGAGTTGCGGGATTGGCTCTTTGCTTTCGAGTGCCGGGTAGGTCGTGCGTTTGAGGCGCGCGAACATCGGCTTGGGGTCGGCAACGATATGCGTCACTTGTTCGGGCGGAAAGCCGCAGGGCAAATCCTCGCTCTTGAGCAACGCCGGTTGCGTGGCCGTGCAAAGGACAAGCGAGCAACCGTAGGCGCGCGAGGGGTTGGTCAGTTCGCCGAGCGCATCAAGGATGGGCTGCATAAGGCGCGGCGGGAACGTCTGGACCTCATCGAAGATGACTACTGACTGGGCGATGTTGTGCAGCTTTCGCGCGTCGGCAGTGCGACGGGAAAACAGCGAATCGAAGAACTGAACGCTGGTGGTGACGACGATGGGTGCGTCCCAATTCTCGGCGGCAAGCTGGCGCAGGGTGCGTTCGCGGCTGTAATCGTCGGAATCGCCCTTTTCCGCCTGCTTGCCGGAAGGAGTCTCCGGGTCTTGGGCCTGCGAGTGGTGTTCCAAAACGATGGGATCTTCTTCGCTGTGCTGAAAGACCTCTCTCAACTCACGGACCGTCTGCTGAATTATGTTCAGGAACGGAATCACCACGATGATTCTGCGCAGCTTTCGGTGGGGATCAGCTTGCTGCCGGTTTTGCGCGACGATGTGCTTGAGCGCGAAGCAAGCCGAGGCCAGCGTCTTACCGCCGCCGGTAGGAACGTTGAGTGTGAACACACCGCGCGGCTTTCCGGCGGCCGAGTCGCATTCATCAAGGACTTTTGCACGGACTTCCAGCACGTCGGTTGACGCGCCCTTGGACTCCGCTGCTGCTTTGCGCTTCCGAATCGCATCGTCAAGCAAGGTGAGCAGTTTCTCCGGTGCTTCTTTGGCGGCCAGTCCGGCGTGGCCAAACCGCCAGTTGTGTCGCTTGGCGAAATTGTCCCTGGTTTCGGGAGCTTGCTGCTCGGTGTCCAAACGATCCGCGTCCACCAACGCGCTGAACAGAAAGCGCGTGTAGAGGTCCACTGCGCGGAGCTTCACTGCGCGCTGGTCTGGAGTCGCAAAGGGCAACGTGTCAAGCCAGTGGGGCAGATTCTTCCCAAAGTGCGCGACGGGCCACGAAGTCCCGTTCCAGTCTTGGTCGCCGACCAGTCGCCCTTCGGCCACAAGCGCCTTGTCACGCACACCGGCGCGTTTTTGGAGATTGCTGCGGTCGTGCAATCCGGCGTGATGGGCGTTAATGGCGAACGCGACCGGCCACACCGGGCCGCCACGCTTCTCATCTGCCTGAAGGAGTAAGGCCGCGCCGTGATGGGCGTGGGGCTGTTTTTCGCCGTATTGCTTCGCGAGTCCGGCTGCTTTGCGGATTCGTTTCTGGAATTCCTCTTCCGCCTTCCCCAGGTCATGGAGCAATCCAGCCAGTTCAGCATGGTCCTCGCCTTGAAAGTGGGCAGCGAGCGCCCTCGCCCGGCGTGCCACGCCGAGGAGGTGTTCGACGAGCGATTGATCTGGGTGGGCGAGGATTTGAGTGGCGTTCATGGCTTGGTCAATTGTTGAAAAACCCAGACGGCCGGGCGAATTGCGCCGCAAGTTCCACCATGCGGGACAAATGGTCCTTGAGCAACTGCCAGTGCTCCAGGTTGGGGTCCCGGCGTCCGTCCGGCAGTTCCGCTGTGTGTGCGTAATACCTCACGGTAGCGTCCCTTCGTTGACTTCTGAAAGGCTCGCTGCCGTTCGTAGCCGTCTTGACTCCAGGTGACAAGTCATAGTTGTTCACATTTCGCCGGCAAGGATGGCAGAAGGGGTCGGACAAATACGGGGGTATCCCAAAGATTCTCACGATTGAATTTCCAGCCTTGCCCTGTATCGTCGCCGCGATGGCCGCGCCGAAAATCCAACCCCCGCCGTCGCCGCTGGCACAACCGGCCGCGACGCTGTGGGGCGTCGGTAGTGAGCGCGCGAAGCAGCTCGAACGACTAGACATTCGCACCATCGAAGATTTGCTGCTCCACCGCCCGCGCCGCTACGAAGACCGGCGGCATTTCCGGTTTATCAATGAACTCACCACGGACGAACCCGCGCTCACCCGGGGCACGGTCGTGGCGAAGGGGCTGAAGCGTTTCCGCAAGGGCGAGAAGTCGCTCTTTGAACTCATCCTTGAGGACGGCACGGGGCGGCTGCATTGCCGGTGGTGGAATCTGCCGTTCATGGAAAAATATTTCGAGGTCGGCAACGAAGTCGTCGTGTTCGGCAAACTCGTCGGGCTGAAACCGCGCACGATGGACCATGCGGAGACGGAAGTCATCGAGAGTGGCGAGGAGCGGTTCATTCACTTCGACCGCATCACGCCGATCTACCCGCTGACGGAAGGGCTGCCGCAACGCTGGTTGCGCGGGTTGATCTGGCGGACGCTGGAGCGGTTCGGGAAGCAGATTGTGGAGCCGACGTTTAGAGTTCCGCCTTCAGGCGGCCGGCGGGACGGGAGTCAGCGTCAAAGCGCGCCGCCTGAGGGCGGAACTCCGAACCTGCCAGGCCGCGCCCAGGCGATTCGCCTCCTGCACTTTCCGGAGACGCTCGACGACATGAACCTCGCGCGACGGCGGCTGGCGCTAGACGAGTTCGTCAAGTTGCAGGTCCGGATGCAGGAGCGGCGGAAGCAATTCCAAGTCAAAGCCGCGGCGCTGCCGTGTGGCGGCGATCAGAACCGGCTCATCAAACCGTTCCTGGCGCAACTCGGTTTCCAACTCACCGCGGCGCAAACCAAGGTGCTTCGCGAAATCCGCGCGGACTTGGCAGGCGCGCATCCGATGCGGCGGCTGTTGCAAGGAGACGTTGGCAGCGGCAAAACGGTTGTGGCGGCCTGCGCCGCGTTGATGGCCATCGAGAGCGGCTTCAGTGTCGCGCTCATGGCGCCGACGGAAATCCTGGCGGAGCAGCACTTCGCGAATTTCCGGCGGTGGTTTGAAGCGCTGAGCGTGCCGGTGGAATTGCAGACAGGAAGCCGGAAAACAGCCAACACTGAACAATCAACATCCAACACCGAGAGAGGCTCCGGCGCGCATCCAGCATCCGGCATCCAGCATCCAGCGTCGCTCACAATCGGCACGCACGCTCTGCTCACCGAAGGCTTCGGGATTCCGAATCTCGGCTTGGTCATCATTGACGAGCAGCACAAGTTCGGCGTGGCGCAACGCGAGGAGTTGGTCCGCAAGGGCCGCTACCCGCACGTGCTGGTGATGACAGCGACGCCGATTCCGCGCACGCTCGGCCTCACGCTTTACGGCGACCTCGACGTGTCGGTGATTGACGAACTGCCGGCCGGGCGCGGGTGCATCAAGACGTTCGTGCGGAGCGCAGAGAAGCTTCCGCAGGTTTGGGAATTCGTCCGGCAGCAGCTTGCGGCGGGGCGGCAGGCTTACGTCGTTTATCCGCGCGTCGAGGAGACGGATGCGGGCAGCGTGAAGGCGGTATTGAAGGAATTTGAAAACGTGAAGGCGCGCCTGGCGCCCTTCCGCGTCGGCCTGCTGCACGGGCGGTTGGCGGCGCGCGAGAAGGAGGCGGTAATGACGGCGTTCCGGAGCGGCGCGGTGAAGGCGCTGCTCGCCACGTCGCTGATCGAGGTTGGCCTGGACGTTCCGAACGCGACGGTGCTGCTGGTCGAGAACGCGGAGCAATTCGGGCTGTCGCAGTTGCACCAGTTGCGCGGGCGCATCGGGCGCGGCGCGGCGGACGCTTATTGCATTTTCGTCGCTGCGGCGGAGACACCGGAGGCGCGCCAGCGGTTGCGCGTGCTTGAGGAAACGAGTGACGGCTTCCGCATCGCGGAGGCGGACCTGAAGTTGCGCGGACCGGGCGAATTGCTCGGCCGCCAGCAGAGCGGGCTGCCGCGTTTCCGGTTCGGCAACCTGGCGGAGGATTTGGATCTGATTCAGCGTGCGCGGGAACTGGCGGCGCAGTGGGTCCGCTAAGGTCCCCAGCAGCGGCGCGGGTGGGCGCCGATTATTCGAGCGACACGAGGCCCTGGGCCACGGCGAACTTCGTCAGCGCCGCCACGCTGTGGAGGTCGAGCTTGCGCATGATGCGTTCGCGGTGCGTTTCAATGGTCCGGACGCCGACGCCCAGCGCGCCGGCGATTTCCTTGTTGCTCTTGCCGCCGGCCACGAGGGTGAGGACTTCCCGCTCGCGCCGGCTGATGCGGTTGAGGCCCTCCGGCTTGCCGCCGGAGGTGACGAATTGGTTCAAAGTCGACTGCGCGACCGCCGGGCTGAAGAAAACCTCGCCACGATAAACCAGTTCCAGCACGCGCACGAGTTCGTCCGCAGAGGCGTCCTTCAGCAAATAACCCCGCGCGCCGGCTTTGATGACGCGTTGCACGTACTCGGGGCGGTTGTGCATGGATAGGATGACGACGCGAGTTTTCGGTTCGTCCTGCCGCAAGACTTCCGTCACCTGCAAACCGTCCATGCGCGGCATGTTGATGTCCATGAGCACAATGTCCGGCTTGAGGGCGCGGGTGAGACGCACGGCCTCCTCGCCGTCGGCCGCCTCGCCCACCACCTCGAGCGGCGGGCGCTCGGCCAGGCACGCGGACAATCCCCGGCGGACGACCGGGTGATCGTCCACCACGAGAACGCGAATCTTGGTTGCAGGCTTGAGCATCGTTAGTCCATCGGCGTGGGCGTGACTGTTCTTAACAGAGTACGCGCCAAGAGTAAAGCCGCCCTCTAGAACCGGATCAGAAGGGCGCGTCTTCACACCGCTGCCGTCGGGGAGTGGCGCAGGCTTTCAGCCTGCGGCGGTGCCGCCAAGTCTCTGGCTTGGTGGAGCGAAGGAGCGAGCCTGCGGCAGCAACCTGAAAGGCTGCCGGCACGGAGGCAAGCCGGAGGCTCGCCCCACCAACCTTGGCGCCATTGCCAAGGTGCGTTGGAACAGAATGCCGATTCACTTTGCTCTTTGAACACCGGGGCGGAGACTTTAGTTTCGGCGCATGAAACATTCGGGCAAGGCGCAGGCGGCGGCCATGCGGCTCATCTGGCTGACGCTGCTGGTGCTGCTGGCCATCCTGCTCGCGGCGATCGTGGCGCGGTTCCTGGGTTCACTGGTGCTCACGCTTTCGACGGCGCTCATTTTTGTCTGGGGGGTGTTCGTGTTGTTCACGCTTTACTTCTTCCGCGATCCCGAGCCGCGCGCGCCGGCAGGCCGCGGGCTGGTTGTCTCGCCCGGCCACGGCAAGGTGGACATCGTGGACACGACGACCGAACCGCGCTTTTTCGGCGGCGAGTGCCAGCGCATTTCCATGTTTCTTTCCGTGTTCGACGTGCACGTGCAGTGTGCGCCGGTGACGGGGCGGGTTGTTTTCCTAAAACACTCCGCCGGCCAGTTCCTGAGCGCGCTGCGGACGGATTGCGGCCTGCACAACGAGAACGTAATGATCGGCATTGAGGCGGGCGATCCGGCGGGCGAGAAGGTTGGCGTGCGGTTGATTGCCGGCGTGCTGGCGCGGCGCATCATCCCGTGGGTGGAGGCCGGCGAGGAAATCGTCCGCGGCGAACGCATCAGCCTCATCCAGTTCGGGTCGCGGGTGGACGTGTATTTCCCGAAGCGGGCGAAGGTGCGGGTCAAAGTCGGCGACCGCGTGCTGGGTGGAGAGACGGTGCTGGCGGTCTTCGAATAGAGGGAACGATGGCGGCCAACACAACTCCAACCCCGCCGCAAGCCGGCCCGCCCGATGGCACGGAGGAATCGCGGCTCAAGATTTATTTCCTGCCGAACCTGCTGACCGCCGGAAATCTGTTTTGCGGCTTCGTGGCGCTGACGAAGATTGTCGAGGCGGACCCGCTCTCGCCGAATTACTTCCTGCAGATCAAAATGGCGCTCGGTTTCATCCTGCTCGCGTGCATTTTTGATTTGTTCGACGGGCGCGTCGCACGGATGGGCGGCGCGGAAAGCCCGTTCGGGCGCGAGTTCGATTCGCTGGCGGACCTGATCTCGTTCGGCGTCGCGCCGGCGTTTCTGGTGCATCGCATCGTGCTGAAGGACGTGTTTGTGCAGCACCCGGAGTTCGGCTGGTTCATTGCTTCGGTTTATCTCATCTGCGGCGCCTTCCGGCTGGCGCGCTACAACGTGCTGACGGCACAACCGAATGCCGGCGGGAGCAAGGAATTCCTCGGCTTCCCAATCCCGTCGGCGGCGGCGCTGGTCGCGTCGCTCACGCTGTTCATGATGTGGTGGGACGAAAAGGAGTTCGCGGTGGGCAACTTGCGCTACATCCTGCCGGTCCTGCTGCTGTTCCTCTCGTGGATGATGGTGAGCACGGTCAAGTATCCGAGCTTCAAGTCGCTGGACCTGCGGGCGACCCGGACGTTCACTAGGACTTTGATCGCAGTCCTGTTCATCGGCGGTTCACTCGTATTGCAGGAGAAGCTGCTGTATTGGGTGTTGCCGCTGTTCTTCACGTCCTACCTCATCTACGGCTTCGTCCGCCCGCACATCTCGCGGCGTATCCGGCACGAGATTGAGGACGAGGACGAGAACGACGAAGCGGCGCGGCCAGACTAAGCAATGCCCGAGTTGCACCCCATCCTGGTGGCGGCGCTGACGGGGTTCATCAGCGGGTTGCTGCTTTCGATCCCCGTCGGGCCGATCAACCTGACCATCATGAACGAAGGCGCGCGCCGCGGTTTCCGCTGGGCTGCGCTCATCGGCCTCGGCGCGTCGGTGATGGAAGTCATCTACTGCGCCATCGCCTTCACGAGCTTCTCCGCGTTCTTCAGCGACCGCTACATCAAAGCGGGCATGGAACTGTTCACGTTTGTCTTCATGCTGGTCATCGGCGTGAAGTTCCTGCTGGCCAAATCCGTCAGCGCGCCGATTCACCTGAGCGCCGCGGCGGACAAACTGGAGGTGCGCATCGAAGGCCGACTGCACCCGCGCTCCGCGTTCATGACGGGCCTGGTGCGCGTGATGGGCAACGCGGGCGTGCTGCTGTTCTGGATCGTGCTCGCCGCGAACTTCATGTCGCGCGACTGGGTCGAGCCGAACTACTCGAGCAAGTTCGCCTGCGTAGGCGGCGTGGCGCTGGGCACGGGCGTGTGGTTCATGGGCTTGAGCTGGACGGTGTCGCTCGGCCACCGGAAGTTCAGTGAGACAACGCTGCTGCGGATGGAACGCTGCTCCGGCGTCGGTCTGCTGACGCTGGCGCTCATCCACGGCGGACGGATCATCTGGCAGCTCGCCAAGCACAAAGTGTAAGCGGCCCGTTCACGAGGTATCGGTTTCCGTCTGAGATACCTGCCGGTGCACCCCTCGACAACCCGCCACCTGCTTCCTATCTTACCAGCATGAGCCAGCCCGCCGAACCGCTGGTCCTGCCCGACCTGGAGCAGGACACGTCCACGCGCGCCGACGCGGACCTCGACCGCGGCTGGTTGGTCGTGTGTTGGAACGATCCGGTGAACTACATGGCCTACGTCACGCACGTTTTCCAGCGCGTCTTCGGTTGGAACCGCCAAAAGGCCGAGCACCACATGTTGCAGGTTCACAACCAAGGCAAAAGCGTGCTGATGCGCGAGACGATGGAGAAGGCGGAACACTACGTTCACCAGCTCCAGCACTACTCGCTGCACGCCACCATGGAGCGCGACGAATGAGGCTCCTGCGCGCCAACAAGAACTCGCTGGTCTTCCTTTTCAGCGAAAGCGAGAAGGCGGTGTTGCTCGACATCCTCAAGCTTTACCCGTGCGTCCCGCCCGCCCATCACCGCCACCGCCTGCAAAGCCAACCGGCGGCGCGCGACGCCGAAAACCAGCGCCTCCTTGACGAAGCCCTCGCTGAACAACGCACAAAAACCAAGCGGTTGTTGGAAGGCTGGCTGCGGTCTCCGCGAACTTTCCTCGCCACGCCGGCGGGTTTCGAACTGCACCTGCGCAGCGGCGACTTCGACTGGCTTCTCCAACTGCTCAACGACGTGCGCGTCGGCAGTTGGATCGCGCTCGGCGAACCGGAGGAACTCCCACGCGGACTGCCGGAGGACGAAACCGCCGCCATGCAGGCCTGCGCCATGGAACTCGCGGGTTTGTTCCAAATGACACTGCTGGAAGCCATCGAGGATTCCGCCGCCATCTGAGTTCCACCGCCGAACCGCGATTCCCCAACATGCGCCGCCCGCCGTCCCTGCCCGAGTTGCTGACGCCGCGCCTCTGGTTTCCAGACCCGCGCCTCGCCGACGGAGAAGGGCTGGTCGCGATCGGTGGTGATTTCTCCGTGCAGCGGCTCCTAGTCGCTTACCGCAGCGGCATTTTTCCGTGGACCGACGCGCCGATCACCTGGTGGTCGCCCGACCCACGCGCGGTGATCGAACTGGACGGCTTTCACGTACCCAAAAGCCTCGCCAAGCTGCTCCGCAAAGGCGCGTTTGAAATCACGGCGGACCGCGCTTTCCGCGAAGTCATGGCAGGCTGTGCCAAACCCGCGCCCGGTCGCGGCGAGACGTGGGTCACGCCGACGTTCATCGCCGCCTACACTCGCCTGCACGAACTCGGGCACGCGCATAGCCTCGAATGCTGGCAGGGCGGACGGCTCGTCGGCGGGATTTACGGTGTGGCCATCGGAGGTTTCTTCGCCGGAGAATCCATGTTTCATCGCGTGAGCAATGCTTCGAAAGTGGCGCTTGCCAGCTTGGTCGGGCATCTGCGCGAGCGCGGCTTCGCCTTGTTCGACATCCAGATGCTCACCCCCGTCACGCGCCAACTCGGCGGCGTCGAGATTCCGCGCGCCGAATACCTCAACCGCCTCGCCGAAGCGGTGGCGCTGGGGCGCACGTTTTCGAACGCCGGTTGAGCTGGCGTCGCGATTGCCCGTTCGGAGTTCCGCGTTCACGCGGTCTTCATGGCCACCGCTTGAAGGCCAGACTTCTGCCAACCTACAAAGCCACGTCCGCAATGTAATTGCCGCGTTCTTCCCCCCGCCGTAGGCTGCGCGCAACTCGAAGATGCCATGAAAAAGATTGCTCTTGGATGTGGAATCGTAGCTGCGCTCGGCGTGGTGCTGCTCGTCGTCGTGCTCGCCGCCGGTGCCGCTTACAACTCGCTCGTCAAACGCTCGCAGGCGGTGGACGGCGCCTGGGCGCAGGTGCAAAACGTCTATCAACGCCGTACGGACCTCATCCCGAATCTCGTCGCCACGGTTGCCGGCGCGGCGAACTTCGAGAAGTCCACGCTCACGGAAATCACCGCCGCCCGTGCCTCCGTCGGCCAGATCAAACTCGACCCGAACACCGCGCCTGCCGACGCCGCCCAGCTCGCGGCGTTTGACAAGGCCCAGCGCGGCCTCTCCTCAGCGCTCTCTCGGCTGCTCGTCGTCATCGAGCGCTATCCTGACCTCAAGGCCACCGCCAATTTCCGCGACCTCCAGGCGCAACTCGAAGGCACGGAAAACCGCATCACCGTCGAGCGGGGCCGTTTCAACGAGGCGGTCCAGGCCTACAACACGGCGATCAAATCTTTCCCGAACGTGTTCTTCGCCGGCTGGCTTGGGTTCAAGGAGAAACCGTACTTCGCCGCAACGCCCGGAGCCGAGACGCCGCCGAAGGTGCAGTTCGACTTCGGCAAGCCCGCGTCGGCGCCGGCGAAGCCTTGACGCCGTGGAAAGGATTTTTTCGGCGCTGCTGGCCTGGCTAAGCTTCGCGGCGTTTGCCGCCGAAGTCATTCCGCCGGCGCCGAAGCAGTTCTTCAACGACTATGCCGGTTTGGTTTCGCCAAACGTCGCAGCGCAACTCAACCAGCGGCTCGAGCAGTTCGAGCGCGACACTTCCAGCCAGATTCTTGTCGCCATCTTCCCGAAGCTGCAGTCGGATTCCTCAGTCGAGGATTACACCGTCCGTGTGGCGCAGGCGTGGCGGGTTGGTCAGAAGAACAAGAATAACGGCGCCGCGCTGTTCGTCTTCGTGCAAGACCGGAAGACGTTTTTGCAGGTGGGCTACGGGCTGGAGGGCGTGCTGCCGGACGCTGTGTGCAAGCGGATCATTGATGACGAAGTCACGCCGCGCTTCCGTGAACGCAACTTCGACGCTGGCCTGACCGATGGCGTGAACGCCATTCTCGCCGCGGCCAAGGGCGAATACCAAGGCACGGGCCGGACTGCCGCAAGCCGCCGCCACGATAATGCCGCCGTGGCAGTGGGCGTCTTCTTTGTCCTGCTGGCCATCATGATCCTGTGGTCCCTGGCGCGCGCGTTTCGCGGGGGCACAGGCACAGTTTATGGCCGCAGAGGACGTGCGACTTGGGGCGGTTGGACCGTCGGAAGTGGTGGCTGGAGCAGCGGTGGTTGGAGTGGTGGAGGCTTCTCCGGTGGCGGCGGGTTTTCTGGCGGAGGCGGTTTCTCGGGCGGTGGCGGCAGCTTTGGCGGTGGCGGCGCGGGAGGCAGTTGGTAGCCATGAAACACCAGGCGTTTCTCAAGGCTCTCCGCGAGGACGAGATCGTCGCCGCGATCCAGCAGGCCGAACAGAAGACCTCCGGCGAAATCCGCGTGTTCGTGAGCCGCAAGCGAATCGAAACGCCGGTGATGGCGGCGCAGGCGGCGTTTGTGCGCTTGAGCATGACGAAGACCCGCGAGCGAAACGGCGTGCTGATCTTTGTCGCGCCGCGCACACACAAATTCGCCGTGGTCGGCGACGAAGGCGTCCATGCCCGCTGCGGCGACGGATTCTGGCGACGGCTCGCTGACGAGATGATGGGCCACTTCAAGAAAGGCGAATTCACGGAAGGGTTGGTTCACGGTGTGCACACAGCGGGCAATCTTTTGGCACAGCATTTCCCGCATCGCCCGGACAACCGCAACGAGTTGCCGGATCGCGTGGCGCATGATTAACTGCGTTCGCGGCGCGTGGCCAACCCGGCCACCACCGCAGCGAATCGCATGAAAGCCGCCTACATCAGCCGCACCGGTCCGCCGGAGGTCATCACGTTCGGCGAGTTGCCTGCGCACATACCCGGCCCGACGCAATGCCTAATCAAGGTCGCCGCCGTGGACGTGAACCCGATTGACGTTTACGTCCGCGGCGGCATGGTGCCGGCCAAACTCGACTTCCCGCACATCCTTGGCCGCGACTTGGCGGGCGTCGTGGCGGAAACCGGCGCCAGCGTGAAGCGCTTCAAACCCGGCGACCGCGTCTGGGCCTCGAACCAAGGTTCGTTCGGCCGGCCAGGAACGTTCGCCGAATGCGCCGCCGTGGACGAACGCTGGCTCAACCCGATTCCCGGCAACGTGTCCTTCGAAGACGCGGTGGCGCTTTCGCTCGTTGGCATCACGGCGCATCTCGGCCTCCTGCGCGACGCGCGGTTGCGAGCGGGCGAAGTTCTGTTCGTGAATGGCGGCACCGGTGGCGTTGGCTCGGCCGTCGTGCAGATGGGCAGGATCCTCGGAGCGCGCGTCGTCACGACCGCCGGAAGCGATGAGAAAACCGCCGCATGCCGGGGTTTGGGCGCGGACCTCGCCATCAACTACAAGACGCAGGACGTGCCTGCGGCGGTGAAGGAGTTTGCGCCAAACGGTGTCGACGTTTGGTTCGAGACGGTGCGCGAGCCGAATTTCGAGCGCACGGTCCCGCTGCTGGCGACGCGGGGGCGCATGATTGTCATGGCGGGACGCGACGCAAAACCTGTTTTCCCGGTCGGTTCGTTCTACACCAAGGACTGCACGCTGCACGGTTTCGCGATGTTCAACGCCAGTGCGGAGGAGCAGCGTCCAGCGGCAACGGACATCAACCGCTGGCTGGCCGAGGGCAAACTCAAGGCGCGCATTGACCGCGTGCTGCCGCTGGCGGAAGCCGCCACCGCGCACCGGTTGCAGGAGGAAAGCACGCTCCACAAGACCGGGGCGTTGGCCGGCAAGATCGTCCTCCAACCGTAGTCCGGCCCGCCGGCTTGCGCGGGCGGGGTTTTGCCCGCACAGTGCGCGCGGCTGTTGACGCCGTGACGAACGCATTCATCGAGAAGATTGACGCGCGGGCCGCCGCGCGGCTGCGGCTGCCGGAAGGCCGCTCCGCCGCGCAGGAACTCGCGCGCTTCAAGACGTTCCTCAAACTTGAAACCCACCGGTTGAAGATGCTGCATCGCGCCGGCGCCGGCGGTTTGGAAATCTGCCGGGCGCGCGCGACGGTGCTGGACGTTTTGCTGCGGCATCTCTGGGACGCGGCGCGCCAGAGCTTGTCCGCGCAGGCGCAGAAGGAGTTTCCTCCGCTGGCACTCGTGGCCATCGGCGGCTACGGCCGCCAGGAGTTGAACCCGCACAGCGACGTGGATTTCATGTTTCTGCACGCCGGCCAGGTCGTCGCGGGCAACAAACCCCTGCCGCACCTCTCCCGGATCATTGACGGCATCCTGTATCCACTGTGGGACCTTGGATTAAAGGTTGGCCACTCGGTGCGCTCGCTCGACGATTGCGTCAAAGTTGCCGGCGCGGACATGCAGTCAAAGACTTCGCTGATTGAGGCGCGGCTGATCGCGGGCGACGCCAGGCTGTTTGAGAAACTGCAGAAGCTGATGCTGGCACGGTGCGTGACCGGCCACGAGCAGGAATACATCGCCGAGCGGGTGGCCGACCAGAACACACGGCGCGCCAAGTTCGGCAATTCCGCCTGCATGCAGGAGCCGAATCTGAAGAATGGCTGCGGCGGCCTGCGCGATTTTCAGAACCTGGTTTGGATGGCGTTCTTCAAGTACCGCGCCCTCAATTTGCAGGACCTGCAGGAGCGGGAGATGATCAGCGCAGCCGAACGAAAGCAGCTCCTGGCGGCCTATGATTTCCTCCTGCGCGTCCGCACCGAACTTCATTACCATGTCAACCGCCCCTGCGACGTACTCTCGAAGAACCTGCAGCCAGGGGTGGCGCACAGCCTCGGGTACACGGATCGCTCGCCCAGCCGGCGTCTCGAACGGTTCATGCGCGACCTCTACACGCATTCGCGCAACATCTACCTCATCACGCGGACCATCGAGGAGCGACTCGCGCTTCAGCCCGCTCTGCCCGGACGGCTGGCCTCGTGGCGCGCGTTGCTGCCGGCGCGGCGGGCAAAGTTGGCGGAACCGGTGGACGGTTTTCGCTTCAGTCACGGCCAGATCCACGCAGCGTCCCCACAGGTGTTCCGCGACGACCCGCGCCGGTTGATGCGCGTGTTTCTCCACGCCCAGCAGCGCGGCCTGAAACTGCATCCTGATCTCGCGCAGTTCATCCGCAACCAGCTTTCGCTGGTGGATCGCGCGTTTCGGAACGACGCGCACGTGAGCGAAACTTTCCGCGCCATCCTCAGCCAGCGCGGCAGCGTGGCGCCGGTTTTGCGCGCGATGCACGACACGGGCCTGCTTGGAAAATACGTCCCCGAATTCGGCCGGCTGACGTGCCTCGTCCAGCACGAATTCTATCACCAATATACCGCCGACGAGCACACGCTGGTTTGCGTGGAGCAACTGGACCGCGTGTGGGAGGCCGCCCAGTTGCCGCACAAGAACTACGCCGCGCTGTTCCACGGCTTGGCCCAGCCGTACTTGCTCTACCTGGCGCTCCTGCTGCATGACACCGGCAAGCCCGTGAGCCGTGGCCGGCATGAGGTGACGGGGGCGGAGTTGTCGCGGCGCGTCGCGCGGCGACTTGGGTTGGATACCGCCGCCACCGCCGTGCTGCAAAAGCTCGTCGAGCACCACTTGTTGATGACCATCATCTCCCAGCGGCGCGACCTCGAGGATCCGGCCGTGATCCGCAAATTCGCCGGCGCCGTGGAAAACGTCGAAACGCTCGAACTGCTCACGCTGCTGACGTTCGTGGACGCGCAGGCCACGAGCGACAAACTGTGGAATGGTTTCAAGGACGCGTTGCTGCGCTCGCTGCACGACAAGGCGCAGCCTGTGCTCACGGGCGGCATGGAGTTTCTGCGGGCCGAGGAGAAACAGCGCGAGGCCTTGCAGCAGGAAGTCCGGTACCGGCTACCGGCGCACGTGAGCGACGAGGAAGTGAACGCGCATTTCGCCACGCTGTCGTCCCGCTACTTCCAGATTTGCGCCGCGCCGGAAACTGCGGAAGACCTCGAACTAGTTCATCGGTTTCTACGCCTGCAAGTCCTCGAGGAAGAACACGCGCTGGAGCCGGTCCTCGGCTGGCGCGACGAAACGGACCGTGGCTGCACGGCGGTGAAGATTTGCACGTGGGATCGCGCCGGGCTGTTCAGTCACATTGCCGGCTCGCTCAGCGCGGCGGGGCTGAACATCCTCAGCGCCCAGATTTTCACGCGCAACGACGGCATCGCCATGGACACGTTTTACGTCACCGATGCCAAGACGGGCGTGCTGGCGAGCGACGAGCAGCGGGAGAAGTTCGACAGCTTGCTGGCGCGGGTGCTGACCGGCGGCGAGGTGGACTTCCGCGCACTCATTGCCCGCCAGAAGCTCAGCCGTCCGCTCTACCAAAGCTACGAGGGCGAACACCTCCCCACGCGCATTCACCTCGACAACGATGCGTCCGAGCACCGGACGCTGCTTGAGGTGGAGACCGAGGATCGCATCGGGTTGCTCTATGTCGTTTCGCAAACGCTCTCGGCACTGACCCTCGACATCTCGGCGGCGAAGATCTGCACCGAACGCGGCGCAGCGATTGACAGCTTCTACGTGAGCGAGGCATTTGGGGGGAAGATCTTCGATGCCGAACGCCGGAAGCAGGTCGAGCGGAAGGTACGGCTGGCGATCCAGAGTTTGGACCGCGGCTGAACCGTAAGCGGCCTTGTGGCGACCCTCTGTTCCGTGACTGGTGGGTGTGCCAAAAACGGGGGCGATGAAGGCTTCGAACGGTTCCGCCCGTCTCCAACACACGACTCCACCGCGACGAGTTTAACTCCTGGCCAGGTTGGATCGCAATGGGTTGTCTGCGGCGGCCGTTGGCCGGCAACAGGGTTTGAGCCCATGAACGAACGCCTTCCATCACCGGCTGGTGGCAGTGCGGCTTCACCACGCCCTGAACCGGTTGCAGCCCCGTTATCGGCCGTGAAGCCCCATGGGCCAGGCGATCAGCTATCGGTGGAACCACTGGCCGGCGCTGGAACGTTTTCTGGAGCACGGCGAAGTTGAACTCAACCACAACCTCGTCGAGAACGTCATGCACTCAACCGCCATCGGAAAGAAGAACTGGCTGTTTTTCGGCTCTGCCGAAGCGGCAACGCCCAGCGCAGTGATGGACACGTTGATCGCCAACTGCCGGTTGCGAGGCGTCGAGCTTCACGCGTATCTCAAAGACGTGCTGGAGCGCCTGCTTCGTATGACCAGTCGATAGGTGGCCGAACTGACGCTGTTTCGCTGTAGGAACACGCAGAACGAGCAGCAATCCTCTGTCCGGCGAGCCGCCTGAATGTTCTTCGGCGCCATGCCAACCGCCCATTCGATCACCGGCTGCCTCTCAGAACAGAGGGTCGCCACAACGTCGCTTACTCCTCAATCTCAACATCCTCTGACGGAACTTCCCGAGCGATTGATTCCTGCGGACCTGCACCGGCTGTTTGGCCGGCAGAGCATCCCAATCTCGTGCGTCGCAGCCAAATCGTGAGCACACCCACATCTGCCGGCGAAACTCCAGAGATGCGTGCCGCCTGTCCAACGGTGGTTGGGCGGATCTTTGCGAGTTTCTGCCGAGCTTCAGAACGAAGGTTCGGAATCACCTCGTAATCCAAGTCTCCGGGAAGGACTTCACCTTCTAAGCCGCGAAGCCTCTCGATTTCGTGCTCTTGCCGAGCGATGTAACCGGAGTATTTCACCTCTATTTCCACCTGCTTGATGACCTCAGCCGAAAGCCTTTCGTCACGTGATGGCAAATCTGCGTACCGCACCTCAGGTCGCCTAAGGATTTGCAAGAACGTTGCCGATCCGCAGCGAGTTGATGCTAGGCGAGTCAGTTCTTTTGCAATCGCATCTGCCTTCTTTTGAACGCGTTCGTAGTTGGGTTTCGGAAGTAATCCGACCTCGAACCCGAGCTTCGAGAGGCGCAGGTCAGCGTTGTCTTGCCTCAGTATGAGCCTGAACTCGGCGCGCGAAGTAAACATCCGATACGGCTCATTCGTACCCTTTGTGACCAAATCGTCTATCAAAACTCCTATGTATGATTCGTTTCGTCCAAGCACTATCAGGGGCAGTGCCATCACACGCCTTGCGGCATTAATGCCTGCGATAAGCCCTTGAGCACCAGCTTCTTCATAACCAGAAGTGCCGTTGATTTGCCCGGCAAAGAAAAGGTTTCTGTATAGTTTCGTTTCCAAAGATGGATGAAGCTGGACTGGAGGAATATAATCGTATTCCACAGCATAACCAGGGCGCAGAATACTTGCCTCCTCGCAACCAACAACAGACCTGACAAGATCTATTTGAACATCAAAAGGCAGGGACGTTGACAATCCGTTCACATAAACTTCATCGGTGTCAATTCCCTCAGGTTCAAGGAAGACTTGATGCCAATCCTTGTCTTTGAATCGCAGTATCTTGTCTTCTATTGATGGGCAGTACCTAGGGCCAATTCCTTCGATTATGCCAGAATACAGTGGAGATCTATGGATATTGTCCTTGACAACTCTCGCGGTCATTCCAGTCGTGTACGTGATGTGACACGGAACCTGATGCCCAATTCTAGCCAAGACGGAGCCTGGTGGGAAGCTATTCTCAGCGTCACTTTCACCCGAAGCTCCAGCGCTTGATTGTTCCACATGGAACAAGCCACCGCTCCAATGTGAGAACAATGGCGGTGGCTCGTCCCCATGCTGTGCTTGCGTTCGACTCCAATCAATGCTTCTACTGAGCAATCTGGGCGGCGTACCTGTTTTCATCCTGCCGACCTCGAATCCCATCTGCTTCAAATCACTTGATAGGTCGTTTGACGCGAATTCACAAGCACGTCCACCGCTCGACCTAGTATGCCCGATGTGGATTACTCCTCTAAGAAACGTGCCCGTCGTGACAACCACTGTCTCAGATTCGTACTTGACCCCTATACTGGTCATCACACCATGAACGGTCGATGGACCAACAAGCAAAGCAGTAACTTCTGACTGGGTCACATCCAAATTCGCTGCTCTCTCGCAAACGAGCCTCATTCTTGATTGATACACCCTCTTGTCGCACTGGGCACGGGGCGCCTGAACGGCCTCACCCCTTCCCCTGTTCAACATTCTGAATTGTATACCCGCAGAATCCGTCGTCAAAGCCATCTGGCCACCCAATGAATCTATTTCACGAACAATGTGGCCTTTTGCCAAACCGCCGATGGCCGGATTACATGACATTCTACCAATTGAATCAATGTTGGTCGTGATTAGGAGTGTTTGACATCCAATTCGAGTTGCCGCCAACGCTGCTTCTATTCCAGCATGCCCACCACCCACAACCAAGACATCATATCGCTTAGAGTAAGTCAACATGTCAGAGGCAAAGTAATAGTACCCAATCTGCTGTTGTGGACGTGATTTTCCTAAGGAAAGTGACGTGCCATCTTGAAAGGCAATCGTGGGCTTCACCCATTGATGTGTTGTCTTCGGCTGTCAAGCTTGTTGAGCCCAGGTCCATTACCGTAATCTAGCATCAACACTACACAAGGTACCAAACTAGCAACCACCATATTCAGGATGTGCATGCGATTCGGTCTCCAAGCTCTGTGCGTCAGGTTCACTGATAAAGTGTCATGGTGGCCACCAGCTGCATTAGGCACAGACAACTGGTCTCACATGGAATGAACCGTACTCCGTTCAGCTCCAAGCCATTGAGGCTAAACAGAAGTTCAATCCAGTTGAACTGACTTTCAGGATTCGCATATTCCACCGCCATACACGGAAAAGTCTCACCCATTGGGTGAAGGCGCAACCTCTTCTAGTTGCGCATCCAACCAAGTCGTGATCAAGCCAGGCTCGGCGCGAACAACTCATCCCAGAACAGCTCTCCAATGATCGCCGCTACTTTCTGTGTAGTAACATGTTGCAGGCACATTTCCGTCAGCGTCCCCGTGAGCGCCCTCTTAGTCTGCTAATACTGTTCAAACACCTGTGTGGTGAGAAGTCCAGCCCGGTCCTGCCGCACGCACAATGCCAGCTTCCCCCGCTCGTGTGGTCAGCCGCCGCAGGTAACACCCGCTCCAGTAGCCCAGATGTTGCTCGTCGCGTTCGTGCTTGCGGGCCTGCAGGCATTCCCCCTTCTCCAGTTCCAAGATTACTTGCACCGCCTCCTGCCCCAAGGATGTCAGAAAGCCCCGTTGCTCCACCAAAATGGACTTCTCTGCGCCACATCCGAGGTCATTATCTTCGCACCGTCGTTCTTCTCTACCTTTGGGGTCGTGCTCTTGCCATTCGTTTACTGGGTTCTTCATTCTCCCCAGTGGCTACCAAACCCGTCTTGCTTTTGGAGAGCTCTTAGCAGACTGCTTGTTTTCGTTTGACAATGTGCGATCAGCCACCCCACTGCACAACATGAGTCGTAACTCATGACGACCGTCAATTGGTTGTTTTTCAAGTGCATCTCTACTCGGCATGAACGCAAATGTCCACCGAAATGTTGTCGTGAGGATCCTACTCTCCCAACACTTGTGAGTGAGACGCCCGAGCGATCTGAAGGGATTGGCAGTCGCCCATTGGAACCCACGCCTCAAGGATCGGGATGGGCCTTCCGCGATGAGTGTTGTGTGCAGCCGAATCTTGACCGCCGTCCGGGCAAGGCGCCGAAGGAGGAGACGGACCTCACATCAGGGAGAAGGGCCTTCGCTGCTGGCCGTACGCCTTGGTATTGAATTGCGGCCCTTTGGGCACGTTGGCTCACGCGTCGAGATCTTGGATGACTTTCGTCAGATGCGCAAGGGACCGTGTCGCCTCTTCCTCCGTGCCGCACTCAACCGAAAGCACGCCTTTGTAACCAGCCTTCTTTAAACGGCCCACGAGTTTCTTCCAGTCAATCACGCCATCGCCGCACGCGCAGCCGACTGCCGTGCCGGTCACTTTGCCTCGCTCGGCGTCGGCCTGCTTCACCGAGATGTCCTTCGCATGCACGTGAACGACCTTGTCAATAACGGCCTCCAGCATCTCGTACGGGTCTGAGCCGGAGAGGAAGGTGTTGCCGCAATCGAAATTGCATTTGATCCACGGCGAGTCCACGAGCGACAGGATGCGTTTCATGCGCTCGATCTTCGCCGTGTAGGGTCCGTGCTGTTCGACGGCGATGCACACGCCGTTTTCCTCGCAGGTTTCGGAGATCGCGCGGAGGTTGATGCGCATGATGTGGTAGGCCTCAGCTTCGTCAATCCACTTGGGCGGATACATGTCCTCGGTGATCTGCACGACGCCCACGCCGAGCGCTCGGGCGTAGCGGATGCCGCGCCGCGCGTAGAGCACGCCGTATTCGGGATTGAGGAGGTCCGAGTGCGACGACAGCCCGCTGATTTTGACGCCGGCTTCGGCGCACAGGTCTTTGATGATCTTCGGGTCGGTATCCATGCTGGTGACGTGGCAATAGCCGGCATTGGAGAGCAGGCAACGGCCATCGAGCAGGCAAGGCTCGACCCACAGGTAGCCGATCTGGCCCGCACGCTTGATACCGTAGGCGAGGCTCTTGTCGCCATGGCGGACGTATTCGAGGTTGATGCCGATGCCCATGCGGCCGTTCGGGTCCCAGGGCACGCCCGGTTTGGTGGCCGGCGCCGCTTGGGCAGTGTCGCTCGCCGACGTAGCCAACCCGGCACCCGCCGCGCCGGCGGCGAGCACCGCGCCTTTGAGAAAATCCCGACGATCCATCGGCGAAGTTGCTGCGGCATCACTATTGACGGTTTTGGATTCTGACATAGGAGTCCTCCGGTTTGAGTTGTTGCAACTGGACTTGGTTTAGCGCCGGGAACGGCTTGCGGGGCCGATCCATCGGCGGTGCGACGGCATTTTCCGCCGTGGGCCGCGCCCTGCAAGCCTTTTCCGCATTCAGTGGCGCTGGTGTTGTCAGCGCGGCCCGTGACAATTCTTTTACAACCCTTTTGCCCGGCTTTGACACCTTTCTTGCTGGTTGCGACACTCTGGCGTCGTGAAACGAGTCGCGCTGCTGTTCGTGCTCGCGGTGCTGGTGCCGAGCATTCTGCTTGCCCTGCTGGCCGGACGCTCGTTGCGCGATCAGCACTACGTCCTCGAACGCCAGCAAACGCTGCTTTGCCAGGCGACCGCCGACACATTCGCCAAGGAGGCGCAGACTTTGCTCGACGAGGAACTGCGCGGGTTTGGACTGGAAGTCGAGGCGCTTCTCCTGGCGCAGAAGACCAACAACCTTGCGCCGGGTTTCGATGAGGCGCTGCGCGCGCGCTGGCCACTGGCGGAAGTCGGTTTCGCCGTGGGCGCCAACGGCACTCTGCTCGCGCCGCAGCCAGCCAAGCGGGCCGCGACGGTGGACTTCCTGAACGCCAACGGCAGATTCCTAGCCAACCAGGAGGTGGCGGAGGTGTACCTGAACGCCGGCTATCTCGCTCAGGCCTTCAACCAGCCGCCGCAACCGCAAAGCCAGATCGCCTCACCGACGCAATTCGAAGAACAGCGTAGCGCGGCTCAAGTCCCGACGCAGCAGCGCAAGAGCAAAGTCCCGCAGGTCCGCAACGTCATCCCGCAGCAATCGCAACAGCAACAAGTCCTCGCTCCGAACGCCCAGGCCGAAGCGCCGCAACCGGGCTCCGACAACTTCTCCCGGCTGAACCCCGCTGAAACCGGCTTCCGCCAGATCATCGGCGAGGCCACGCAAGGCTCGCTCGCCCGCTTCGTGGACAACCGGCTCACAGTGCTGTTCTGGTATCGCTCCGCGCGCGCGCCCGGCGTCATCTTCGGCGCGCAGATTGCGCTCGACCGCCTGAGGGCGGATTTGAAGGAACTGCTCGACGAGTTGACGCCACGGTTGCGCGAAGAAATCTGCGTGGCGCTGCTCGATGACACGGCCAAGCCCGTCGCCCTGACGCATCCGGCCTTCAGGGCGAACTGGAAGCGGCCCTTTGTGGCGACGGAAATTGGCGAAGCGCTGCCGCATTGGGAGGTCGCAATCTATCTGCTCGATCCAACGAGGCTGGACCAGGCCGCGCGCACGTTCAGGCTGACGCTGACACTCGTCATCACGACGCTGCTCGTCGCCATGGTCATCGGAAGCTGGCTCATCGTGGCCGACCTGCGCCGGCAACTCACCCTGGCGCGGCAGAAAACCGATTTCGTCAGCAACGTCTCGCACGAACTGAAGACGCCGCTGACTTCCATCCGCATGTTCGCCGAGTTGCTGGCGGAAGGGCGCGTCAGTGAGCCGGCCAAGCAACATTCCTATCTCCACATCATCACGGCGGAAGCCGCGCGGCTGACGCGGCTCATCAACAACGTCCTTGATTTCTCGCGCATGGAGCGGGGTGAGAAGAAATACAAGTTCGAAACGTGCGATCTCGTCGAAGTCGTGCGCGAGACCGCGGAGACGCTGCGTCCGCACCTTGAGCAAAGCGGCTTCAGGCTGGATTGCCACCTGCCGCCTGAGCCTTGCCCCGTGACTGGCGACCGCGATGCCATCGCTCAGGTGCTCGTGAATCTGCTGTCGAACGCCGAGAAATATTCGGGTGAGCGGAAGGAAATCCGAGTCGAGTTGCGCCGGCGCAACGAGCCGCTGCCGTTCGTCGAGATCGGCGTGCTGGACCGCGGCCTCGGCGTGCCGCGCGGAAGCGAGGTGAAGATTTTCGAGCAGTTCTACCGGGCGCACGACGCGTTGAGCAATGGGATCCAAGGTTCGGGCCTGGGCCTGACGCTCGCCCGGCAGATCGCCCGCGCCCACGGCGGCGACGTGGCTTACGAACCGCGCGAGGGTGGCGGAAGTTGCTTCAGCCTGCGGTTGCCGGTCAAACAACTGGAAACCACGAATGCACACGAATAGACACGAATCAAGAGCGCTAACCGCCGTCCCGGCTGGACCGCGTGGACGAACTCGCACCGAGCCAACTGCCGATTTCGTGTCCCTTCGCGTCTCTTCGCGGTTGCTTTTATGAAAACGAAGATTCTGGTGGTGGAAGACGACCCGCACATCCTGCTGGGTCTGGAGGAAGTGTTGAAGAGCGACGGGTTCGAGGTCGCCACGTGCAACCGTGGCGACCAGGCGCTGGCCGCGTTCACGCAGCACCAGCCGGGACTGGTCCTGCTCGACGTGATGCTGCCGGGCCTCAGCGGCTACGACATCTGCAAGCAGCTTCGCGCCAAGAAAGTCAGGACGCCAATCCTGATGCTCACGGCCAAGGGCCAGGAGATTGACAAGGTCGTGGGGCTGGATCTCGGCGCAGATGATTACGTCACCAAGCCGTTTGGCGTGCGCGAGCTGCTGGCGCGCATCCACGCCCTGCTCCGCCGGAGCGGCGATGCGGCGTCCACCACCGCGCTGCCGGACACGGAGTTCCTCATCGGTGACGCGGTGATTGATCCCAGGACCTTCCAACTGCGGCGCGCCAAGACCGTGGAGGAACTGACGGCGAAGGAACTGAAGCTCCTCCAGTTCTTCCGCGCGCACGCCGGCGAAGTGCTCTCACGCGACCGGCTGCTGAACGAAGTCTGGGGCTACAACTACTACGGCACGACGCGCACGTTGGACCAGGTGATCGTGCAATTACGCAAGAAGCTCGGCGACCACGGTGACGACCCGAAGCACCTGCTCACGGTGCATGGCGTGGGATACAAACTGGTGTTGTGAGGGGCCGACGTTCCGCCTGATTCACGGATCTCTTTCCGGCATCTAGCAGAAGCACCTTTCTGAGAAGTCGGAGCGTCTTGGCTTTCCAATGGGAATGCACGGCAACTCGTCCAAGCTCAATTCGCCAACATGATCACGGACGACGGCTGCGGCAATTCACCCCGGCCCTGCCCTGGCGAGAACGCGTCGCCCTGCGCCACGCCAAAGGCCTGCATCAAGCTCAATGCCAGCACCGCGCTTCCGCAGATGGCCAGAAGTGTCCAGACCGCATTCTCCCAGTGGCGCTCGCGCACTGCCGATTCCTGCGCGAGACGGGCCAAGGACGCGTCGCGGGTCCGGCAGACGCATTCGGTATCCGGTGTCGCTTCGCAGGCGCAAGGCGTCGCGATCCAGCAGAGCATTCGCGAGAAGCTGCCGTTCGAGCGTTCGTTCGTTTGCATGAGGGCAATCTAGCGGCGACACGGTTTTCGCCCAGATGCAGTTGAGCAGATTGTGCTGCATGACAGTTTGCGTGGCGCGAAAACTGTACTGGTCCTGTTTCAATTGGGGTGTCACTATGCCGATACCGAACCTGTTCTACCGTGTCGCCATGTCCACGCCAGACTATGCCTCGCACATCGCCGCCCGCTTGGACGGCAACGTCAATCTCTACGAGCGTGTCGCCCTGCGGATCTCGGAGTTGATCGAACACGGCACGCTGCGTCCCGGCGAGCGGGTGCCGTCCGTGCGGCGCTACAGTGAGCAACAGGACGTGAGCATCGCCACGGTGATGCAGGCGTATCGGTTGCTGGAGGATCGCGGCCTGTTGGAGGCGCGTCCGCAGTCCGGTTATTACGTCCGGACGCGGCGCTGGACGCCGCCGCCGGAGCCGGAGATGTATCGCCCCAAGCCGCAGGTTAGCGACGTGCGCGTTGCCAATCTGGTTTTGGAAGTCGTGAAAGCTGGTTTCGCCCCGGGCATCGTGCGCCTGGGCACGACGCTACCCAGCCCGGACTTGTTTCCGGCGCGCGAGTTGAACCGCGTGATGGCCGCGGTGGGCCGGCGCTCTCCCGGCGAGAGCCACGGGTATTTGTCGCCGGCGGGGCATCCGTCTCTGCGGCTGCAAATCGCGCGACGCGCCATCGAAGCCGGCTGCACGTTGTCGCCGGACGACATCATCGTCACCTGCGGCGCGGCGGAGGCGATGAACCTCTGCTTGCGCGCGGTCGCGAAACCGGGCGACACCATCGCCATCGAATCGCCGACGTTCTTCGGGATCCTCCAAATCATCGAGGCTCTTGGGATGCGCGCCTGTGAGATTCCGACCTACCCGCGCGAGGGCATTTGCCTGGACGAACTGACGGCGCGGCTGAAGCGATGCCGCGTCAAGGCCTGTCTCTTCACGCCGAACTTCAGCAACCCACTGGGTAGCTGGATGCCGGACGAGAAAAAGCAGCGGCTTGTGGAGTTGCTCGCCCGGCACGAGATTCCGCTGATCGAGGACGACATTTACGGCAACCTCATCTTCGGGCCGACGCGTCCGAAAGTGTGCAAAGCATTCGACAAGGACGGCTGGGTGATGACGTGCGACTCGTTCAGCAAGACACTCGCTCCAGGCTACCGCGTCGGCTGGGTCGCGCCCGGACGCTTCAAGGACAAGGTGGAATACCTCAAGTGGACCAACACGCACTCCACTTCCTCGCCGCCGCAACTGGCGATGGCGGAGTTCCTGCAAACCGGAGGGTACGACCATCACGTACGGAAGCTGCGACGGATTTACGCGGAGAATCTGCAGCGCATGACCGAGGCCATCAGCCGGAGCTTCCCACCAGGCACGAGAGCCTGCCGCCCGGGCGGTGGCATGGCACTGTGGGTGGAACTGCCGCCCGCGGTCAAGGCGCTCGAAGTGCACCGGCGGGCTTTGGCGGACAAGATTTCCATCGCCCCGGGGCCGATCTTCTCGGTGAAACAAGGCTTCCAGAACTTCATCCGGCTGAACATCGGCAACCCATGGTGCGAACGGATCGAGGGTGCCGTGTTGAAGCTCGGCGAAATCATCACCGCGCTCTGCCACTCACCGGCACACGCGACGACCGTTAGCCGGAACTGAGTTGTGCCGGCTCAGCCGTTCTGCGCCGCGAGGTACCGCTCCGCCTCGATGGCTGCTGCGCACACCATGCCCGCCCGCGCGCGTCGAAGCTAGCTACGTCTCTTTGGCAGCAGCGGCGGGTTGACGGCCATGATGCTTCTACGCCAGCAATCCGTCGCCGCCCCGTGCGGCGGGGTTTCTATTTCATCAGTTTCCACACTTGCATCAGAGTCTCCGGCAGCGGGATTTCGATCGCCGCCACCGGCAGGAACGGCAGTAACGCCGCGGCGACCAGCGGCACGAGTTGCTTCGGCCAGTTTGAACTTGGATCAGTCGTGTTCCATCAAGTTTACCGGCGGCGGCCTCCGCCAGTGACACTCCCGGAACGCTGGGAGCTGTTGAACCGCGAAGTCTGCCGGTTGCCCCAGTTGCGGGCCGTCGCGTCGCGATCAAGTCCCTCATGCAACGTGCCGGCACCGGCAGTGCCCGGTTGCAACTGCGTGCCTGCGTGACCGCCACCAGGCCGATCACCGCCGGTCTTGGTCCCGGTTGATGCGGGTTGCGACGATTTGCCCATAGGCTCGACGGGATGCCAGCCGTTCTCGTCCTTCTTGTACACGTTGCCATCGTGGCCGGCGTAGAGGTCGCCCTCTTTGTCCTTGGCGACGAACCCCTGGCCGCGCCGGGGGTCGGCGCCGATGATGCCCTGGCCTTGGTCGCCCTGCGCCCATGCCACCGTGCCGCGGGCGCCGGATTCGTGACCGCCCCACACTTCATTGCCGCCGCGCTCGGCATAGAACCGACCGGATGACCCATACGGCGTGTTCACGCGCGCCTGGGCAAAATAGGTGTCGGTGTGCGGGTTGTAGGCTTCGCGCACGCCGGCACTTCCATACGGACCGTACCGGCCAGCGCCGCGAGCATACGCGCCAGTGGAAGGGTTGTACCACCCTGCCGCGCCCGCGCCGCCGTATGGACCGTAGGCGTACCCGGCCCGGCAGTAACCGCCGTAACCCCACCCATACACCGCGCCGCAGCCGTACGAGTAGAACGCGCCGTGACAATGATAGCTGTAGTACCACGGCCCGCAGTCAAAACAATCATCGGCCAGTGCCGCCCCGATCAACATGCCGGCCCCGAACATCAGCAAGCCGGTGGCGTCGTCGTGGTACTGGCCTTCGTAGCCGGACGTGTATTGATAGACGACGGTGGTCGGCGTCGAGGATTGCACCACGACGTAGGTGACGTTGTACAGCGGACTGGTTGGCGGGATGGTGTAAATGGCGGACGGTACGCTCGTTGCCAGGACCCACGGCCCGATCGGTGCCGCAGCGTAAAACCACACGCCTTGATCGCAGCAGTAGTACGCGCCGTTGACCAGCAACACCGCGTTCGGCGAGTTGATCGCGTACTGCACGGTCGTACCCTGGATGGCGATGAACTTCGGCGTGCCGTCGTAGAAGATGGTGACAATCGCGTTCGGGTCGCCGATGGTCAACGTCGTCCGCCGCGGGATGGATGCCAACAGCACGGCGTCTTCGGCGTCGCGCGTGCCGCGGACGGACGCCTTCACGAAACTGGCGGGGTTGTCGTCGGGAATGATCTTGAAGTCGTCCGGCAAATCCAGGGTCGCCGCCTGCCATGGGCCATCAAGGCTTTTGGCCCGATACCAACGCCCGGCGACGAGGAAGTAGTATTGCCCCTCGTTCGCGTGCAGGAACACGGTGCTCTCGGTATTGCCGAGTTGCATCAGCTTGGTGCCGGGAATCAGTTTGAAGCTTGGCTCGCCCTTGGTGAGAATCATCTCGGCCGGCTCGGTCGAGACAAACACGATCGGGGCGGAGGGGACGGCCTTGCCCGGGAAGTTTCGCTTCACGTCCTCCCAATTGGGATTGGCCGGCAACTTGCCCAACGCCGCCGGCAGCGCGCGCGCGACCGTCCACGGACCTTTGACCGGGTCGGGCGCTTCGAGCCAGTGATCGGAGTTCAGGAGATAGTACCGCCCGGTTTCGGAGTCGAAGAAAACGTCCCAGTTCGTGTTGAGCGCGAACAGCAGTTTGCTGCCTTTCTCGACCGGCTTGAATTGCGGCGGGCCGATGAGGATGACTAGAATCGCCGGCTGGTCGCTGTGGAAGATCTTCGGCGGGTCGAGATTGACCTTCACCGCGGGCTGAACTCCCTGGGCGGCTCCCACATAGGCCAGCATCCGATCCAACGAGATCACCAGCGAATGTTTTTCCGGAAGGAGGTTGTTGACGAGGCGCGTCATCTCGGCAGCTTTCGACTCCGACAAGTTCGGAAACCGGAGTTTGCGCTGCGGATTGACGGTGGTGACGGTGCGCGCGGTGCGGTTGACAATCGTGCCCGCGGTGCCTTCGAGCACGCCATACACTTCCTTTGCGTCCGGTTTGGTTTGCACTGCGAGAGCGCAACGGATCGTCGCGTTCGTGTACCCGGACCACTCCACGACCTGTGGTTGATACACCGTCAGCGTCGCTTTGCCCTGCTTGAACTGGCGCGGCCAACCGGGGTCGGCCGGCGGCGACTCGGCACTCCGAGACGATGAAACTGCCATGGCGAAAGCCAGGCTCAAGACCAACGATTTTTTCTGGTTCATAGTTTATCCTTTCAAACAGCGGTTTGTTGATGGTTGGATTCTTCGGTCATCTACTTCACGAGTTTGAGCACCTGCATCAGGATTTCCTTCAGCGGGATTTCCATGGCCGCCACCGGCAGGAACGGCAGCAACGCCGCGACGACCAGTGGCACGAGTTGCTTCGGTAAAAACGGCAGCGTGTTCATCTTCTGCATGGCGGTCACCGTTGGGTTGAAATCGCCGACTGCCGAGAAGTCCGGCGCGCGCAGCATCTCGCTGGCGGCGGGAGGATTGGCGCCCAGCCACTTCTCCTCGAACGCGCGCAACTGCTGGCCCGCCAACGCCCCGCACCGGAGCACAGCGCGCTGTTTGGCTTTGCCGAGTTGCCCCCTAAAGAAGATCAATGGCCCGACCATCACTGCCACCAACCCCGCCGCGACGGCGCCAATCGCATACTGAAAACTCACGAAGGGCGCACCGGTCCACAGCATCAGGTTCGCAAGCGCGCCGGCGCCCGAGGCGCCGATGGCGAACACCGGCAACCGAAACACCGACAACACCATGCCCAAGAACGCCAGCCCGCCGGCGCCATCCGGGTGCGCGGCGTTCAGTTGCAGGTCCAGCCGCGAGGTTTTCCAGAGAAACCGCCACCAGAGCGCGATGCGATACAAGAGCTGCAACATCGCGAGGTCGTACAGTGGTTCACTGATCACGACCAGCCACCAACCCGCCAGCGACAGGCTGTGATGTCCAGGTGTGCCGACCACCCGCCACGAGTCCGGCATGGTGGAAACCGACCCGGTACCGAAGGCCACGGCGTCGGTGAAAGCCAACGCCACCAACACCACCGCCGCGACCCGCGAATCCCGCCACCGGAGTATCGCGGCGATGTTGGCGAAGAAGGATTCCCGTTCCGACTCTTTCACCAACCCGGCGTCCAGAAAGTGGCGCACGATGGTTTGGAAACTGCGCCGGAAACCGGGCGTCGCCAGAATCAACAACGGCAGCGCCACCAGGAAGCGGGCATACATCGCCGCATCGAGCAGCATGGACTCGTGCCAGTTCGGTCCGATGGCGCGGCCTTGCAACGCCGACAGCAACACCAACGGCAACCACGTCACGAGCACCGCGACCAGGATTTTGCGCCGCACGTGACGCGGCTCCGTTCCCGCCAACCGCACGACCGCCTGCGCTTTGGAAAACGGTCCGCCCTCAAATAACGGGAAGGCTGCGCTGCCGGCTGGTTTGTCTGCCGTGTTGTTCATTCCGGGAACAGGAAAGTCATGGTGAAACGCAGGCCCCAGTCGGGCCCGCCGGCCGGACGCTCGACGTAAAGCCGTCCACCCAACGCCAGTTTGACCGGGAGCTTGCCGAGCTTGAACAATTGACTGACCGACAGGTTCACGGGCACCGTCCAATGCTGCGCCTGCCAGTCATACTTCGCCTCAGTGTTCAACCCGACGGTGGTGTGCGTCTTGAGCGTGTAAGACACGGACGGTTGCAAAAGCGTCTCGCTCACGTACGCGCGCTCATCGTCACCGGCAAAGGACCAAATGTGCCGGGCGAGAATGTAGCCGGTCCAGTGGCCCGGCTGCATCGCCACGATGGCCGTTGGCCCGGCGCCCCATTTCCCGTGGCCAAGGGAGTCGTCCGTCGCGGTGGGCAAGTGGAACGCCGGTCCCGCGCCCCAAAACAAGCCGTCGCGCCCCGCGTGTCTCGGCGAGAGAAAGAGACTCAGCGAGGTGTCCTCCAAGCCCGACAGGTCGCGGCCGCCTGCGGTGGACGCTTCCGCGTAGGAGAACGGCACGATGGTGCGGGTGAACAGCGACCAGTTCGTCCCGAGCGGGAACGGGATGATCGGCTGGAGTTTGACCGTGTACTTCATGGCGTCTTGCGGGCCGATGCCGAAGTCCCAGTTGTGTTGCAGCGGGACGGTGATCAAATCGGCCAACGGATTCTCGCTTTTCCGGGCGAGTTCCGCTTCATTCTGCGCCGCTGCAAGGGGCGGTTGGAGCATCATGGCAACCAGGATTACCGCCGCAATCGCACTTCTTGGTATTTTTTCAAGCGGTGGTGCCATGGCTTCGCTGTGTCTGATTTTGAATTGCAGCGAGTCACTGATACTTGATGGCGACCGCGATCACGACGCGGCCTTCGATGCGTTGGAGCGAGCGCCCGTACCATGGGCCGGTAATCATGGCGCCGGTGGTTTGGGTGCGGTCATAGACGACGACCGCCGCATCGGCCCCCAACTTGGCCGCTTCCTTGCGCAGGGCGCCTTCGATCTTGGTCACATCCATGTCTTGCGACGAAGGCTCGGCCCGGACTTCGCCCAGGCGCATGTGTGGGCGCGTCGGCTCCGCGCGCAGAATCTGGACCTGCGTCGGGTCGGACGGCGGATACTTCGCCGAGCCGACATCCTGGGTGTGGGTCGTGCTGACTGTTTGGCAACCGGTCGCTAGGAAGAAAATGGCGAGGCCGAGTCCGCGGCTGATGCAACTGAATGTCGGTTTCATGGTTGTTTTTCCTTCCTGTTCATTTCACCCTCTCGATGTCCGGCAACTGCCAAGTTTTGTCGAAGAGCGGCTTCTCGGGGCCGTAGAAGCGGAAAATCAAGAAGAAGCCTCCACCGGCCTTGGTCGGAATCCAGTTGGCCTCCTTGCCCTGCGGCGCTTTCGGGCCGAGAAAGACGTCCACCGAACCATCGGCGTTCTTCTGCACGGTCTGGTCAAAGGAGCAGAGGCTGACGCGCGGGGACTCGCGGATGAACGCGGCCGTCGCATTGTCATAAACGTCCAGAGCCCAGAACTGCCGGATCGGCACGTTGGGAGGGACGGTCAGGTGGTAACCATTCGCTCCGGTGAGCAGTTGACCGGCCTTATCGAAAGACCCGAAGAGGTAGAACGACCCCGCTCCCAGTTTCTTGGGTGCGGCAAAGGCCGCAAGATACGCCGACGCGCGGGTGTCCGTGGCAAAGTAATCCCCCGCGTCGAATGTGAAACCGGTCTTGATGCCGACCGGCTCGCCGGGGGTCAGCCATCGCTTGCCGGGATAGTAAAACTGGGGAGCGGCCAGAGTGCGCGCGTCCACCCAGTCGCGCGCTTCCCGGGCCGCAGCGGCCAGGATCCGGGCGGCTTTCGCATCGGGCTTGAACGGCTTGTCTTTCTCCTGGACCGGCTCGGTCTGCACCATGCGGTCCAGAGCTTCGAAGAAGCGCGCGTCGTACTGCGGCAAGCCGTCGAACACGATGTCCGCGAGATCAATGAAACGTGTGGGCGCCGGATGTGCCGCCTCCGAAAGCGCGTAGAGCTTGACCCGCTTCAGGTACGCGACCGCGCTGGCCATATCTTCCGTCCGCCAACTCTTGGGAACAGTGCGGAGCAACGCGTAGCCCTGATAGGTCTTGGACGGAAGCGGGATATAGCCGGCAGGCGCCTGCCCCTGGTAATTGGGCGGAAGCCAAAGGTACTTGCCGCCCTTGCCGGCATCGGCGCCGGCCGGGCCAACATCTTCCAGCGGCACTTGCCAGGCATCCATCAACGAACCGAACAACACGGCATCACCGGCCGGCGGGACCTCCAAAACCAGCGGCCCCACCTGCCGGGTGTCGGTGAAGAAGAGCACGTAAAGATTCTCGCTGTTCGGCGTCAGCGTCTGGTTTTTCCAGTCGGAAGGGCGCGACCAATAGCCGATCTGGTTGCAGCCGCCTTTGGCGTCGCGCACCATCGCCTGATACATCGCGTCGAAGCTTACGGCCGGGATGCCCCAGACAGCCGCTTCCACGGCCCGCCGGTGCATCATCCGCTCGTTCAGTTGAGCGGGGCTGAATTGCGGCGCGGGCTCCGAGGCGGTCCCGGTGTTCTGAGCGAAAGACGGCATGGTTAAGAGCGCCAGCCCGATGGCCGGGGCTAGCGTTCTGAGTGTTGTCCGTTTCATAGCGTGGTTTCCTTGGGTTGATCCGCCAGATGCTGCAACAGGATGCGGCGAAGTTCTTCGATGGCTGCCGGCTCGCTTTGGCAGGAATGTCGCGCGTGCAGGACGGCTTCGGACGCGGCGTAAGTCACGTGCGCACTCGAGTAAGCCACGAGTCCGTCGTTGTCCTCCGCGAGCGGACGACGACCGCTCACGGCAATGATGGAATGACATACAAGGCCCGGCGCGGGCGGCATCTCCGCCAACGCGAGCAGGGCTGGGTTCTTGGGTGACATCCCGTCGAGACTGGTGGGCAACCGCCGGCGCAAGTCTGCGGGCACGCGGTCCGGGTCGACGAGCGAGGTCAACTTGCCGGCCTCGCGGACAAGGTCGGCCGGCAGAGAAACAAGTTTGCCGGCCAGTTTGCGCGCGAAGTCGGTGGCCCGGTAACTGCCGCGATGCGGCGTGGCGACAAAGACCACTCGTTTCACGCACGGCACCGGTTCAACGAACACGGCGCGTCGCAGTTGCGCGCGGAGGTCCTCGGAGATTTGCAGGTCCTCCAGATTCTTGTCGGAAACCAGCCGCCAGAGTTTGTCGTCCGTGCGTGTCACCGTCAGCTTGGCCAGCAGTCCGCCTTGGCTGTGGCCGACGACAACGATTTGCCGGAGCGCGGGGTCCCGGCCCTCGGGGTCGAGCCGATTCACCGCGTCGGTCAGGGCCTCGCGCAGGTTGGCGGCGGACCAGACGACGGGGTTGCCGCTGTTGTAAATGAAGAACCAAAACTGGCAGCGCCGGCTCAACACCGGATCGGACGCCAGTGTATTCCACATCTCGGCCCAATAGACGGGACTGCTGAATGTGCCGTGCACTAAGACCACAGGGATCGCACCGCGCTGATATGGCTGGAAGCGATAGATGCCGCTCTTGACGATTTCGCGGCTGGAGAAGAATTGCCGCCGACCCAGCTTCCAGACCGCGGCATCGTTCAACGCGTAGGCCAGCGGCGCCGTGGCGTCAATTTCCAGCGGCACCTTGCGCCCGACAATCTCGACCTCGTTGTGCAGAAAGCCGGGATGAACTTCCAACGAAGCCCGAAGCCGGCCCGCGCTCCAGTCTGCGAGGGAACCTTCGACGCGGAGGAACGCCGTGATCGCGAGACGCGGCGGGGCGACATCCTGGGCCGAGCGTTTGACCGTGGCCACAAGCGGCGCGCCCAAACCCGCCTGTCGGTTGCGCACGCTCAGCCCTTTCACCGAATACGCATCGGCCATCACCAAGTCCGGGAACAAATCCAGCGGCCACGGAAACGAATTGGTGTTCAGGCTCACCTCCACCGGCCCAATCAGCGGACGACGGACTCCGGCTTCCAATCGGACGGACGCATTGTGGGTGTCGGGCGCGAGAAGCGCTTGGGCCAGGCTGCGGTTGTAAAAGTCGCGGGCCGACATGGGGCCCGGACCGAACAGATCGCGTTGCGGCTCGCTGGCCGCAGCAAGCACTGCGAACCAGGCATAAACCGACGCGGCAAAGAAGAAGTCGCGCGCGTCGCGCCGCTCGTCCGGTTTCGCGTTGCGCCGCAAGCGATCGGCATGGAAGTAATTCAATTCGACCAGAGCCAGCAGCAAGTCCCGCCGGTAATCGGCAAGCAACTTGTCGTGCAATTGGCAGAGCACCTGGGCGGGGTGAGCCTGAAACGACTTCTCCCAATCGTACCGGTGCAGCACGGCGCGCGTGGCATCGCTGTACTCGCCGCCGTCCAGCGCGCTGCGGCGCAACTCGCGATAGACAGAACTCACGGACGCGCGGTCCGCATGAATTGGCGTGCGGCAGCCGCAGACCAGCGCGAGAACCAGCGGGAGGACGGGCCAGAGGAACTGGCGCTGGTTCTCTCCGAGAACCGCTCGGATTGTCGGCAGGTTTTGGAGCGGGGCAGTCCTCTGCCGCTCTGGAGCACGCGACGGACTGGAAAGCAGCCGTGGGCTGCCGCACTCCAGGACGCGAGCACGCCTGACACAAGCCCCCTGCGGTTCCATGATCGTCCTCCCGCGCTTGCGCGTGCTCCGCGATCACTCGCTGGCCCGGCGCCTGGCCTCGGCTATCTCCAGCGCCTTCTGATCGGCGGCGGCGAGTTTCGGTCCGCCGAGGTTGATCACCACTTTCTCGATCTGGCCGGTGAACTTGAACGGCACGTCGTAGTCCTCGCTCACGGGCGTGCCGGTGTCTTCGCCGACGTCAAAGGTTTCATCGAGCGAGAAACGCCCGGGCATCGTGCTGAACGGCATCGAGGGAGGAGGCAGGGTCGCGGCGAACCGCCCTTCGGCGACCTGCTTTCCGTCCACGCTGAGCGTGCCCGTGCCGGGTTGTCCGACGCCGCCGCCGTCATATTTGAAGTCAAAAACGACAGTGTGCTTACCGGGCGCAAGAGAGTCCTTGGCGGCGACGTTGTAGTGCGCGACGTTGGCTAGGTTGTAATGGAAAATCGGTTTGCCCGCCTGGAACAGCAGCGCGTAGCCGGCCGACAGGCCGCCCTGCGTCACGACCACCCCTTGTTCGTTGCCAGTCGGCAGCGCCACATTGGCCGTGATGCGGAACGACTTGTTCTTCACATCCGGTGCAGCACCCTCGGGAATCCGGGTGACGGGTCCATAGTAGGTGAACTCGGTCCGGCCTCGCGTCAGGCTGGGCCGGATGGACACGTCGAACCGTTCCGACTTGCGATCGTCCAGAGGCAGCACGTTGTATCGTGCCGCCTCGGAATAGAACAGCAGTTGGAGTTGATGGAGTTTGTCGGGGTTCTGCTCGGCCAGGTTGACGGCCTCGCTGAAATCGTCCGCGACATGGTAAAGCTCCCACTTGTAGCCGCTGATCACGTCCACCTGAGCCGCCTGGGGGAACATGGCCACGTCCTCCCACGGCGCCAGCTTCGGGGTCGTGCAGGCCAGCCAGCCGTCGTGATAGACGGCGCGGTTGCCGAACATCTCGAAGTATTGGGTCCGGCGCGTGGTCGGCGCTTTCGCATCATCGAAACTGTAGGTCAGGCTCACGCCTTCAATGGGCTTCTGCGCCACGCCATTCACCACCGAGGGCTGTTGCAGGCCGGCTACGTCGAGAATGGTCGGGACAATGTCAACCGTGTGATGCCATTGAGAGCGGATGCCGCCGGCATCTTTGATGCGGGCCGGCCAGAAGATGACCATTCCGTTGCGGGTGCCGCCGTAATGCGAGGCGACCTGCTTGGTCCACTGGAACGGCGTGTCCATCGCGTGCGCCCAACCGATCGGATAGTGGTTGTGCGTCTTCCACGTGTCCAGTTCGTCCTTGTGTTTGAGGATGGACTTGTAATCCTCCCAGATCCCACTGATCGCGGCGATCTCATTCGGCGAGCCCTGCATCATGCCCTCGGCGCTGGCGCCGTTGTCGCCACAGATGTAGATGGCCAGCGTGTTGTCGAGTTGGCCGAGCTGCGCAATCGCAGCCAGGACCCGGCCCACGTTGTAGTCAGTCTGTTCGAGGAAGCCGGCGTAGATTTCCATCATGTAGGCATAGAGTTGCTTCTGCTCCGCATTGAGCGAGTCCCACGCCGGTATCCGCGATTCGCGTTTCGTCAACTGCGTGGCGGCTGGCCCGATGCCCAACTGCTTCTTCCGCGCCAGCGTCTCCTCGCGCACCCGATCCCAGCCCTGATCGAACTGGCCCTTGTATTTCGCGATCCATTCTTTTCTCGGATGGTGCGGCGAATGTGTGGCCCCGGGCGCGTAATAGAGGAAGAACGGCCGGTCCGGCGCGACCGCCTTCTAGTTGCGCACCCACTGTATGGCCTGGTCCGCCAGGTCATAGTCGAAGTTGTAGTCCGGGTTGCCCAGATACGGCTCGACGGGCTTTGTGCCGTCAAAAACCGCCGGCCGCCATTGACTGGTCTCAGCCCCAACAAAGCCGTAGAACTTCTCGAATCCCAGCCCGGTGGGCCAGAGGTCGAAGGGGCCGGCCTGGCTGCTCTGCCAGTCCGGCACGTTGTGATCCTTGCCGAACCAGGCGGTATTCCAGCCCTTCTGCTTGAGGATTTCGGCGATCGTCGCGGTGTCCTTGCCCATCAGGCTGTCGTAGCCGGGAAAGCCTGTGCCCTGTTCCATAATTACGCCGGTATGCACCGAGTGATGGTTGCGGCCGGTGAGCAATGCCGCGCGCGTCCGCGAGCAGAGCGCGGTCGTGTGGAACTGCGTGTAGCGCAGCCCGCTCTTGGCCAGCCGATCCAGCATCGGCGTCTGGCACGGGCCGCCGAACGTGGACGATGCACCGAAGCCGACGTCATCCAAGAGCACGAGCACGATGTTGGGCGCGCCTTTCGGTGCGGTGACCGGTTTGGGAAAATCGGACTTCGAGTCTTTGGCGCTCAGTCCGATTTGTCCCGTGAACGGCGCCGATGGCGACGGCAGCACTTCCTGCGCAGACGCGCCGCCGGTCAATAATGTTCCTGCCGCCAGCACTGAGCCGATTGTGGCCCAGGTGCCGGCGTGTTGTAGTTTTCTTGCTGTTGTTTTCATGTGTTCTTTTAGGTTTGCTGGCATTCGATTGATTCGGAGGTTTCCGAAGATTGCGTTTAAGCTCTGCCTGGCGCTATTCCGCTGTGACCGCTCCGCCCAGGGTGGCGGTCGAACGCAGGTACACTTGATCGCCCTTCTTGAGCCGGTCGAAGCCCTTGACCCCTTCGTCCACGCGCACCGTGACCGTCCGCAACACTCCCTTGAGCGTCACAGTACGCTCCTGGTGGTTGATGGCGACCACATCCGCCAAGGCCTCACCCGTCGGACGATCACACCCGACGGTTTCTGCCCCAGCGGCGCACCGGCCATGTCCGTGGATTCCGCGCGTCCCCGAACGCCCTGGGCACCGGACATCGCGAGGATCGTCACGCTCTCCTGGTATTGCAGCGCGACCTTGTCGCCGCGGTTGATCTGGTTGAAATTCCGCACCAGCGGCCCGCACACGACGGTGGTCGTTTCGCCCATCTCGTCCTTCACGGTGACTTCGCGCGTGAGGTAATTCACGTTCTGCACCACGGCCCGCTTGCTGATTTGGCCGACTACCGTGCCGCCCCAAGCCTCCGGTTTGTCCGTCTTGTGCGTGGCGCAGCCCGCCAATGTCAGGCTCAACAGGCCTGCCACAGCCGCGATTCTGTTCGTCTTCATCTGTGTTTCCTTTCTTCGTTTGGTGTTTCGAGGTTCGAGTTCCCTGTCACGCGTCATGCCTCACTCGGCTTCGGGGTTGGTTCCCTCAAAACGCCAGCCCGAGTTTGACCCAGACCATGTCGCCCTTGACGCGCTTCTCGACGTCCAACTCGGGCAGCCATTTCACCTCCGCCACCAAGTCCTTGCCGCCGACCTTGGTGATGAAGGAAAGGACCGGGCCGACGCCGACCGTGCGGCCCTCGAACTCTCCCAACACCGCGCCGGTACCGCTGTCGCCCGAGATTTGCTGGTAGTAAAACGCGTTCGCGCCGATGCCGATGACGCCGAGCTTGCCCAGCGGCAGATGCTCGGCAACGGTCGCATCAAGATGGAACACGTTGCCGCTCTGGTAATCGGTCTTGTCGTTCCTGGTACTGAAGTCGAGGCCGGCGAACGCGCTCACCTCCAAACCGATTTTGCTGCTGAGCCAACTGACCGACATCGCCGGCTCGAAGGTCCAGTAGTTCTTGCCCAGGTTCGCCAACTGGCCAACGTCGTAATCGCCGCTGGGCGCGTAGATGCCGAGACGCACGTCGCATTTGAGATCGCCCTTCACCCAACCGAGCATGAACGGATACACCGTGATGTCGCCCAGGCCGTCGGTGGTGTCACGCATCTGGATGGTGTTGCCGAGTGGCCCCGTGACTTTGCCGTCCACCTCCAGCCAGACGTAAGGGATGGCGAAGCCGACCGCATAATTCCCGCCGAGCAATTTGAGCGGCGTTTCATACAGCGCAACCACCGAGTCGGCGTAGGCCCGCGAGTGGAGATCGAATGTGACCAGGCCGCCGAACGGAAATTGTCGGCCGGCGCTGGCGCTGCCATCGTAATACATGAAGTAATCGGCCACGGCCAACGCGGGCCGGCCGGGCAACGCATCAATGAAAGAGGCCGCCGCGCCGGGCGCGTAATGACCGCCGGCGCCTTCTTCGGCGAAGGAATTGGTGGCGCAAACGGCGACTGTCGCGCCGGCGATTGACAACAGAGTTCTGGGTCTCAGGATGGCGTTCATATTTTGGCTTTCGATTCGGTTGATCGTCGCTGGTGGGTTCGACTCATTTCGGGAACAGGAACGTGATGGTGAAGCGCAGACCCCAGTCGGGTCCGCCGCTGGGTTTGTCCGCGTAGTAGCGCGCGCCGATGCCGAACGACACCAGCAGTTTGCCGATCTTGAGCAACTGGCTCACCGACACGTTCAACGGCACCGTCCACTCGCGCGCCTCCCAGTCGTAGGTGGACTCGGTGTTCACGCCGAAGGTGGTGTGGGTCTTGGTGGTGTAGGAGATGAACGGTTGCAGGAGCGTCGTGCTGACGTCGTTGTTGCCCCAGCCGGCGTAAGACCAGACATGGTTGGCGAGCAGGCCGACAGTCCAGCCGCGTTGCTGCCGCAACACGACTGCGGTTGGCCCGGCGCCCCATTTCCCGGAGCCGAGCGCGGGGTCGCTGGCGCTGGGATAAAGCAACACTGGCCCGGCAGCCACCGTCCAGCCGCCGACCCCAGCCTTGGGCCCGAAGAAAAAGCTCTGCATCGTGTCGCCCAAGCCCCAAGCGTCACGCCCACCTGTGACCGGCGACTCGGCGTAAATGACCGGCAGGATCGTGCGCGTGATGAGCAGCCAATCCTCGGACAATGAGACGGGAATCACCGGCTGGACGTTGGCCGTGTAACGCATGGCGTCGGCCGGGCCGATGCCGAAGTCCCAGTTGTTCTGAATCGGCACGCTGATGAGGTTGGCGACCGGATTCTGGAGCTTCCTGGCCAGTTCAGCCGTTTGCGCCGCCTCGTCCGCTGGCGCGCCGCCGCCAGCGGAGGAACTGTCGGCGGGCGCCAGCGACAAAGAACGGCAGTAGCCGCCGTCCTCACCAAGGTTTTGAGCCGTAGCCGCAGCCGCGCCGAGGCAGCAGCCTAGAGTCATTGCGATTGCTTTTGTTTTCATGGTTTGGTTTCTCACCGTTGGGTCTTCAGTTTTGTCAGCTTCAGTTGGTTTTTTCGGTTCGTGGGTTTCTCCGTGGTTCAGTCAACGCCTTCCAATTCACGACAGGGTGAGACGTACCGCCGCCCTTCCAGCGCGGCATGAAGGGCGGGCAGCAGGTCCGAGCCGAGCCGCAGTTTCACGACGTAGCCCAGCGCGCCGGCGGCAAACGCCGCGCGGGCGTAGTCGGCGTCTGCATGCACCGTGAGAAAAACAATCCGCGCCGGGCAGCCGGACGCGGTCAGGCGCCGGGCCAGTTCGATGCCGCTCAAGCCCGGCAACGTGATATCCAGAACGATGAGATCGGGGTGAGATTCAGCTACTGCGGCTTCCAGTCGCGACCCATCCTCGAGGGTGTCCGCGACCTCGAACTCCTCCGTCAGCAGTTGCACGACCTGGCGGAGAATCGCCGGATGATCATCCACCAACAGCACCTGCGCCGGTTTCGCACTGGTATCCATACTGGCCCTTGTCGCGGGTCAGATTAGGAAAAGGCTGCGTGGCGCGACTACTGGCAGAACTGACAGGTGGGGTGGAAGGAGCGGGAACGCTCGTGAATCGAATGGGGAGGGCGACTGATCCAGCCAATCTAGCCGGTTCGGCTTTCAGCTTTCGGGTTTCGGATTTGTTCGCCTCCGGTGCCCCGGCCAGTGACGAGGCCGAGCTGCACGGCGTATTGCACCAGTTCGGCGCCGGTCCTGAGACCCAGTTGCTCCATCATGGAGTACTTGTGAAACGCAATCGTCCGCGGCGTGACCTTCAGGATGTCTGCCGCCTGTTTCATCAGGCACCCTTCGGCCAGCAACTGCAACACCTCCCGCTGACGCAGGCTCAGCGCGTGCGGCCCCCGACCGTGCTGTGCGTGGGACACGAACCGCATCGTCGGGCCGTGGGTGATCAACGGTGAGATGTAATGGCGGCCTCTGAGCACCTGCCGGATCGCTGCAAACAGTTCCGAGGACGCGGACTTCTTCAGGAGATAGCCCAGCGCGCCGCGTCGGATGGCCTCGGCAGCTACGTCCGGGTCTTCGTTGACCGTCAGCATGATCAGCTTCACCTCCGGCAGCGTGGCTTTCAACTGCTCGCAGGCATCCAGACCGTTGAGCTGAGGCATCCCGATGTCCGCGACGATGACATCGGGCCGAAGCCTCTGTGCGGACTCGACCAGCGCGCGGCCATCGGTGACTGCGGCAATGACGTGGCACGCTGGCTCGAGCAGCTTCCGCAGCGCATCGAGAAGCATCACATGATCATCTGCCAGGAGAACACGCGGCGGAATCACACGTCACCTTTCCTCTCCGGCTGCGGCGTCGGGTGGACGGTCGCAAGTGGGATCGTCAATTCCACGCACGTGCCGCGTCCCGGTTCCGAATCCAGCTTGAGTTGGCCGCTCAGCAGGCGCGCGCGCTCCTGCATGCTCATCAACCCCAAGCCGCCCTCACGCCGCGCCCGCGCGAGATCGAACCCCTTGCCGGCATCGGAAACCGTCAGTTGGATGTGCCCATTGTCCAGCCGCAGGTCCGCGCGCGCTTCCGCCGCGCCGCTGTGACGCGCGGCGTTTCCCGTCGCCTCCTGCAACACGCGGTACAGACACAGCGCCATTTCGGCGGGCAGATCGCGCGGGATGTTCTGGTGCGTGAAGCCGATGCGCACGCCCGATTGGGCCGAAAGTTCGGCGCAGAAAGTGCGCGAGGCGACCACCAATCCCAACTGGTCCAGCTTGGCCGGGTGCAGTTGGTAGGAAAGCTTGTGCACCTCGGACGACATGTCTTTGACGTGTGCGGCCATGTCGTCAAGCCGCGACGTCATCTCTGGCGGGCCGACCGCAGGGCCGTGCCCTGCCAGTTCCAGTTCCACGGACAGCAGGGCCAGCCGCTGGTTCAGATCGTCGTGCAAGTCGCGCGCAATCCGCCGGCGCTCTTCCTCCTGCGCGGTGATGAGCCGGCCACTGACCTCGCGGGCGGACTTCTCGGTGCGACGGCGCCACACGCGCTGCATCAGCAGCCCCGCAATCGTCGCCGCCTGGGCCGAGATGACGGCCAACGCGCCCAGGATGTACCAGCGGTATTGCTCCCACACCGACGGCTGCCGAAAACGCACGATGCTGCCGGACGGTAGCCGGTTCTCGCTGACGCGCCAGCGTTGCAGTTCGCGCCAGTCAAAAATGGCCGGGCCCATGCCGATGACCGGCACCTGGATGTTGCCCGCCGTTTCACCGCGCAACACGCGCGCGGCCAACTGGCCCGCCGCGCGGCCCAAGGCTTCACCCGAGAAGAGCCGGCCGCCGATGATCCCGTGTCCGAGTTGTTCTTCGAAGAGACCAAACACGGGCGCATTGGCGGCTGTGCAGAGTTTGTCCAACGCCGCCGTTTGCTCGTAGGGAACGCCCGCGGCATCCACCACCAATGAACCAAAACCCAGGGCCGACCGGGGCGGCAGCGCCGCGCCGCGACGGCACATTTCCGTGAGCGGTAGTTCGTTGAGCCAGATGAATTGGATGCGGTTGGTGAACCGTTGCCAGGCCTCGCGGGCGGCAGCGGCCGCGAATTGTTCGTGGGGAGAGTTGCCGAAAACGATTGCGATGTTGGTCGTCTCGGGAAACACGTGCAGAATAACTTCGATGACGGCAGCCGAATCGGTCCGAAAGGTCACGGCCGCGTCGTTCGAGCCGACGGGGACTGTTGTTCGCAGCACCCATTGGTCAATCCCGCCAATCACCATGGGCGTGGCGGGGGCCAGGCCGTCGCGATGCCGCAGCCAAAACTGGGCCGCCGGTGGGCCGATCGGCACGACCAGGTCCGGTTGGCGCTGCGCGAACAGGGCGCGAAGATATTCCGCGAAGGCCACCTCCGTCTGCGGTTGGTCAACGCGGGCCGTTTCCAGAGCGGCTTCGTGGAATTCGATCGTCCCCGACCACTGTTGGGCCAACTCCGTTTTGAAGGCCGGCGAGATGGCGTTCCACGGGGCAAAATCGCGGCCAAACGATTGCAGAATCAATACGCGCTTCGGCTCGCCCGTCGCGGCGTCCGACCCGGCCGCCGCCAAAAACAACAGCAGCCCCACCGGCCCAGCCGCCCACAGCGGCCGCCTTCGTTGGAACTCCCCGAGACTTCTCCCACGAGGGTTCATAAGCGCACGCAGTCACCGCAAGCGAGGGCGAGTGCTGAGACGATGGTGGTTATGCACGGTAGGTTTCTTTTCATATTCGCAGGACGGTTTGTGAGAATCTCGCTTCCAGATCATACCGCTCACCTGTGTTGAGCAGTGCAACTGGCTTCAAGAAAGAAAGCGCAACCTTTTTTGGAAAAGACTCACCCTCCCTTGTCCGCGCAAACCCGTGTCCAGCACGCAAGGACGGGATCCGGCATCAGCCGTTTGTTCCGGAAGAACTATTAAAGGTGTTGTTGCTGAATCCAGAGACAGACAGGACCTGCTGTCCTACCCTGATGCTTACGCGTGTAGGAATGCCAGCCGGGACTTTTTTCGTGTGCATTCTTCCGCAGCAGCCCCGGAGAAAGCGGCCGTCGTGTCCAACGGCCCGGGTCCGGGAAGAATGAACGGCTCGCGCGCGGGCGTGTCGGGGGAATCAGACAAGGGCAGGACGCAGGTGGTCCGTCGCAAAGTCCGGAAAGGAAGTCCGGCCCGGGCTGACGGGGTTTATGCGTTCTGTGCCGCGAGGAAACGCTCCGTCTCGATGGCCGCCACGCAGCCCATCCCTGCCGCGGTGATGGCTTGGCGATAAACGTGATCCGCGCAGTCCCCCGCCACGAATACGCCCGGCACGTTCGTCGCCGCGCCCTGGGTTGGGACGATGTAGCCGCTTTGGTCGAGAGCAATCTGTCCCTTGAAAAGCTGCGTGCTCGGCACGTGGCCGATGGCGACGAACACGCCTGCGCAGTCAATGACGCTCTCGGCGCCAGTCTTCACATTTTTCACTCGCACGCCGGTCACCTTGTCCTGCTTCACGTCCAGAACGTCGGTCACCACCGAATTCCAAACCGGTTTGATCTTCGGGTTGGCAAGCGTGCGCTCCGCCATGATCTTCGAGGCGCGCAACTGGTCGCGGCGATGGATGAGGTGAACGACCGAGCCGAAGCGCGTCAGGTAGTTCGCTTCCTCACAGGCGGAATCGCCGCCGCCCACGACGACGAGCGGTTTGTTTCGGAAAACCGGCAACGCACCGTCGCAGGTGGCGCAGTAGGTCACGCCTTTGGTCTCAAGCTTCGCCTCGCTTTCAAGGCCAAGATGCCGGTGGCTTGCGCCGGTGGCAATGATGACGGCGCGGGCTTCCACTTTCTCTCCATCCACCGTCAGCGCAAACGGGCGCTTCGAGAAATCCACGGCCTCGACGGTGCCGAACTGCGCCCGCGCCCCGAACCGCTCGGCCTGTTTCTGCATCCGCGTCATCAGTTCGTAGCCATCCACGCCATCCGGAAAGCCGGGGAAGTTTTCGACCGTCGTCGTGGTGGTGAGCAGGCCGCCGGGTTGTGCGCCCGTGAGGACGAGCGGCTGAAGGTTCGCCCGCGCAGTGTAAAGCGCCGCCGTCCAGCCGGCGCAGCCAGAGCCGATGATGACAACTTGTTCCATGCGCCGGAAAAGT
>Ga0315277_10000732_pt1 | contig 50688 bp, 42 predicted proteins | sample YL17G05_15_MG_FD_203695 | JGI IMG/M metagenome (GOLD analysis project Ga0315277, IMG submission 203695) | Sediment microbial communities from Yellowstone Lake, YNP, Wyoming, USA - YL17G05_15 | ecosystem: Environmental > Aquatic > Freshwater > Lake > Sediment | place: USA: Wyoming | collected... | reverse complement strand
ATATTGAACATTGCACCAAACTATAACATAATCAAGAACCAAGCATCAGCAGAATGTCAATTCAGGTTGACATACCCAGTACCATGCATCGGTGACTTCACAGAAGGAGCATTCCACGTAATCGTAAGAGCGCTGTAAGTGTTTTAAAACAGGCTTAATTTTAGCCTCTTTTTCTTTTCTTTTTTTATAAACTCAAAAATGAGACGATTTTTTTCCTCAAAAACCCTATAAAACTACCGAAATAGAGTAATTTTTGCTATTTTGTATTAAGAAACTGATTTATTTGTGTCCCTTCATTAATGAAGAGGGGATGTAATGAGAAAATCATACATTTTGATTGCTTCGATTATTGCTTTGATTTCATTAGTAGCAGCAATTTCAAATTCGACAAACACTTTCCCAATAAATACAAACAACTACCCAATTCATTACGACATTTACAACGATGGCAGTTGGATTCATTTTGCTCAAAACGAATGCAGTTATTGGTGCAGGTATTATGGATTACCTGTTATTGCTTCTTGTGTTGCTGATGGAACATCTTGTACTGCGCAATACGATCAATGGGGATGCCCTATAGTTGGAGAAAATCAGACATGTGTAACTAAACCGTGGAACTATGCGATTGCTTTGGCCAAGAAGAACCATGAAAATATAGTTGAAATTATGAATGCCAATTTACCACCGACAACTACAATACCAGGACAATCAACGAGTACTATTGTTACTACAACAATATCGCAGACATGCAAACAAAAATATGCAAAATGTACAGCTGATAGTGAATGTTGTTCGAACATTTGTCACAGATCTTATAGATGGTGCACCTAAGTCATTTTTCTCTAAAAAAGAGAAAAATTACTTCAATAAGGTAGGAAATTCTTTTATTTTAGAAATAAGAACCATTTATGAGTGATATAACGTAGAAATAAGAATTTAACTATTTATAATATTAGTCGTAAAATATTAATACTACATTGGTGAAAAAAAATGAAATCGTGCCTTTTTATCATTATCTTATCTCTTTTTTTAATATTTCTCCCTTCTGCATTTGCATGCATAACACCAATCGTATACAATGAATATGGGGTCCCTGTTTCTATTTTTGGTGGATATTTAACGATAAACGGAAGTAAGTATCCTTCTGACCAGGCCATGATCACATACAATTTATCTGTAAACAACACGAACAAATACAGTAGCATAACTTTAACTTTAGCTCCGGGACTTGATCTTTTAAATTATGTCTATGGTTCGACAGTAACAGTGCCAGCTAGATGGAAAGGTGTCATAGGATTAAATGTTTATGTCGATGGAAATAGCAAAGGTGGAAGTTTATTCGTGAGCGGTAAATGTGAAGACGGTCAGCCGATACCAGAAGGAGTTATCAATGTTTTAGTACTTGGTAGAGGGCATAGCTCTCCAAAATTCTGTGGAAACACAAAAAATTCTTGTGGAACATATCCAGACTGCAAGGATATTTCCAATTGGAATAAATGTTACGATGGTTATTATAGAAATTATTTCTGTGCAAATAATATGATTCAATATAATAGTGTATGTACGAGTTATTGTTGCGGCTCCTTCACGCAAGATGGGTTCTGTACAGGCAGTCCATCGACATGTTATGATCCAACCCCCACTTGCACAGATGAATGTGCTTTTGAAGGAACAAAATGCGATGAAAATAAAGTTTATACCTGTATCAAAGAAGAAGATGGATGCTATGACAAGATATTATTGGAAGATTGCCCTTCAGAATCCTTAAACTGTTACTTTAGCCAATGTATTAATGCATCAGCAAAAATAGGTTCTATCGCGTATCTTTGTAACAACGATCAATGTAACGACAATTTAGAACCAAAATTAATCAATTGGTTGAATCTGAACAATTGGATGGTTGTAGGAAAAGCCTTCAATTCTTGGGATGTAAAAGAACTAGAAGATTATGATATGATAATATGCTCTGATGAGTTAAGAGCGTGTAAAGTCGATGCTAGATATGGTTCATATAATGCTCATATGAATAATAAAAGACCATTTATAGAAATTGCTGATGACAGATATGCGCAAGCTAGTTGGAAATTTGGATACGTAAAGAACCCAAATGAATATTTGTCTACTGGAAAATCTCTTTATGTTACAAAAACTGATGATCCTATATTCTTTGGAATAAACCAAATGCCACAGATGTTTTCTATCGATAAAAAATTTGCTGTAGTGCCAGATTATAATTTAAATTCAGTTCTAGACTTGGCTGATGTTACAACTAACAATAAAAAATCAACTTTCTTTAAAACTGATGAAACAACAACACAAGGAAGGTTTGTTTACTTAGGCTGGTTTTATGGTTCTTCTCCCACTGATTTAACAGAAGATGGGATAAAAATATTTAACCGAACACTTCTCTGGGCAGCATGTGGCGATGAATGCTTGTTAGGCTCGATAGGCAACCTTCCACCTGTTGCTAAATCAAAAATAACTCCAAACCCAACAGGTTACGATGGGCAAATTATATCTTTTGATGCTTCAGCATCTTATGACCCTGAAGGAAAACCATTGACATATTATTGGGACTTTGGTGATGGTACAAATTCAGGATGGATATCTGAAAAAACTATTACACATGTGTACAATCGGCAAGGTAAATATAATATAACTTTGATCGTTAATGATGGTGAAATAAGTTCTAAACCGTATGTTAGCTTACTGACAATTCTTCCTGCAATAAAGAATAAAGTTGCATTCTTATGCGGCGATATTTCATGCAGCAGCCAAACCGAACAGGAAATAATTAAGTTTTTATCTGACAATGGTTATTATGTCGATAAAAAAATCGAGTATCATTTGACTCAAGATGAATTGAAAGATTATGATTTTATAATATGTGCTTCATCACCAGGTTGTAGTGTTCACATTCAATCAGGAGTTTATAATTCATATTTTAATGATAGAAAAGGATTTGTCGAGATAGCGGATTATCGTTATGCTAGAGCGGCAGTTACTTTCAAGTATGTGTCTTGGTATGTTGGTTATCCGCTTAAAGATGCGGATATAATATTGTTGAACAACAGTCCTATAACAAATGGCCTTTCTGGTCATATATATAATTCTGATAAAGAAATAATGGGAATATTTACATCTTCAGTTAAAGTCTCGACTATAGCAAAACTAGATTATACTAAAGATATATCGACCATGTTTGTTTCGGACGGAGAAGGAAATGCAGGAAGGTATGCATTTGTAGGATGGATAGAAAAGAATTCTGTCTCAGATTTGACAAATAATGGAAAACAAATGCTACTGAGAACGATTAGATGGGTACAGTGTGGCAATGTGGAAGGATGTAAATAATTATTCCAGATAAACCTTTTCTATCTCACTTTTGAGGGGTTTTATTTGACTCAAATTAGAAAAATAGTCTTTTTTATTGGAGTAGGAATTATAGCAATTTTCATATTCTCTATTTTATTTAACCGAATTAAGTTTGATTTTAAATTCACAGGTTTTTTCACTCGGAATAAAACTTTAAATAAAACAGTTCCTTTATCGCAATCTCAGCTGGAGAATACATCTACCATAACTTCAACTACTTCTGTCATAACTACGACTTCTATACTAACAACAACTACTATAGAAAGTACAATATCTACAACTATCCCAACTACTACTGAAGCCACAACTTCTTCAACTACATCGACTACATCATCAACCATCGCCTTAACTTCAACAATTCCCATTTTAACAGGCCATGTTGTTTTCTCTGAAGTATTCTATAATACACCAGGAAATGATGATAGCCAATGGATTGAACTTTATAACCCCACACCAAACTCAATCGATCTTTCAGGCTTGATAATCGAAAATAATGCAGGAGCTTATGCCATTCCAAATGGAATAAGTATCGACTCCAATCAATATTTGATAATAGCAAAGAATGATACAGTTTTCTATGATTTATACGGATTTTCACCAAATGATGCAGGTTTAACAATTAATTTGACTTATGACAAGGATGTATTAAGACTGAGGAATGATGCAGGTGAAATAGATATGGTTGCATGGGGAAATTATGTTTCTGGATGGGATTTAAAGGCAGATGATAATGAATCTATTCAGAGATTCCCCCCAGATATAGATACTGACACTCCAGATGATTGGATAAGTAATGCTTATCCAGATCCAGGAGTTTGAATTTCTTAAAAAATTATTTATTTAAATTGAGATTCCAAAAGCTTCAGTCAATCTTTTTATTTTTCTACTCTCGTTTATGAATTGATAGCCTTTTTCTGTCAAGGCAAACAAACTGTGTTTATTATCCTTAACCTCTTCGATGAAGCCGTTTGAGATAAGATCATCCAAATACTCTTTGAGTGATGAATGAGATAAATTAGCTCCATAAAGTATGCGAGTAGGTTTAGCCTTTCCGTTCTCTTTTTGTATTAAAAAAAGGATATCCATAAAAATTTGGAGTTTAGACCTCTTCTCACTCATTTAAAATTCACCCGGATAAGCATTAGTAACAAAGACAGAAAACCTATTATCAAGAAGATGTTGGCGCCGATGTACATAGTCTGGCTGAAAGACGTTAAAATCAGTAAAGAATGGAAAACCAACAAGCAGATGAATGCGAAAGTAACGAGGTAAGCATCGAAATTTTTTCTTCTAATAGAATTTATTATGCTTTGAATAATAATGTACAAAAGTAATACGATAGATAATAAATGAAAATTGAAAGAACTCGCATACCAGATTGGAACATATATTATGAATAGTTTGTTCATAACTTTCTTTGGGAGGTACATCAGCGTCAAAAGTATGTAACCAATCGATGAGAAGATGTAGTAAGTTCTAAAACCTTGATAATTCAATAAGTTTAAACTCACTGAAGAACTTCTGTAAAATTCCAGGGTCGTGTATATGTATATATTCGTTACAGCAAGGATAACAAAACCTATGCCAAGAATCAAGAAACTCAAGAAGAGGAACATAAGTGGTTTATTTTTAGTCATCTTATAAGCTCTGAAAGCAAAGTAACTTACCAAGAATCCTGCTATGGCTGAAGAAGAATAGATAACCGAAGTAATGAAATAAAACCATAGCGGAATTGATTCAATCATGATTACCATTTAAACCGTTAATCTTAAAACCTTTTTCATGGATGTAAAATCTAGATTTTTTCTTCATAAACAGTTTATATACCAATTGTAATATGGTATTACCGGATAAGTAGTGACATATGGAATAACTGGTGACCCAATCTACTTCCATATAAACTGCTGAAAGATTTTTTTTATTTTTTCAAAAAGCTTAAATCTTTAACCATCAAACAGTAATAAAAGGTGATGTAATGAACAAAATTTATGCGTTGATTTCATATTCAATAACTTTTTTAACTATATTTTCTTTGGCAAGTGCTTGCAAGAGTCCTATTCTATATAATAATTACAGTGTTCCTATCTCTTTGTATGGTGGTGGAGTTCTATCTATCAAATATTCAGATTATGATTCAACTGCAATCATGGTCGATTATACGATGAATATTAAGAATACTAACGACCAAGGACTGACTGTTAGTTTTACACCAGATTTTGCACTCTCTAATGTTGTGTCACCAACAAGTATTAACTTGGGACCAAATGAACAAAAGAATGTGAATTTACATGTTAATATTGCTGGAACTGATAAGTCAGGAGACATGTATGTTGAGGGAGCTTGTGAGGATAGTAGTCCAATAAGTGAGGGTCTGATATATCTTTCTGTAAAAGGAAGAGGATCTGTTGTTTCATGTAGAGGAACAGATAGTGATTGCGGAATGGCAGGGATGTGTGAGAATGTTAATCAGTATGATGGATGCAAGGATGGTTACTATTTAAATTATTACTGTGCGAGCAATACAAAAAAATTCAAGTCAATGTGTACGAACACTTGTTGCAACTCAGTCGGTGGAACTTGTAATAATAATATTTGTGTTGTACCTAAATTTTCAGTAAATCTACCTATAAACATAACTAATAGCACAGGAAAACCGACTTCTGCATTGGTCACACTTTATGAGGTTGGAACTACCAGAGTAGCAAACTCTTCCACGGTCAATGGTTACGGTGTCATTTCTTCTCCGAATGCCACAGTTGACTTGAATCTAGAATATGATACGGTCTTAAACATAATGTTCAAAAACTTAGATTTGACAAAAATGACTAGTACCTTTAAGATGAGTATGAATAAGATTTCAACAGCATTACCTGATGCTAATTTAATTAAAGCATACACTATTTCAACATCCCAAAGTTCGTTCGATGGGATATTGAAGTTTAAGTATTCTAGTTTAATTGTAAACAATGAGCCAGGTTTAGCCATCTATAAGTGTAGTTCATTTAATACTACTTCAGGAACATGCTTAGGTTCTTGGGTTAAACAGAGTGCAACATTGGACAGTGTGAACAATATCATTTCTACTCAAATTACTAGTTTCTCAGTATATGCTTTAGGTGAATCACGCGATGTAACAACAACGACAACTGCTACTACATCTCCTACAACGACTATTTCTAGCAATAGTGGTGGAAGTAGTGGTGGAAGTAAAACTACTACTTCAACAAGAACAACGACATCAATAGCACAAACAACTATTAGTTGTATTTGCGAATCTTGGACCAATTTAGGTTGCGGTCAAAATTCTTGCGGTTCTAATGAGATGAAACAAATCAGATCATGTGATCCAAGTGCATGCGATTCAGAATCACGCTGTATTGTTGATACTTCATGTGCTAAAGAAGAAACTACTATAAAAACTGAAGAAAATTTAAAGGCTACTGAACAACCAACAGGCCTGTTTCTCGGAATTCCAAACGACATAGCAAAATATGCTATACCTATCGTTAGCATAACAGTTGTATCAGTGGGGATAGTTATTTGGAAATTTAACGACAAGATAACAAGTTTTACTCCAACTAAATCGAGTAAAGGTTATGTATTTGCAGGTAAACATGAAAACCCAGATTTTGTAGAATTAAAAATAAAAGAGGAACCTAAAATAATAGTTGATACAACACCTGAATTAAAAAAACAAAATGCAATAGAAGCAAGGAATAGAGCAATTGAAGATATGAGAAAAAGAGCGCACGAAATGGACAAAAAATGAATTTAGATTTTTTCTATTTGGTGGAATTTTTTTTTAGATAAGGTAGAAAATTCTTTTATTTTATCTATAAGAACAGGAAAATTCTCTATTTTATGAAAAAATAATTTTTGTGACAGATTAAATTTAAATCTTTATTCCTGTAAAGTAGTAATATAAATTAACATCTCATAAGTGATGAATATGAAGAACCAAAGAATTATTTCATTCTCAATCCTAATATTAATTTCATTATTTTTATTTAACATATCAAATGCCCTGATAATATACCTTAGACCACCTAAGATGTTCATTCGTGTCAATACTTCTGAAACAGTTGAAAGGTCATTAGTGATAGAAAACAGGAACAATATAAGCATGAATATAAATGCTACTATGGGTGGCAATATATCCAAGGTTATTACGATTGACGATCCTGTCTTTGAAATATTGCCAAACGAGACAAAAACTGTAGATTTTGTCACGAATGCTAATAACCCCGGCATTTATTCAGGGCAAATACTAGTGACTTATAGCACTGGAAAGACCGAATTAATTACTTTATCATCTGATATAACTGTTACAGCTATTAAAAACCAAGAATCGAACAAAAACATTCCAGAAACACCTACTTTAATAATTATTATAATTGTTTCTGTAATCGTTGTTTCTGTTTTTTTATTAAAAAGAGGCGGAGTTTAATGATTAAAATTAAAACATTATTATATTTTCTGCTTATTTTTTTTGTCATCTCCCTAACTTTATCGTTTGTTCAAGCTAAAAAAGTTGCTTTAATTGTAAAAGACTCAACCAGTCTTTCTAATCAATATGAAAAAAAGATAAATAGCATTCTCATATCTATGGATTTTGATGTTACCCCTATTGACAAAAATTCTGTTGTTGATTATTCACAATTTGATTTAATCGTAGTTGCTGGTCGACCGGGAAATGTATATTGTTATGAAAATCTTGATAGTTTTGTTTCAGATCTACCAGTCAATGACATTCCAACAATAGCAATACATTCTTCTTATGTAGATAATTGGGGCTGGATATTACCTGGAGGAATGAGTACACTTTCTTCTTCAGGTGTACAAAAAATCAAGATAATCGATAATTCAACTTCAATCACAAAAGACTATAAAGTTGGTGACATTATCGATGTTCACATCATAGCGGGAACAACCATACTTGATTTAACAGGAGGAAAATACAAGCTAACTCCAATAGCATCGCTATTAGGAAATGAGAATAATGCTGTCATTGCAATTGCAGAAAGTGGAACTCAACTATATAAAAGCCAAACCAATAAAGCCAGAATAGTTTTTTTTGGTATAACAAGCCCATTATTTTGGACGGATGATACAATACAATTGTTCAAAAATTCTGTTAATTGGACTTTATCGGATAAGGATAAAGATGGTGTTTATGATTATAAGGATAACTGTCCTACTGTCTATAATCCAGATCAGAAAGATACAGATGGAGATGGTATAGGAGATGTTTGCGATAACTGTCCTTTGGTTTATAATCCCAACCAGTTAGATATGAACAATAATGGCATAGGCGATTTATGTGACCCAGATATAGACGGTGACGGAATTCCTAATAATATTGATAACTGCCCATTAGTTTATAACCCTGATCAAAAAGATAAAGACAATAATGGCATAGGCGATTTATGTGATTTATTGCCCTATAAAGTACTGCTAGATGTTGATAATGATGGAATAAATGAATCTGCTATAAATGCAAATAATATTACAGAAGATGGATTTGAAGTTTATTTTGACCCAAATTCAAATTCCTTGGGCGTACCCGTCCATTTCTCGCTTTACAGCATAACATACTGGTTAATAGATATGCCGCCTTTTGGAAGCCCTGATAAATTCTGGGATCCTTATAATAATATTCTAACTAATGTATCAAAAAAAGATGTAAACAATGATGGTATTTTAGAATATGCAATAGATATTAATGACGATGGTAAGTATGAAAAGGTATACGACGGAAATTCACTCTACGATTTACCAGATTTAACAATAACATCACTCTCGATTGAATCAGTTTCTATGTTTGATAAAAGGATTAACGTGACTGTGAAAAACATAGGCGGTTATGATGCGTATAACTTTACAGTAGAATTTAACACACGTGGAACTGATGAGAATAGTACTATTTCCTTGGCAAAAGGTAATTCAATCAATTTAATCTTCGATTGGAGCAACATAGCAGAAGGTTCTTACACTGTTAGAATCATCGTAGATCCGACTAACTTGATTCTAGAATCAAATGAAGCAAACAATGAAATGAGCCAAGATATTTCAACCATCACACCTTCTGGTCCTGCAGGTGGTGGTGCCACATATCATCCATTTATTCCTATGGGTAATGCAGAATTTGTTGACTTCCCAGATAAAGTTGAAGTTACTGTTGGAGATACTGTTGAAGTATCAGGAGAATTTGTCAATCACTTGAACCACAATCTAACAGATGTAGAATTCATAATAATGACTGATGGCCTCAATACAAATTGGTACTTCTTAACACCTACAGGTCGTCACACAATAGCTATGAATGAAAGTAAAAAAGTAAGTATTTTATTCACAATCCCAGAGGATGCACAAGTTTACACATATGATATTTCACTTAGAGCATTGACAAGTTCTATGCTTGGAACAAAGACTTACACTAAAGATTTTAGTTTAGTAGTATTGGGAAAGGAAGTACAAGTTCCAACAACTATTGAAAATGAAACTACAACGACTACAACAATTATAGAAGAAACCCCGGCAAAATCACCCTTAACAGGTTTATTTGTCTTTGTAGAATCATACCCATGGGCCATAGTTATAATTGCAATCGTAATAATCGTCATAATTTTGAAAATTGCAGGAGTAAAGTTCAAGTTTACTAAAAGCAAAAAGGGTTATATTTATCGAAAAGGCTGGTTTAATTCGTTAAAACCGTTTAAAACAAATATGAACATAGGTTTAAAAAATTTACTCACTAAATGGTAATTACTATGAGAGAGCAAACAGTCCAAGATATTTTTGATGTGAGCCAAACTTTTGCTTCTGGAAAAAGGCTCTTGCTTCTATTCATCCTTAGGAATGAACCAATGGGTTATACAGCGATAACAAAGTACTTTGAAAGAATGAGTATTCCCATCGGTAGCAGCGAAGTTTACAAACATTTAAAACAGTTGTTAGATTTTGGTTATATCGCCAAAAAGAGCAGTTCCTATGTTTTGACATTAAAGGGACTAAGAACCGTAGAAAATACAGTTGATATCATAAATACCCCACCATCAGTTCCAGAAGTCAGATTATCCTTCAAAGAACTGAGAAAAAGTAAATAAATTATAAATATAAATTATTTGTGAGAAAATGGCTTGGGGCAAAAAATGGAGTAGTGGTCATTCCTCTAATTTTTCCTTCAGATTTAAAATGCCCAACATTCTCAGCAAAGCGTGTCTTCTTGTCATAGCTTTATGCGTCGTATTAGCTATCTTACTTTTTGTAAACGTTTCAACTGGCAATTATGTTTCAATTTTAGAGGGAAATAGGACTAATTTGCAGAACAAACTAAAGACATGCGAAAGTAATAAAAACACTTTGAATGCCGATCTTGGTACATGTAATTCTAACCTTGGAACATGCAATGGAAATTTAGAAAAGAAATCTTCATCTTTACTTGCATGCCAGAATGAAAAGAATAGTTTAAGCACTTCCTATTCAAGTTGTGACAATGATTTAGCATCATGTCAAAATGACTTATCGGGGTATAAATCTGATTATAATTCTTGTAAAGATGATTTAGACAACTTAAATAGTGATATTGATCAATGCGAGAGCGACTTAAGTGATTGCCAATTCAACAGAACAAGTGTAGATAATAATTATAACACTTTAAAGTCAAATTATGCAAAGGATTATTGCTGTTTGTTGAACAAAACCCATTATACTATAAGCAGCAACAGAATAACCTGTAGCGACTCAGGAACTACTATTAGTTGTTGAGTCATTTTTTTGATTGTTCTGTTCTTTACTAGGGCATTTCATGTTTGTGCAGGATGGGTACCATTTTTTCTTAAACCTAACTGATATCAGCGGATAACCACATATCTCACATTGCTTATTTAACGATTTTATAAAACCACTTTGGGGTAAAGGAGTTGAGAACCTACAACCATTCTTGTAATTAGTACAGCCAATGAACCTTTTCCCGGTTTTTCTAGATACGATTACTTTTAAATCATTACTGCATTGAGGGCATTTTCCCATCATTCTTTCCTTTCTTTTGAATAAAACATATGATTTTGAAAGGCCTTCACCTATTTTATCTTGATTTTCTTTGAATTCAATAAGAATTTCTGTCAATAATTTTTTTGCTGCATCAATTATATCGTCTCTTTTTTTCTTCTGTTCCCTGACAAGTTCCATTTCTTCTTCAAATTTTCTTGTCATCTCCTCGCTGACAATCTTAGGGCAGTACTGATTCAAAACTTCTACAACTTTTTCACCAAATCCAGTCACTTCTATGCTCTTTCCTTTGATATAGCCTCTATCATAAAGTGTTTGTAATATCTGTGCTCTTGTCGCTTTTGTCCCCAATCCCCTCTTTTCCATCTCATTTATAATAGAACCTTGGGTGTAATGATTTGGTGGTTGTGTTTCTTTGTCAAGCATCTTCAATTCCTTGGCTTTCAACACTTGTCCTTTAATTAAAGTAGGCAATATCTGCTCCTTCAATTGAATGAATTCCTCATAATATTTCATCCATCCAGAGTCTAAAGTCTTAACTCCGTTAGCTATGAAATTATAATTATTTACATCCAAAATAACTTTCATTACCTCTCTGGCAGCTGGTTTACCAAATAAAGAAAAGAATCGTTTAGCAATCAACTTGTATAATTTAAACTCTTGACTTGTCAAATTATTCGGTATTTCTCCTGTAGGATATATGGAGATATGTGCAGGATCTGTTTTCTTTCCTTCTCTCGGCTTTAAAGCACTTTTAGATAACAATTCCTGACATATTTGTTTAAAATCACTTATGTTTGCTAAACTCATCAAAATTTTACGATAACCGATTTTACTCGGCAATTTCTGCGATGAAGTCCTTGGATAAGATATCAATGCACGATTGTACAGAGATTCAGCAATGCTCATCGTTTGATTGGGTGAAAAACCAAAACATCTGTATGCCTCTATCTGTAAAGAAGTAGTATCGAATGGCAATGGGGGTAGTATTTGATGTTCTTTAATCTCAATTTCTTTTACTTTAGCATCTTTACCCGCACATTCCGAGAATATTTTTTCAGCTTCTTTTTTTTCCCAAATTTTATCTTTCTCATAAAAAGCTGCTATTATACCTTTATCAACAATGCAATGTAATTCTAGTTGCCAGAATGGCATTTTAACAAAATTTCTAATCTCCAATTCTCTATCGACTAGAATTTTTAATGTAGGTGATTGAACTCTACCGCTTGAAACCACTACGAATGCATTCTTCATGTATTTTTTCATAGCCAAAGTCAATGCTCTAGTAGTGTTTATACCCCAATGAAAGTCTAGATAATGACGGGTTAAACCTGCTTCAGCTTGGCCAAAATCTATGTGCTCCATCATATTTTCATAGGATTCAACAAGATCCATTTTTGTCAGTGTAGAGAATTTCATCCTTTTTGCATCTTCTTTTTTACAGATGAAGCGTATTATGTTATACCCTATAACTTCCCCTTCAACATCAAAATCTGTCGCTATAATAAAATCATCAGCATCCTTTGCAACTTCTTTTATGTTGTTATAATACTTTTTCGTGAATTCCGTGCCCTTTTTCGTGAAAGTCGGCACCCATTCTGTATCAAAAACAGGATAATCCCAGCCTTTGCCTTTTACAGTATCTAGAACTAATAAATGCCCTACAGCAGGAACAACGATATATTTTTTATCGTTTCTAACAAATTCTAGCCAATATGCGCCTTTTCTTTTAATTTGCCTTACATTGCCTTCTGCCAATGCATCGGCTATTCTTGATGCAGCCTGCGGTTTTTCCGAAATTATTAGGGTGTAAGATTCAATCATAAAACAAAACTAATGAAGTAAGACTTATAAACTTTATTCTAGCACCACTGGCTTGCTACTTATTAATTTGCTCATTTCCCTGTCTATTTCCCCCATTTTCTTCTCAACAGATGTAATTTTAGATGAAAGAGAAGTAAACACATCAGGTGTTACTGAATGCAGTTGATTTATCCTTATTTCACTCGCCATTCTTCTAATCTGTTCGTTATCTGCAGAGAGTTTGTTTATCATATCTTTCAGTGAATTAATTTCTTCTATTGCATTTTGTGATATATTTACTGGCAATCCAGTTCTTACATCAGGCATTTTTATAGATCTAAGCTTTTCATCCAATATTCTTTGATAATCACTCCATACTTTGTTAAATGAAATCATAGACGTCTTTATACCGTCAACTTGGCTCTTGAGTATATCCAATTCCTTTAATTTTTCTACAACAGGTGCAGTCTCAGTGCTTTCTTCTTTTTTAGCATAATTACACAATATTTGGTTATTCTGCATTTCCAAATCCTTAATTCTATTACTCAAATCAGTGAAAACTTGATTAATATTAGCAGGCAACTGTGTAAAACTTTTCATATCGTCTTCCATCTTGCTCATTTTATCTCTAGTTGTTTTAATCTCATCTTCCCAACTCTGTAATATTTTCGCACTTTTTTCCTCAAAATTATCTATATTACCTTTTATGCCTTTGAGAACTCTATGTAGATCTACAGTTGTATTCCAGAGCCTTTCCATTTCATCTTGTAGAAGTTTTATTTTTTTGATTTCAGGTAATAATTCTTTGAATTTTTCTTCTACTTTATCCGTCTGTTCAGAAGAGGAACCTATCTTGGATTCTATTTTATCAAGTCTTTTCCAGACCGTCTCTAGTCGTTTTATAGATTCGTCCGTTTTTCTCCTACCAGCCGTAACCATATCCATCATCTCCTCTTTATTAAAACTTTGTAACTTCAGCGTATTATCATTAATCATTTTTTGTAATTCAGCATCAGATGCCTTTATACTATCAATATCTTTGCCCACATCTTTTATGACAGAAACTTGATTTAATATATCATTCGATATGTTCTGAATATCAGCCTTAGAAGCATTGAAATTGTTCAAATCATCTTTTATGTTTTTACTAATCTCTTCTATAGCTTCTAGATGTTGTGCCTTCTCTAGCAGACCTTCTATGCTCGAAACTTTCTTGTTCACATTCAATTCAAATTCGTTTATTCTATCCAGAGAATTCATTATGTTCGAGCTCATTTCTTTAACTCTTTTCTTAAGGACTTCAACATCCCCGCTCGTAAGTGAGATGCTTGGCATCAAATTTCTCAAATTTTCTACTTCTGCCTGTGTATTAATCGTCTTCTTGTCTAGTGAGTCAAAACGTCTTATTATATCATCTAAATTAGTCAGTTCGATAGTTCTTTCAAAAGATTTTATACTGGAAGAAATAGCATCAATATCTTTCTTCAGATGTTCTATATCTATCTTATTGCTCTCATCAGTTTCTCTTAAATTCTTTACATTTGAGGAAATACTATCTTCGAAAGTTTTTGTTAATTCTTCTTTTAGCGTTCCCATTTTGTTTAATTGAAGCGATATTCCATTTATCTTTGTATCCAGTTCTGTTAGTTTCTTCTCATAATTTTCCATCGTTTTATCAATGTTTTTGGGTAATGTTTCCATTGTCGAAACACGAGAAACCAGCTCATCAAACTTTTTATTGTTGTGTATTATACCCAAATTGATTATATTCAGAAGATCTTCTATAATAGCTGTACGTTCTTTTATTTTCGGAAGGTCTACAGATATGCTATTTACTTTCCCTTCAAATTCCCCCTGTTTTAGTTCTAAGTCAGCAAATTTCTTGTCATTTAATAACTTTAACAGCTTAATTTTTTCTTCAAATTCCTTGATTTTCTCGTCTAATTCTATATCCTTAGGCAAAGCTTCACCTGATTAAATCTCTTTATAATATATTTCTCGCATTCCCTATTAAATTTCCCTTTTTTAACCAGACATACCAAACAGCCACTACGATTAAAATCATACCTTCCTGCCATAAGAAGCTATGAGCTATTTCTAGATATGCTAAACCATAGTTCAAACCTATCAAAAGAGTTATTAAAACACGAAATATGTTTATTAAGAAAAGTATTGGAGCCCAGATTGCAAAAAACTTTAGTTTATTTTTTATTTTACCACGCGTAGCAAACAGTAAAGCAAACAGCGAATATATCCCCTTCCATCCTATGCAATCTCTCGAAATATCTATAGGGTAACTATTATCAACATAAAGGATAAAATTAGATATTTCTACATTATGACCCAAACCCTTCAAAATTATCGCTATGAAGTTTGCAAATTGGATTTGCAAGGGATAGAAATTTATGTCGAGTAGAATTATCAGATAAAATGGGATCAAAAGCACGTTAAATTTTATGAGAAAAATAAAAATTTCTTTTATAACTTTCTTTTTTTGTGTTCTTTTACCCATTCAACAAACCCCGTTTTCCTAGACTGGTTTAAAATTTCTTCAAATTTTCTCTTGCTTACCACTGATATATTTTTCATTTTTTCCACGGAAATATCTTTTTTTAGTATTATAGGAAAGTTTAATTCCCCCATAATCTTTTCTTCGGGTTTATTGGGGCAAATCAATGTTTTTATTTTGTAGTCGTTAAAAATCTGCAAATTTTCAGTACTATTAACTAAGACGATTCTATTTTCCAAACCCACCAATTCATCCAATTCTTTTATTGTGCTATACCTGACATCTTCCAACTCCATGATGGGTTCAAAATCACTTGATTCTAATTTTCTGAACAACTTCAGTTTTTCATTTAATGACTTAGTTGTTTCAATCTCAGTCCTTAAATTATCTATATTTTTTTTAATTCTTCTTACAGAATCCAAATCAATTTTCTCTTGAGATTTGTTCTTGTAATATTGAACTCTCTCTTCCATTTCTCCTAATTTTCTTTTTAAAATTTGATTATAATCTTTCAGAATTTTTACATCTTTTTCTAAATTCTTTATTTTTTTCTGTAAATCATCGACAATCTTATTCGTATCTTTTTTAACAGTCACCTTATCCTCAGGAATATATGGCTTGATCTTACCTTCTGTCAAACTCTTGTTTATAGCTTCTGTTATATTCTCAGCTTTACCTGTTATAAGTAATTCAATAACTCTATCATATAGATGATTTAGGTTCAAAGATGAAAGTAATTCATCCGTCCTATCGAACACTTTTTTATTTACCTTAAAAAATTGTAAAGCAGCGGCTAATGCATCTTTTTCATGGTCATTTTTTATTTCTTTTAAAAAATACTTAATCAAATTTTCCTTTTCAACCAAAGATAATGTTTTAACAGGACTATAAGATTTGCATCCTAAAGAACTTGCTAATTTTTCAACGTTTTTTGGTAGAGGAACTCTATCTCCAGCAACAATCAAAGGCTTACCGATTTGTATTATCGACTTGATTGCATCACTTTTTTTCAAACCTTTTCTGCTTTCTAAAAGGAGAATTCTGCCTTTTGTATCTAATACAACAATAGCAGCTGTTGTACCAGGGTCAAAGCCGACTATTATAGGTTTCTTCACGCACTTCCTCCATACTCTTTATTCAACAAAATATGTAAACGTTTAGCAAGCATATTCCCAATGCCCTTAACCTGAGTTAAATCACTTTCTTTAGCATTGGCAAAATTCCTTATTGTCTTGAATTTATTCAATATCCTTCTGGATAAGACAGTCGATACTCCAGGCAAACCAGAAATCACACTTTCTTGTAATTCTTCCATGCTTTTAGGTTTTTTCTTGCCTTTTATTCCAACTATCCTTTTATGAATAATTTGTTCTCTTTTTGCAATCCAGAAAATTGTCTTTGCTGTATCTATCTCATCCTTTGTTGCTATTATGGGAATATCATAATCTATTACAATTGATGCTAAGGAAGATTTTATCGCATTATCGTTCATTTCACGTTCGTAATAGCTACCTTCTACTATGAAGATTGGTTTTGAAAAATTCTCTTTCATTTCCTTCGCTTGTTCGAATAATCTACCATCTATTAAGGATGAAACAAAATCATTACCTGTTTTTCTCTCTACACAAACTCTATCAGAACAAATAAAATCACTAACTTTTAATGGTAAGGTTCTAACTAATGCCCCTAAATCTTTTAAACGATCTGTGATTAGATTGTTGCTTTCTCTATAATCAGCTATTATTAAAACCTTGTTTTCAGGTCTTAGAACTTTCTGTATCATCCAATCATCTTAACGATATCTTTCAAGGACAATAATAAAAATGTTAATTCATTTTATTAGTTATTTCCTCTTTACAAAGAATTTTGAAATGTACATATAAATCTAAACATTCATTGAGATAAAACAATACAATCAGTGGAATATTTCCATCCATAGTGAACAGCAAGGGTTACTAGATCTTGAAGATTAACTTTGTAATCTGCATTCAAATCAGCATCAGGGTCCCACTTTGAATCTCCTGCTTTAGAGTCGTATGCCACAGCAAATTTAACCAGGTCAGTCAGTTGTACTATTTTTTTATTAACACCATCTTCATTAATAATTTTATTATCAACATCACCTGGGCAACTGTAATCCCAAGTTATATCATAACCATAGCCACCTCTGGCATGATGGACCAGATAATAATAATTTCCAGAATTGGGAACCGTAAAAGTGCATTTTTCCTTCCCACCATAACTCACTTTGTCGCCATAACAGACATAATTCTTTGTACCATCTTTTTCTAGGAATGGGTATAAGCTAGGGCTTTTAGATAAGTATAGATTATAGTCATTGCTTAAATCAGGTGTTAAAGTGACAGAAACAGTTTTGCCAGGTATTGGATTAAATTTATAGTACTTATCGTTGGCAGGTGGCGGTACGTCCAATAACATACCCTGACCAGAACTGCCTGTATCCGAAGAATCAGGTATGCAAGTCAACATTATATCATAGTAGTTATTTAAATCGTATACTGGACCCCCAACCTTATTGACAAAGAAATATTGAGGCGAATCCATCTCGCCCAGTTTGAAATGACACATTTCCGTTTGGCCTGGACCACCAGTATTATTAAAACAATTGTATGATGAAGTTGTTGGACATGATTTGTCTGATGTTGAATACAAGCTTACATCTATATTCGATGTGGGAATAGCATTTATCCACACCTCGAAATTTGTGCTGGTCACATCATAAAGATACCATTCTTGGAAGGATTGACATTTACATCTGGTGGTTTTAATTGGAGATGGTTCCTTGGGATTGTTGCAAACTGCTCTACATTCACTAGTAAGAAAGTTATTTCGGCACTGACTACATGGAGGAGTATATACTCCACAGTTCAATGTTATAGGTACAAAACTTTCGACATGTGTCCCATAATCCCCTGGATTGCAGTAACCCCCAGTATCACTTCCAGTTACCCAAAAATCATAAGTTCCCCCGTTTATATCTCCATTATTAGGCATGTTAACATAACAACTCATGTTATACATGGTATGAGGAGCATCCCCACTTACAAAAGATGTACAGTCACCTAAATGAATGAATTGACCGCTATTATTAATGAAGAAACCCCAATGATTACTATCACCCAGATGATATCCAGTCCACCGAACAGCAACATTTACTCTATCTCCACAATTTACAGAAGATGGAATTGTGATGCTATCTATAGAATCTATACTGTTTTGAGGTGCATTACAACCATAATTGGTTGTACCAGAACATTCTATGTTATATATTATTGGAATTGGTGCAGTTGTGGTTGTAGTAGTTGTTGTGGTTGTCGTTGATATACAATTATTCAAAGTAATACTTCCTGATTTTTGAGCATCAACCCCACTTTCTCCAGGATTGCAATAGCCTCCATAGTCTTCTCCTGTGACAGTGAAAGTATGAGCACCATTAGTAACACTGCCGACAGTTGGCATTCTTACATTACAGGACATTTTATAGGAATTTGTACCTGAATCATAAGCATACGATTTACAAGAATCAGTGAAAGTGGAATCTATGAAGAAACCCCAATGATTGTCGTTAGTATTATGTTTACCTGTCCAATAAACTGTGACAGGTATTGTATCACCACAGTTAGCTGTAGAGGCTACAGTGATAGAATCTATAGAATTAATGCTTTTGTAAGTTGTTGAGCACTGATGTGATGTTGAACCACTACAAGTAAGGTCGACAGTAGCAGTTGTTGTGGTTGACGAGTATGATGTTGTGGTTGTTGTAGTCGTTGAAGTAATTATCGTAGAAGTCGTGCAATCAATACAACCACTATCTCCAGGCCTTACTTCATCGCAAACTGATGCAGCACCACATGCTACTTCACATCTACTATTGCCAGCTATAGCACCAGCATCACCATTACCGCTTGTATAAATTGTAGCAGTAGTAGCATAAATCAGGTTTTCACTTTTTCCACTACATTTTATACATTTACCTTGGCTATTATCCCATACACCAGTAGTTGCAAAATCACAGCAATTACCTCCCCTTATTTCACATTCTGCACCATCTGCACAGCTAGAAGGACATTTATTTGTATCCATACCACAACCTGCAACTTGTATTGGCCCTCCATTACATGGTGTACATGGTCTAGGACCACAAAGATTCCATGTACAATCTTGGAAAGCACCGAGTCTACATACCTTATTACCACTTCCCCCAACACACCATGGACCTATCCACACACCTGATCCATATCCATGGCAACCTGTGCAATAATGACCATCACAACCAGAACTATGACCCCAATCCGTGCACCATGGATCGCATGCTTGGCTTGTTCCAATCGTTAATAAAACTAAAGATAACGAAGTTAAAGATACCAGTTTCACTAAAACCTTTGTCCTTATTTCTTTCATAATCTCAATAAAACTCTATAATCTAAAGATATGTTATAATTTGCTTTATGGTAATAAAAATCTATTTAATTTTTAAATTCTCTATATATCACAAATATGCAATGGTTTATTTTTTAAAAAAACTTCAATCTATCATATCTTTATTAATTATTTCCTTTTTACAAAGAATTTTGAAATTCCGTAGAATACTGCAATTATTGCTATCACTGCAACTAATATTACTGCTATATTCGCATAGTCTAATCCTAGTGGTATAAGCCCTCTGGTCCCACCAGATCCCCTAAGTGGTCTCCTGATTGTGGTTGGAACAGTAGCTTGCCAATATCCATTAGCCACGGTATGATCTATTGTCCCTCCAGTCGAATCAACGAGTAGGTCCTTACTAAAATTAATTGATGACCATCCTGTATTCTTAACTCTGAATGTCAACGTGACAAGGGTTAGAACGCCAGGATTGCTAGTTAAACCTGTTAAAGTTGGATATTTAGCTGAATATGCAATATCGTAATAGCCTTGAGCATTGTTGACTCCACCTAACGGAGCCGGATTCCAACAATCAGTATAGATTGACAAACAATTTACTCCAAAGATTTTATTGATATTTACATTTGTACATTCAAGGCTCTGTGGATTCCAATTCAACCTGAATTGATATGCATAAAAGTCATCAAAATTGGCTAAAATCACATTCTTGCTGAAGGTTGAACCTATTCCACCAAAACTGCCCGCAGGATCGACCAAGAGAAGCGGTTTAGCAGATGAAATACCGATAGTAAACAGGAAAAGAAAGCAGATGAGTTTAATATTTTTCATTTTTTTTCACCTTCAATTTTCATAATGTGATTATGTGCATATAAATCCGAACACTCATTTAGATATTAAACATGACCAATAAAATTACACTGCGTATCATACTTCCATCCATAGTGTGTAGCTAGGTTTACTAGATCTACAAGATTGACTATTTTATCCGCATTCAAATCAGCATCAGGGTCCCAGTAACCATCCCTAACGATTATTCTATTATTGTCAGCAAAAAAGCCACCATTATATTGACACCAATCTCCAAATTGAAGGCTCTGTTACAGAATCGGGGCTTTCTGAATGATTTTTAAAGATTGTTACTTTCGGGACTTATTGAATGAAAACCAAACAATTAAAATATCGAAAATTAAAAATAATAATATGAAGAAAAAAGAAAAATTTGAACTGCAATTTTTATTTATGTTTTTATCATACTAACAGTTTTAGCAATTATTTTCTCTAATATAATCAATATTTATCTGTATTATAAAATTTTCCACAGAAAATAAATCTATTAATGATTCTATTCTCAAAAATTGAATTGTGATATAATGAAAAAGATTCTTATAATATTGGCTTTGTTTTTAATACCCCAAATAGTGTTAGCTGGAGTTATTTCTTTAACCACTACTATTTCCTCTGATATAATGACAAAAGACGAGACAAAAATACATGTGAGCTTGTTAAACTCTGGGAATGAACCTGCAAACAATGTTCAAATAACACCTTTACTCCCAAATAATTTTAGTTCTGAACCTGTGTCATTCGATAAACTGAACCCAAATGAGCCAGAAGAAACAGAATTTAAAGTAAAATTAACTGAAGAAACCACCCCAGGAAGCTACCCTGTAGCAATTTTAACTGATTATGCAGATGTCAATGGTTATCCCTTTTCATCTGTATCCCCAAGTTTCATAATTTATAAAACTAGAACCATCTCGAAAGTATCTGGAGTAATATCTGAAGTAAGTTTAACAGATAAAAATAGTAAAAAATTAGTTCTTACGCTGAGAAATCTAGACGATACTTCGCATAACATAAAAATAAAGATTTTTATACCTAGGGAATTAAAAATCTCTGAAAACGAAAAGGAAATGGCAATAGGACCAAAAGAAGAAAAAGTATTAAATCTGGAAATCTCATCTTTATCAGCCTTAGTAGGTAGTAGTTATTTGGTTCTTGCTTCTATAGACTACGAAGATAGCGTATTGCATTATTCGACTTTTGCTAGAGGCATTGTTAAAATAGAATTAGGAAAATCCTTTGAATTCCCGCTTTGGTTGCCAATACTTAGTTTTATTGTATTATTAATAATTTTCTTCTATTATTTAAAAAGGGGTAAAAAGTGAAAGTCTCCATAGTAATACCTACTTTAAATGAAGAACAGAATCTACCAAAAGTATTGAAAGGTATACCCAAAGACATATATGAAATAATAGTTGTTGATGGTCATTCTAAGGATAAAACCGTTGAAATAGCAAAAAATTATGATGCTAAAGTTTTTTTTGATGATAAAGGCAAGGGATCTGCTCTAAGAAAGGGTATGAAAGCCGCAAAAGGAGACATAGTTATAATGATGGATGCAGACTGTTCTCATAAGAGTTCAGAAATTGGGTTGTTAACAGAGGGAATAAAAGCTGGCTTTGATGTATGTATGGGCTCTAGATTTATTCAAGGCGGTGGAACTGAGGATATGTCTTGGCATAGGAAAATGGGCAATAAAATTTTCGTATTCTTAGTCAACTCGATATGGGGAATGAACTATTCTGATCTTTGCTATGGTTACAGGTCTTTTAGGAAAAACTGTATAAATAAACTAAACCTTAAACAAGATGGTTTTGGTATAGAGACAGAAATATCGATAAAAGCAGCAAAGAAGAAATTAAGAGTACTCGAAGTTCCAAGCTATGAGAAGGCCAGAGATAGTGGTGAAGGTAGACTGAGAACTTTCAGTGATGGTTGGCGGATATTTAAAACAATTATTCATGAAATGTTCAGTGATTGATTTGTGCATATCAAAATTAAAATTTTTATCAAAGATTATATCTGCAAATATCGGTTTATCTACTCCTTTTGAAATGAATTTTGCTATTACATATAAATGCAATTCTAGATGCGAAATTTGTAATATATGGAAACAAAAATCAGAAAATGAGTTGTCCTTGAAAGAAATAGATAAATTTAGTAAAAAAATTGACTTCATTCAATGGATAAGGTTAACAGGAGGCGAACCTTTTCTAAGGAAGGATTATTTGGATATTGTTAAATTATTGAATAAAAACATTCCAGATTTAATATTGATAACAACCCCAACTAATGGTCATCTACCAGATTTAATATATGAAAATGTAAAAAAAGTGCTTAGATTTTTTAAGAAGAATTATGTCATTACTGTTAGCTTGGATGGTCCTAAAGTAATTCATGAAAAAATAAGAGGAATAAAAGGTTCTTGGGATAAATCAGTAGAAACTTATAGAAAATTGAAAGAACTAGAGAAAGAACATAAAAATTTCAAAGTGTTTTTTGGGTATACCATATCGCCATCCAATGTTGGATTTTTCGAGAAGACTTTAGAAGAAGTAAAAAAAATGATTCCAGAAATAAATGTGAATGATTTTCATGTAAACCTATTCCAGGTATCAGGTGTTTATTATAAGAATTTAGAAAAAAAGGTTGGTGTTGAATATACTAAAAAAGCTCAGAAAGAAATTGATTTGATTTTAAAACTCAGAGAAAATTCCATAAACCCAATGAACATGATAGAAAATAGGTATCTTGAATCAGGAAAAAAATATCTGAGAACAAAAGAAATGCCCTTTGATTGTAATATATTCAAACTATCGTGCTTTGTCGACCCATTCGGTAATGTCTATCCCTGTACTATTTTCGATAAAAAATTGGGAAACCTGAGAGAAAATAGTTTTGACTTAAAAAAAATATTAGTTTCTGAAAAAACAAAAAAAATAAGAGAAGAAATTGTAAAAAAGAAGTGCCCTCTTTGTTGGACCCCATGTGAAGCTCATCAGATGATAATAAGTAATTGGTTTAAAATATGAAAAAAAATCCTAAAAAGGAAAATGATTTGAAAAAGGATTTTTTACTTTTATTACCAGTTGTTTTATTTGCTATTTTCTTAAGATTATATTTTTTCGTTGGTCCAAACATGAACGATGATATCGATTATATCTTTAGCGCTCATGAAGTATCTGAAGGAAAATTTTATCCAATATTTGGTGGGAGTATAAACGCTATAAGATCTATGATGACATTACCTGTAGCCCTATCTTTCTTTCTTTTTGGTACCAATAGATTTACTGCAAGTATATATCCTCTTTTTTGTTCTCTAGGAACAATAGTTCTCACATATTTTATTGGAAAATTTCTGTTCAGTAGAAAGGTTGGTTTAATATCAGCTATAATTCTCTCTTTTTTACCAGTTGATATAGCATTTTCAACACAATTAGTTCCTACAGTACCTGCTATTTTTTTCATCTCAGCATTCTTCCTTTTATTTTTATATGCGGAAAAATACATGGATTTAAATAAAAAAAGGAAAGCTAGAATTTTTTACCTTTTATCAGGAATAATGGTCGGTCTTTCTTATTTAACTAATGAAATACCACTTTTTCTAATTCCACTAATCTTCCTGTCATACATTATATGCAAAAGAAGGTTCAGATCTTATTTTTTTATAATATTACTTGGTTTTGCATTGGTGTTCCTAGTAGAATCTAGCTTTATGTTTATTAAGACTGGCAATTTTTTCCATAGGCCTAAAGTTATACATGACACTGAAGTAATGATTGGCGCAAACACAGATTTAAATTACTATCCAAGAGTTATGTTAAAAATTACAAATGTGAGTTATCAAACACATGAAGGTAATCTTGGTATTTTTATATACGTTTTAATAATATCCAGTCTTGTACTCTTGTTTAAGAGAGAAAAAAATGCCTATTTTTTAATTTTATCTATAGTCCTAATAATGTCTTATTTCGAGTTTGGGGTAATGACAGTTGGATTTAAACCAATAGCAAAATGGGTTCGCTATTTAGTAGTTTTTGGTCCTTTCATGTCTATAATAATTGCATCTTCCATAACAAAGGTAAATAACACAATACTTCAATCCACTGCTATCATATTGTTGTTTATTTTTTCCGTTCCTTACATAGGTGGTTCTACAAAAGCATACTATTCGTGGACGAGCTATATTTACGACACTTATGCATTTTTAAAAACTCTACCAGAAAAACCTATATTCACAGATCAAGGGAGTTTTGGTTTCTTAGAATTTTACTTTGGCTATAAGAAAAACATAAAATTACTCGAATATGCTAATTTGACAGATGTTAATGATTCCTATGTAATCATAGATGGCTCAAGAGGTATCGTTGAATTTCAACCAATGAGAGATGCATTACCTGATTTTGCTAAAAATGCTCCATCCAATTGGCGATTAGTTAAAAGAATTGAAGGGGGAATAATTACTCCGAAAGTATATTACGTTCCTAAAGATTAGGCGATTTATTGAAAAAAAATAATTTTTTACACAAGTATAAATGGGGCTTTATTGCTTTTTTTGGCTATATAATTCTCGCGATTGTATTAACTTACCCGCTAATTATTAGAATGTTTAATTATATTCCAGGTGCTGTTGGTGACGTATGGTTATTTGTTTGGAATATGTGGTGGTATAATAAAGCTATAACAGGGCTTCACACATACCCATTTTATTCATACTATCAATATTATCCTCAAGGTGTGACATTATTATTTAATAATAATATATTATTGGATAGTTTACTTTCTATTCCACTCCAAAGAATTTTTGGAATAGTATTCACTTTCAATATTTTTGTCCTATTGTCTTTCATTTTATCTGGTTTTGGAATATACTTATTAGTAAAACACCTTACCAATCATAGGTTATCTTCCTTTATAAGTGGAATTATATTCGCTTTCTCATCCTGGCGGTTTATAAAGGTTTTTGCCGGCCATATATGTTATTACGAAACTCAATGGATTCCATTTTATATTTTGTATCTAATTAAAATCACAAATAAGCCGAACAAGAAGGATGCAATAATAGCCGGAATTTTTCTTGCTTTATCAGCATTTAGTGATATTTACATACTCCTTTTTAATTTAAGTTTTACAGCAGTTTTTTTAATTTATAATCTACTATTTGAAAGGAAAATTGTATTAAATAAAAAATTTGGAAAATTTTTTGGCATTTCTCTCATTGTTTTTTTCATCATAACCTTCCCATACCTGTCTTTAATGATAAAAGATTATTTTTCGAATAAATTTATGCAACGTTCTATAGAAGAAAATATAATCTATAGTGCTGATCTTTTAGCTTTTGTAACGCCAACAATTTTTCACCCGCTATTTGGAGAACGAGTAAATTGGATGTATAATCCTGACAAAGGTTTTAGTGGAAATATATTTGAATCATCAGTTTTTATCGGTCATTTCGTTTTGATACTTTCAATTTTGAGTATAATAAAAATTAGAAAGAAAATGGGTTTATGGATATTTTCTGCACTAATTTTCTTTCTTTTATCATTAGGACCTTATTTGCACATAATGGGAAAAATGGAATTCACCGAGAATAATATAAAAGTACCTCTTCCATACCTATATTTATTAAAGATATTTCCTTTCATAGATGTAACTAGAGGGCCAAGCCGTTTTGCTATAATGTTTGTACTATCTTTATCAGTAATATGCGGTTATGGTTTAAAGTATTTCTTAACTTCGTCTTCTAAAATAGGTAAACTTATAAGATTTTTCTTAGTTTTTATTATCACTTTTTTAATAGTTTATGAAAGTGCAATCAGACCATTGCCAATGCTGTCAACAGACACGATTTTTAGCGAATCTACAGTAAATTTTTTCAAGAATTTATCAAATGATAAAGAGGATTATGCCATTTTTAATGTTCCACCAACTAGAATTGCAGACTATCTATATCTTCAAGTTATTTCTAATAAAAGACTGGTCAACGGGTTTGTTTCCAGGAATCCTTATGAATCTGAAAAGTTTTTAGACGTGACTCCTATAATAAGTGAACTAAGAAACCCAAATGCACCAAAAGATGTGAAAGATATAAGTGAACAGAATATTTCTGATATAGGTTTGAGCATCTTCAATTTTTATAATATAAAATATTTGATACTATATAAAGGAGCATATTTTAATATTCCTGATATACTTGAAAGACATATAGTTATGTTGAATAAAACTCTGAAGAGTCCCCCTATTTATGAAGATGATTACATAATTGTATACGAAATTAAAAAAGAAATGAACCTCAAACCATTTTTGATTCTTTATGACGGATGGGGCATAAGAGATTTTTGGTGGAATGGAATCGAAAGACAAGATGGGATTTTTTTTAGGGAAATAAAAGGCAATGCAACTATTAACTTAGTAAATCCGACTAATGCGAGTTTGAATGTTAATATAGGGTTTAGCCTGAAATCTCGGCCTGATAATAAATCAATTTCGATATCTTTAAACGATGTTTTTATACAAGATTTTCTAATAGAGCCTTATTGGAATAATATTACCATAAAAAATCTAACTATCAAACCTGGAACAAACATTCTGAAAATTAAAATTTTACCTTTAGAATGTTGCATTAACTTTAAAAAAATAGAAATGATAAAACAATGATTTTCTTATTATACGATATAGATTTAAAATTACTATTTTATAGTTTATCAGAATTAAGTGATGAGATGTACGTTCTAGGAATATGGGACGGCCATGATTGTGGCGCGGCAATAGTAGAAGGCAATAAGGTAAAAGTAGCCGTAAATGAAGAAAGATTTACTAGAAGAAAGCTCGAGGTTGGTTTCCCTGCGAACTCAATAAAATGTTGTCTTAATTATCTAAACTTAAAACCGACAGATATCACGGATATAGCAGTTACCACAACTGATTTTGCAAAGACTTTAACCAGAATTTTTCCAGGGGTAAAGGAAAATTATTATCTTTTTAGAAGAAGGAAGATGAAAAAACCTAAATTTGTAGATTTAAGAAGAGACATAAAATACAGAATAACTGAACAAAATGAAAAACCTCTCTGTAAAAGAATCACTAATTGGTATTTTGTAAAAAATTTGAGAAAATTAGGTTTTGACAATTTTAAATTACATTTTATAGAGCATCATTTGGCTCATTGTGCTGCTGCTTCATATTGCAGCGGTTTCGATAAATCTTTAGTCATAACGATGGATGGGGTTGGAGATGGTCTTTCTGGAACTGTAAATATATACGAAGACGGTGAGATTGAAAGAATTTCAGAAACTTTGGCAAAAGATTCTATAGGAATATTTTTTGAACAAGTTACAAACTTATTGGGCTTTAGAGAATTGGAAGATGAAGGAAAAGTTATGGCATTATCAGATTTTGCTTATTCAGTGCCAGATGAAGAAAATAATCTTTTGAAGCTTTTTAAGGTAGATGGCTTACAGATAAAATCTAATCAAACGACAGCCAGTAGATACAAAATGTTAAACAATATGTTATGGAACACACCAAGAGAAGAATTCGCTTATATGGCTCAAAGAGTCCTAGAAGAAAAAGTTGTTAAACTATTCGAGAATGCTATAGAAAAGACTGGATTATGGGATGTCTGTTGGGCTGGTGGAGTATCTTCTAACATAAAAGCAAACATGAGGATTAAAGATTTGCCTCATCTAAAAAGATGGTTTGTCTTTCCGCACATGGGTGATGGTGGATTAGCTATAGGGGCAGCACTTTACTTGAATTTTAAGTTGAATGGGATTAAAAAGTGCGAATTAAATGACATATATTTTGGACCAGAATATTCGGATGAAGAAATAGAGACAACTTTGAAAGAAAATAAGAATAAGTTAAATTTTGAAGAAAGGAATGATATTTCAAAATATGTTGGAGATTACATATCAAAAAATAATTTTATACTTTGGTTCCAAGGAAGAATGGAACTTGGACCAAGAGCATTAGGAAACAGATCCATCTTAGCACCAGCATATTCTATTGAGATAAAGGATAAACTTAATCTTCAAATAAAGAAAAGAAATTGGTTCCAACCATTTTGTCCTTCCCTTTTGAAGGAAGAAGCAGAAAAAATCTTCAGTGATGTTAAGGGTTACGATAGGTTCATGACAATGGGTTATAGAACTAAGCCTGAATTTAGAGATAGAGTCAAAGCAGTAATTAATATAGATGGTTCTGCACGACCTCAAATGTTATTCGACGAAAATCCAAAGTACAGAGTACTGATTGAACAAGTTAAAAAGAATACTGGAGATGGAATACTGCTAAATACTAGTTTTAACTTGCACGGTTACCCCATAGTTAATACTCCAAAAGATGCGATAGAAGTCATGTTGAAGACGAAAGCACCATGCATGGGTATGGGAAAGTTTTTAATCGAATTGAAATAAAGTATTCATATGGAAAAGATAAAATCAATAAAACAGTTTATCATAAGCTTGTTACCTTTACTTATTATAGCTAATTTTTTTGTTATTGCCTTATACTATCTAATCGGTTATTTTGAACAGCAAAATATCTCTGAAACTTTGATTTATATAGAACCGATATTCTTAGGTGTTAATTTTGCTCTGATTATAGGTTCATTTATTTTAAATTTAAAAGATTTGAAAAAGTTGTTAAAACCTATAAATAAAAAAGTTTGGTTATCAGTTATTGCAATATTCCTTATTGCTTTTTCTATTAGGATGTTTGTTGCTCCTCAAACTCATCGTGTTTTTTTCGATGAAGACATATACCTTGATATAGGGAAGGAAATTTTAACAGAGAAAAAGGCCTGCTTATGTAATTATGGTGATTATAAAGGCTGTTATGAATGTATTCTAATGAAATGGCCTAATGGCTTCCCATTCACAGTTGCAGTTGCCTTTGCAATGTTCGGAATAAGTGAATCAGTTGGTTATGCCTTAAACATATTCTTAGGAAGTCTATCTGCAGTTTTGATATTTCTTATCGGATATTTGATGTCGAAAGAAGTGAAAATTGGTTTGTACGCAGCTTTAATGTTTGCGTTAATCCCACAACATATCGTTTGGTCATCTTCTACAGCTTCTGAACCTATGTTTGTTTTCTATGCCTTATTAGCTGTTTTCGCATTTCTATTATCATTCGAATTCAACACTTGGTGGTCAAATTTATTTGCCATAAGTTCTTTGGCATTTGCAATGCAAGTCAAGACAGAGAGTGGAGCATTACTTGCAATATTCGGTTTGCTAATCCTTTTATTAGATAAAAAATTTAGAATAAAAGTAAATACAATTAAATTCCTCGTGCCTTGGATTATTTTCCTTATTTTAGTCACACCTTATATTATACATACTTATCATTCATCAAAGACAGATCCTTGGGGTAGCGAAGGAAAGATGTTTGGTCTTGAATTCTTCAAGGAAAATGCACCGACAAATGCATGGTTTTGGTTGTTTGGATATGAGACAATAGAGAATCCATTATTGTTTGCAATTTTTGCTTTAATCGGTTTTATATTTGTTTTCAAAAAAGAGAAAGGTATCATATTTTTCCTAGGTTCTTGGTTTATGATATTTTTCTTGGTTTATGCATTTTTCTATGCTGGCAGTGTCAGATATGGAACAGATGTTAGATATTCTCTAATAGGATATCCACCATTAATATTGCTGGCAGGATATGGAGTTTTCTTCTTACATAAAAATTTGAGTAAAAAAATAAAGCAGGATTTGGTGATTTCATCGATTCTTGTTTTAATTATTTTTATTTTTGGATTTTCTTTTTACTACAAATCTGTTAGCACAATGCCAACTGATATAATCGAGGCAAACCAAGCAAGAATATATCATGATTTTGTTTTTGATTATGCAAAGAAGCTAGATAAGAACTGCTACGTATTGTCGCATGTTTCAAGCATCTATCTTGTCTTAGATAAAGGGTCTTTACAAACTTGGAATGGACAAAATGAACAAGTTATGAGGGAACTATTCAGTAAGACTGATTGTGTGATATTCGATGATGGTTTTTGGTGCAATCTAGAACCATACAAATCCTCTGTATGCAAAAATATATTTGATAAGTTCAAAATCACTCCTTTAGATTCAATCACTGCTAAAGAAGGTAAACCGACTTACACTCTGTACAAAATCGAGAATCCTTACAAATAATTACTTCATGAAATATTTTCCCCTTTCTCTCTGTTCTTTATCTAACTGTGAATCTATCTTGTTCGCTCTTGGTCTACCTGTTTGTGGGTCTTTTCTAAAAGTTATTCCTACTTGTTTCAAGAATGTATTGAAAGCATTTTCGACATTAGAAGGTTCTTCAACATAACCTTCTTTTCCAGGTTTCCCAAGGAATACCATAGCTCTATCAGAAATTTGGCTCAAAAGCAATAAATCATGGTCTATTATCATCACTGAACAATCCTTTTTTTCAACTATTTTTCTTATCATATCGGCCAATGATAATCTCATCTCTACGTCTAGGAAAGCAGAAGGTTCGTCAAGTAGATAAATATCAGAATCCTGACTCATCGCAACTGCTATAGCAACTCTTTGTAGTTCTCCCCCAGATAATTTATTAATATCTCTTTCAAGAAGTTTTTCTAAGTTTAACGGTCTTATTATTTCAGAATTGTAACTACTAGTAGAAAATTCCTTTGTTATAGATGACAACAAATCATGAACAGTTCCATCAAAATCAGTTCGTGGATATTGTGATTTGTACGAGATTTTAACCTTACCATTTATATAACCAGAATCTTGTTTCATCTCCCCTGCAAAAATTCTCGCAAGAGTAGTTTTTCCTAAGGCATTCGCACCAAGAATTCCCATAACTTCTTTTTCGTATAATTTTCCATTTTTAGTCAATAATCTGAAATCACCTAATTTCTTTTCTATACCGTCGAATTCAATTAATATCCTATTCCCTCTACTTGATTGTACAAAACCTGATGCAAATTTTATAGCTTCTGGTCTGATTCTTACATTTTCTTCTTTTAAATAACCATCTAAAAATGTGTTTATACCGGTTTTAACAGGATAGGGATTAGAAATAATACCATAGACTGTTGGAACACCGTAGAATATATGAATTCTGTCTGTGAGAAAATCCAATGTTGCGAGGTCATGATCTGTGATCATAACAGATTTATTTTGGCAGAACTCTCTAATGGCTTTAGATACTTCTAATCTTTGGAAGACATCTAGAAAACTTGTTGGTTCGTCGAAGTAATATATATCGGCATCTTTAGCTAGAGAAGCTGCTATAGCAACTCTTTGTAGTTCCCCCCCAGATATGTCTTTTATTTGATCATCAAGTACATCATTTATATCAAATCTTTTTATCAACTCATCAAGAACACCCCTTTCATCTGTTTTTTCTATAAGTTTAGATACAGTACCAGTATAATTTTCAGGAATTTTGTCTACTCTTTGAAGTTTATAGGAGACTTTGATTTCTTTTTCTTTCAACTTTTCAAGATAATTTTGCAGTTCTGTTCCTCTAAACAACCTTATAAGTTCTGATAAATCGTAATTTTTTCTCGATTCCCCGAGGTTTGGCTTTATTTGTCCAGATAATATCATTAAAGCCGTAGTTTTACCAAGCCCATTAGGTCCCATTAAACCAACTACTTGTCCAGGAATTGGATAAGGTAATCTGAAAAGCAAGAATTTATTTCTACCAAAGCGATGTATAGGATGCTCTTTCAATTGCTCAGGTAGATTGACTATAGTTATTGCTTTAAAAGGACATTTATGTACACATATCCCACAACCTATGCATATATTTTCGTCTATCTTAGGAAATTTTGTTATTTCATCAATTGTTATACATTCCTCTCCAGTCTTATTTCTAGGGCAAACACGTTTACATAAATAATCACATTTTTTTGGTTTGCATAATTCAAAATCAATTACAGCAACTCTAGTCAATAGATCACCTTTTTTATAAATCCCAGAATATGGAATATAAAAAGCTATTCAAAGATCACGTCAATATCTACATTGAACATGGAACGTGAAATAGCAGCAAGGACTTCAGAAGATACAGGTAATTTTGTCCTATCTGATTTCGGTATTCTAATTATATAAACCTCCCCCTCTGGCTTATAAAGAATATTTATGCCTAGAATTGGTACCGTAAATAAAACTTCATTTATCAAATTCTTTAATTCCGATGGTTGATCTATTACCCGGATCGGCATATTCAATTCCTTAGCTATTTTTTTGACCATTCTCCCGTCCTTACCTATCAATCTTGAAACACCACCTTTTCCAGTTATTATCACAAGGATTTCATTTCCAAGAACTCTTTTTATTTCTACATCTTTTAAAGGTTTTTGATCTGTCAATAATTTATTCAAACGTCTATACATCTTTATTTCATCGGCTTTTATCTCATTTTTGCCTACTTTCTCTGCACATGCATTACAGAGTATATCGTTGTCTAAACAGACCTTACATATTGGAAATTGCATGAGAAAATCTTGTTATTTAAAGAATAAATCATTTTATATTTTTCAAAGATAAAAGTAATTATAGTGAATAATACATGGATAGAATGTTAATGACCTTAGTGGCCCTTGCTATTACTGTGGGAGGCGTTTTATCGTTCTGGTCTTCTAATCTTATAGGGAAAAGATTGTCAAGAGCTGAAAATGTGACAATTCCTATAACTTGTCAATCTGCCTTATTTAAGTTTTACTCTGGTAATTACAATAAAACTTCAAAAACATTATATGTTGTGCTCGAGAACAAAAGATCTATAGACCTAGGGTTAGAGAAGATTTATGTATTTTATCCTGATAGAATGGTGAATTTTACTTTGAATCAAGCTTTAGGAGGGAATATGCTAAAGTCGATAATAGTTAATAACGTCGAAAATGGTTTCATTTCAGGAGAAATAAAAACAAATTGTCCCAATGTTGCTGCTAGCTTTAGACGTTCTCAGATTATTGACACAATTTAAGTTTAAAATTCATATTTTAAGTGATGTGAATGCAAATAGGTTTAGTAGGTAAACCATCATCTGGTAAGAGCTCTTTCTTCAAAGCTGCAACTTTGATAGACGTTAAAATAACCGGTATTCCATTCTGCACTATTGAACCTAATATTGGTTGTGGTCATGTAATAGTTGATTGTATTTGTAAAAAGTATAATGTTAAATGCAATCCAAAAGTTGGTTTTTGTAAGAATGGCAAAAGATTTATCCCAGTAAAATTGATTGATGTGGCCGGTTTAGTTCCTGGTGCTCACGAAGGTCGTGGTCTTGGCAATAAATTTTTAGATGATTTAAGACAGGCTTCTGTTTTAATACATATAGTAGATTGTTCGGGTACTAGGGACGCTGAAGGAAAAGAAGCAACAGACTATGATCCATCTCTTGATATTAATTTTTTGGAAAAAGAAATCGATTTATGGTTTGCAGGTGTTATAAAAAAGGCCATAGAAAAATTTTCTAGAATTTCTACATCTGCGAAGACTGATTTAGTACAAATATTAACAGAAAACTTGAGCGGTCTTGGCATAACAAAAGAGCATGTAATTCAAGCTTTGGATAAAAGTTCTATAGGTGACATACAAAACTTTGCAACAGTGATAAGAAAGATTTCTAAGCCAATAATAATTGCAGCCAATAAGATAGATATGAAGTCTTCACAAGAGAATTTCGAAAAATTGAAATCTAAATACAGTGACATGTTAATAATACCAACAAGTGCTGTATCTGAGATAGCATTGAAAAAAGCATCTGAAAGATGCATTATAGATTATTTGCCTGGTGATGATTTTACTATCGTTGATAATTCAAAACTTGATGAAAACCAAAAGAAAGGATTAGAAGTTATTAAAAAAGAAATTATAGAAAAATATGGTTCCACTGGCGTACAGAAATGTTTGAATAAAGCTATATTTGATAAACTCGACTATATAGTAGTTTATCCTGTCGCTGACATTAACAAGTTAACTGATAATAAAGGTAATATTCTGCCAGATACATTCTTAGTTAAAAATGGAACAACATTGAAAGAATTCGCATTCATGGTTCATTCTGATATAGGTGAGAAATTCTTAGGTGGGTTGGAAGCTAAGACAAAACGTAAACTCGGAGCAGACTATATTCTGCAGAATAACGATGTAATTGAAATTTTATTCCAGAAAAGATAGATTTGCAACTAGTTTTTAAAATAACAAAGGAAGTTTTATTAGAGAGGACGCCGAATTATATATTAAGAGGGAAAATCGATTAATCAAACTTTTAAAACTAGTTGCAAATTTAAAATGGTTATGCTATGATCGAATTGGAAGGATTGAAAGGAGGAAATTTAAGAGAAAAAATTTTCGAGATAATATCAACTCATTGGCCGACTTATGTCAGAGGTGTTATCGAGGAATTGGGTTGGGAGAGGGAAAATATATCCAACGTAACTAAGGTAAAATATCATTTCGATCAACTGGCCAGGGAAGGTAGAATAAAAATAAAAAAGATTGATCGTGCACTAGTGGCTTGGCCGGCTGAGGTTGAAAGAATAAGAGTTGTACACGATTTTATAAGAGGAATGTAGGAGGTAATAAAATGCCGAAAAATGTATTTTCAGGTGTTGGAATTAGTAATAATCAGAATCCTTTAGAGGCCGGTAAAGAAGCTGCAGAAAAAGCAATAAATGGCCTTGAAGGTCATAAACCGACATTTGCTTTTGTGTTTGTCGGCTCAAATTATGATTTAAAGAAATTAAACCAAAGTATCAAAAAAGTGTTAGGAAACTGTCAATATGTAGGGTGCACCACTTGTGGTGAAATCTCTACTTATGGTTTTTCAAGACATTCTTGTACGGTCCTTGCAATCTCATCTGAGTATATTAAATTCGGTGTAGGTATTGCGAAAGGCGTTTTAAAAAATCCAGAAAAGGCGACTGAAGCAGCTATTAATCAATCATTAAAATCGATAAAAATTGACAAATATGTTGACCCTTATATCAGTTTTGTAGCGATGAAAACAAAAAAACCATCTGAACTCGTGAAAATGAAGCCATATTGTACGATGATTTTTACACCAGGACTTGGTCCAATATCTGTGAATAATGATGCAATCATATCAACGTTGAATAAAATCATAGGGAGATATATTCCAGTGATTGGTGCAGGTGCAGCATCAGATGAAATATTCGTCAACAAGTTTATGTTTGTAAACGGGGAGGTCTACGATGATGCAATAATAACATTGTTCATTGTGTCTGACGTAAAAGTTGGTTTTGGATTGGCACATGGGTTCAAACCTATGAACACGAGTGCTTACATAACAAAAATGAAGGGTCTTGAAATACTAGAAATTAACAACAAAAATTCTGTGGAAGTTTACAAAGGCATTACGGGCGTCGACCTTTCAAAATGGGCATTAACACCACAGAGTCTTGGTTCTAAAGAAGCTGTATCATTCCTCAGACATCCGTTTGCATTACAAACATTGAGTGGAAACTACATCATGAGACATGTTCTTGCAGAAAAACCACAAAAGAGCCTAAGGTTTTGTTTCAGTGTTCCTAAGAATGCACCTTTAGTCCCGATGGAAGGGGATTTAAATGAGATTGCAAATGCCGGTGGGGAATCGATTAAAAAAGCAATACAGGATGCTGGAAGTGAAGATGTCGTCGCAGCTATAACTTTCAGTTGCCTTCTAAGGCAAATGGCTCAAGGCAAAAACATAGAAAAAGAAATAAGTAAAGTCAATAAAGCAATTAAAAATAAGCCAATGAATGGATTCTATTGTGTCGGAGAAATAAGTTTCTTTGAAGACTCACCGATTACTTCACAACAAGAGAGTATCGTGACTATGGTAATAACCGATACCTTGCTAAGTGATGGTAAGATATAGATGGACATTCCCTATATTGAAAGAGCAAAACCAGATGAAGTTAAAAAGATTCAAACAAAGTTACTTCGAGATGTAGTAAATAGGGTTTACAACAATTCAAAATTTTACAGAGAGATGTTCCATGAAAATAATCTTTCACCTTTTGATATAAAAACGATTGAAGATCTTAGAAAAATACCATTCACTACAAAAGATGACCTCAAGAAAAGAAATTGGGATTTTTTGTGTGTTTCAAATGAAAAGATAGTAGATATTGTTGCTAGCAGTGGAACTACAGGAAATCCAACATACATCACTTTAACTAAAAATGATACAGAAAGGCTTGCTAGCAATGAGGAAAAAAGTTTCTTGTGCGCAGGGGCAACATCAAGTGATATATTTCAATTGTTAATAACCCTCGATGGGATGTTTACTGCAGGAATGGCATTCTATCGTGGAATAACTCGTCTAGGTGCATGCGCTTTGAGAGTTGGTCCTGGAAACAGTGAAATGCATTTGAGGTTGATGAAGGAACTAAAACCCAATGGAGTTGTAGGTGTTCCTTCGTTTATGTTAAGGCTTGAAGAAGTGGCTAATCAAGAAGGAATTGATATTTCTTCTTTTAACTTGGAGAAAGGGATGTTTGTAGCTGAAGCTTTAAGGAATCAAGATATGAGTCTCAACAAATTGGGTAAAAAAATTGAAGACTCATGGGGTATAGAATTATTTTCTACATACGGTAGTACAGAAATAGAAACTTCATTTTGTGAATGTACAAAACACACTGGATTACACATGCATCCTGATTTAGTGATAATTGAAGTGTTGGATAAAAATGGTGAGCCAGTTGAAGATGGAGAATACGGTGAACTAGTAGTAACTACTCTTCAAACTGAAGGTATGCCCTTTCTGAGGTTTGAATCAGGGGATGTTACATTTTTGATGACAGATGAATGTGAATGTGGTAGAACTGCTACTAGAATTGGTCCTATTCTTGGAAGAATGGATCATATGATGAAAGTAAAGGGAACTAATGTTTATCCCGGACATATCGAGAATGTATTGATGAGCTTTCCCGAAGTTGATGATTATGTGATAGAAACATATACAGGGAATGATTTTTCTGATAAAATTATTGTAAAAATAGCAACCAAAAAACCGTCAAAGTCATTAGAGGAGAGTATTAAAGAGAGTTTTAAGGCATTAATTAGGACAACTCCTGATGTAAGTTTAACATCGCTGGATGAAATTAAAAAAATACAGTTTGCTCATGGGGAAAGAAAACCAAGAAAATTCATCGACAAGAGAAAAAAAAAGAAATTTTATAGAGATGAAGATAAATGAAACAGATTGAATTGGATGGCATGAATTTAACGATTGACGATCTTTTTGAAGTAGTTAAAGGAAATAATGAAGTAAAACTATCCGAAGAATCAAAAAAGAAAATAATCACGTCAAGAAAACTCGTGGAGAAATGGATTTCTGAAAATAAGGTTATTTACGGAATAACAACTGGTTGCGGACCGATGTGCAATCGACTTATACCACCAAAAAAAGCTGAAGAATTCCAAAAAAACTTAATACGCAGTCATTCTTCAGGTATTGGTGATTATTTTTCAAGTGATATTGTAAGAGCTATAATGCTGGTAAGAGCTAATTCTTTAGCCAATGGGTGTTCTGCAATTAGACTTGAAACGTTGGAGACTTTGATCGAATTCATCAACAAACATATTCATCCATGCATCCCAGAGATGGGTTCTGTTGGGGCCAGCGGTGATCTGGTTCCTTTATCCCACATGGCTTTAGCTTTGATGGGCGAAGGCAAGGTAGAGTACGAAGGAAAAATAATGGATACTAGTAGTTTATTGAACAGTTTAGGTCTAAATAAAGTTGATTTAAGCTATAAAGAAGGATTAGCTTTAATCAATGGTACTTCCGCTATGACTGGTATAGGTGCTTTATGTATTTATTATGCAGAAAGACTTCTAAAAGTTGCTGAAATTGCTGCGGCTCTATGCATTGAAGTTTTAGGTAGTATATCTGAACCCTTCGATGAAGAATTACATTTAGCAAAACCCCATGAAGGTCAAATAATAGCAGCGAAAAACATAAGATCTTTAATTAAGGGAAGTGGGTTAATAAAAAGCCCGGAAACAATTCAAGAAGTATTACATAATGAAATAAACAATAGTAGTGGTGTTTACAAATCAAAAAATGAGATACAAGATGGTTATTCCGTCAGATGTACGCCTCAGGTTTTAGGAGCTGTTATGGATACTATTGAATTTGTTAAGAAAATTGTAGAAACTGAGATGAACTCTGTCTCTGATAATCCTCTAATTTTTGTCAATGTTGAAAAAGCTATTCATGGTGGTAATTTTCATGGTCAACACATATCAATGGCCATGGATTATTTAGGAATAGCTCTAACAGAAATGGGAACTATATCTGAAAGAAGATTAGCTAGGCTTCTTGATGAAAAATTGAACAAGGGTTTACCACCATTCTTATCAAATAATGAAGCAGGTCTGCAGAATGGGTTTATGGGTATTCAGTATGTGTCTACTTCATTAGTTGCTGAAAATAGGGTGTTGGCTTCACCTGTGAGTATTGAATCAATAACTACGAATGCAAACAATCAAGACATCGTAAGTATGGGAACTATTGCTGCTAGAAAAGCAATGAGGATATTAAAAAATGTGGAATATATTCTCGCTGTTGAATTGATATGTGCTGCTCAAGCTGCTGAACTGGTCGGACATGAAAAACTTGGAATTGGAACTGAAAAGGCATATGAAATCATCAGAAAATATGTTAAACCATTAAACGAAGATAGATCATTTCGTGAAGATATTGAAACAGTTGCACGATTGATACACGGCAATGAACTATTAGATGGTGTTGAAAAATTAGTTAGTTTATGGTAAAGTGAGGTGTTCTTATGAAAATGATAATCGATGGTGAATTTGTAGATTCAGTAAGCGGTGATACTTATGAAGTATACAACCCTTACAATGGGAAAGTTATAGATAATGTTCCAAAAGCTAACATAGAGGATACAAAAAAAGCTATAGATGCGGCAGATAGAGGAAAGAATATAATAAAAAACATGGATTTAGATCAAAGAATAGAAATATTGTCTGAAGCTTCTAAGATAATAAAAAGATCTAAAGATGAGTTTATAGATTCTTTGATAGATAATGCTGGTCAACCAATAAAACATGCAAGCTGGGAAGTTGAAAGAACTTATAAAACTCTCGAAAATTCATTGTTGCAAGTAAAAGAATTGTATGGAGAACAACTTCCATCACAATTCTCAGATAAATTTATTTTTACGATTAGAGAACCTGTTGGACTTGTGAGCGTTATATTGCCACTAAACGCTCCTTTAGCCTTACCTTCGATAATATTAACACATTCATTGATTGCTGGAAATAGTATAGTTTTAAAAGCCGCTTCTGAAACACCATTATCCGGATTAAAATTTGGTGAGGCTTTATTGTCTGCTGGTTTACCTAAAGGTGTTTTCAATGTGATAACTGGTTCTGGTAAAGAGTTGGGTGGTGAATTAATAACAAACCCAAAAGTGAATATGGTTACTGCATTCACTGGAGTTGATGCTGCAAAAGCAATCGCTCTGCAGGCAGCGGGAATTTTAAAGAAAACTCTATTTGAGTTGCCAGGAAAAAATCCATTCATAGTATTGGATGATTGTGATATCAAGAAAGCAGTTGATGCATGTGCTTATGGTGCTTATGTTAATTCTGGCCAAATATGTATGGCAGTCGAAGTGGTTATGGTTCAAGAGAACGTAATGGACGAATTCACTGAGTTACTTGTTGAGAAAACTGAAAAATTAAGAACTGGCGATCCTAGAGATTTAAGAACTGACATAGGTCCTTTGCCGAGTAAAGGGGTTTTGGAAGTTGTGGATAGACAAGTAAAAGATGCTGTGAGTAAAGGGGCAAAAATATTGACAGGCGGAAAATATGAAGGGTTAATCTATGAACCAACTGTGTTAACTGATGTAACGCCTGATATGGAAATAGCAAGAGAGAGAACCAGTGGTCCTATTGCTCCCATAATTAAAATAAAAGATTTGAAAGAAGCAGTAAAAATATCAAACAATTTGAAGTTAGGTTTGAGAGCAAGTGTATTTACGAATAATCTTAAGAGTGCACTTTATTCTATCCTTAATCTTGAATTTGGCGGGATAATGATCAATGGAGCAACTTTCTACATGGAACATCATTTTCCATGGGGTGGTTTCAGAGACTCAGGTATAGAGGCCATGGAATATCTGCTTGAAAAACTAACTAACAGAAAATTGATAACTATTCATGATATCCTTTCTTAAAGGATGTATTGAAATAGTAAAAATACATAATTTATTATTGGTGTTAACTTGAAATCAAAACATACATATGTCGTTCTGATTGATTTGATAGAAGTGTTGCCGTTTGAATTTAAATTGACTAAAACAAAACCCGATGGTTTAGATATGCTTGATGGGGAAGCTAAAAAATCAGAAGAGGAATTATTTAAATTTATTACAAGACTTGAAAAACATTTTAAAGAAGAATTAAACTTCATCGGTGAAGATATAATAGGTGAAAAATTCTACAAAAGATTCCTTTTCAAAAAAGATGGTTTTCTAGAAATAATGTACCAACCACCAGCAGCATTGATAGGACATTTCGTTGAATCGAACAGAGCCAAAAAATTCGCTAAAGCCTTAGAAAAAGTCATAGACGAAACAGTAAAAGATAATAAAGCCAAGATGGTTCTCAAGAATTTAATTGAAGTCAACACAGAAAAGCAAGAGCCTTTAACCTACGAGAAATGGAGTAAATTGACAAAAATTAGAGGTCTGGTATCAGAATGATTTCTGCATTCCTTTCAAAGCTTTTAACGGCTAGACAAGCCTCTTTTACCGAGGATGAGATAGAGATATTCGATTTAAACTTCTGCATGCAGCCAATGTCGAGTTTAATTGATTTTCAGAATGAAATTAAGAACAAAGAAATGATGGAAAAATTTGGATATCTGATCTCCGAATCGATCATATTACACTTTAAAAAGAGATTTGCCATCGAAGAAAAGAAGATCACTAACCTTTGGAAAAATATTTTTGATATAAGTGGTTTCGGTAAGATGGAAGTAGTAAATGTTACTGAAAATGTGAATATTTTAAAAATAGCAAAAAACAATTTTGCCAGACTTTATTCAGAAAAATATGGAAAGCAAGGAGAACCTATCTGTCATATAATCTCTGGCATATTCAAGAATTTTGTAGAAAAAACTACTGGCAAAAAAGTAGAAGTAAAAGAGACAAGTTGTATAGCTATGGGCAATAAAGTTTGTACTTTTGAGATAAGAGCTATTCAATGATTTTTATTCCTCTTTCTGTTATTTCGAAAGGATGCGTATTCAAGTCATGTTTTGTTCTTCTCATTTTCTTTATGAATAAACTTCTAGGCTTACCACCCACTACATCTACTCCACATTTTAGAACTATTACACCGTCTGCAATGAATTCTTCGATACCAAATCTGCTTATACCATCTGAACGTTCATCAACTTCTGAAACCATAAGTGTCGTGACGCCCATTCTTTTTAATTCTTTGACAAGATAAATGAGATTGTATCTTATATCTTTGGATTTATCAGCATATTCTCCAATCAAGGTTATAGAATCTATGACTAATCTTTTTGCATTTATCTCTTTCACATTCTTCAGTATTGTTTGTACAATTTTTCTAATGTTTTGAGGCTCTATGTATACAAACCTACATTGCCCTATTTCTTCTGACTTAGCAAAATCACGTCCGAACATTTGTAAGTCATTTCTTATATCTTCTGTACTTTGTTGTAATGTAATGTAAACGCCATTTTCTCCAGTACACAATGCATTCCATATAAACTGAGAACAAAAAATAGTCTTTCCAGTACCAGCCTCTCCAGAAATTAAAATAGCAGCATTTGGTATGAAACCCCCTTCTAATAGTCCATCCAAGTTAGTAATACCTGTAGGAATTCTATGTATTGCTTCTTTAGCTACAAATGGTTTTTCTGTAATTTTTTCAATTGCAAGTAATTCAGATTTTTCTTTGAAGGATAATTCTTCTTTTTTTCCTTCAGTTACCCACATAATTAATAATTTAAGTAGTCGCAATATAAGGTTTTCTTTTTGAAATTTTCAGAAAAATAATCAATAAGGATCCTTTAGACCATGACCTGTTAATACACAAACTGCACTTCCATTCAAATTCTCTTTAATTTTTAACATACCTGCGAGAGAAACAGCACCAGCCGGTTCAACATATAACCCCTCTTTCTTTGCTAAGAGTTTCAAAATGAACAAAATTTCTTTATCAGTCACAGTTTCTCCAAAACCCTTAGAATTTCTTAATGCATTTAAAGCCTTTTGACCATCTAGGGGATCGCCACATTCTATTGCAAATGCAAAAGTTCTTGGTTTCTTTATCGGTTCAATTTTTTTACTTCCTTTTTTGAAAGCCTTGATAACTGGCGAACATCCTTCAGCCTGTATGCCTATCATTTTAGGTAATTTTTCTACCAATTTTACTTTCTTTAAATCATTCAATGCGTCCCACACAGCATAGATTAAAGTTCCATTACCTATTGGGCATACTATAAAGTCAGGAACATTCCAATTCATTTGATCTGCTATCTCAAAACCAACTGACTTCTGTCCTTCACCGCGATAAGGATAATCACCCATCAAATAACTTTTATTTTTACGCGAATATTTTAAACATAATTTTACTGCATCAGGATAATTTTTACTTGTTTTATCTATCTTAGCTCCGTAAGCCATAATTTGCTTTATTTTTATCCCTGATGCATTTCTTGGCAGAAATATTCTACATCTTATACCAGCCTTTCCACAATATGCTGCAACGGAAGCGCCCATATTTCCCGTGGAAGCACAACAAACTTCTTTCATCCCCAATTCTATCGCTTTTGTTACTTCTACAGAAGTCCCCCTGTCTTTGAAACTTCCAGTAGGGTTCATGCCTTCATATTTCAACCATACATCTAAATTTTCATTAGAAAAATAATGTGATTTAATTAATGGTGTCCCGCCTTCCATGAGTGTGACTTTATTTGATAAATCAACAACAGGATAGAACATCCAATATTTCCAATGCCATGGATGCTCCCTTAAGAATGATTCAGTAACTATCACGTCTTTAATTTTATCATAATCATAAACTATATCTAACGAGCCATTGCATTTTCTACAGCGGTAGATATTTTCATTTGGACTATATTTTTCACCGCACTCAACACAGACTATAGATTTTGCTGTTACCATTAAATAATATTTTGATTTTTAAACTTAAAGTTTCAAAAAATAATGAGATATCAATGGCAATGTTAGTAGTAAAGAATTTTTGTTCTAGTAGCTTCGAAGAATGCCAAGTTCAGATTCAGATAATTAAAGATTTAGAAAGTAGATATGTTGGTAGAGTTGTTTTTGAAAATCTTAATTCAAAAGAAAATGAAGGTCTAATTGAAAAATACAGGATTAGAAATTATCCAACGATGATAATAGAGTGCAATGGAGTTGAAAAAGAAAGATTTGTTGGCTTAACCCAAGAACTTTTCCTTAAAAGGGCCTTAGATAAAGTTCTAAGTGAATGCAAATGAAATTCTACCGAGATACTATAACACTTGAAACTCGAAAAAATTTTCAGTACATTAATATCACTGATAAAATTCAATCTATTGTAGACAAGTCAAAAATCAAAGAAGGTATGATTTTTATTAACTGTTTTCATAATACAGCCACTGTTATAATGCAGGAGGATGATGATACCATTCATGAAGATACTAAAAAAATTATAGAAGAATTAATCCCCATGAACAGGAATTATAAGCATTCATATGAAGGAAATGCTAATGCGACTAGTCACATAAAAAATCAAATTTTAGGTAATTCAAACTTAACAGTACCAATAAAAAATGGAAGACTGGCTCTCGGCACTTGGCAGCAAATATTTTTCTTGGAATTGCTAGAATCAAGAAATCGAACAATTATAGTGACGGTTTTCGGGGAGTAATATTAAATTCCGTCAATTTCATTCTCAATTTCTCTTTTTCCATTTCATTTGTTTCTACTAAAACTTTTCCCTTATCAGGTTGTCCACGAATTAAAACTGAATTATTATCAGCAATTAAGACAGCTGGAAATCCTAATAAATCCTCCTCACCATTAACTACTACTGCACTCTTTGATCCTAATGCTTCTTTTATAATACTCCAGGATTCTATAGAAATCATGCCTGGTAGGTTATTTAATGAGAATTTGTTATCATAATGTTCAAGGATGAAATCTTTATAATCAACTGGTTTTCTTTTAACCTTACCATCGATAATAACATTTTTTGGTATGAAACCATTTTTAATCAAATCATATGATACTTCGTCTCCCACAGAAATTACATTCTTTATTCTCCTTTTTTTTATATAAGAAATAAGTTTTTTTGTGGTTTCAGTATTTTTTCCTTCGAATATTTTACCCGACGGTTTTTTCAATACATTGCGTAATTTATCAGTTATAACATAATCTATCAAAATTCTACCTTCTTTATCTATTTCATCTTTTCTTATTCTTGTTGATGATATAATTCTACAATCTTCGGAATATAGGTAAGGAATTAGAATTATCTTTAAGGGTTTCAACCCTTTTTTTATCCTTATTTTATTTATTTTTTTGCAGTTGGATTCTGTTTCTTTAGTTGCAATTATAGCATCCAAATCTTCGATGTCTACAGAAGGACCGAAACGATTATCGATTGGAAAAATTTCAAATTTCTTTCCATATTTTTTTGCAAATTCTTCAATCTTTTTTTTCCTTTTTTTGTATGGCCATACAGAGTTAGAAGTTACGATTTTTTTAAGTAAAACATTTGTTGTTAGGCCGATTAAAACTTCCTCTCCTAAAGAGAAAGCTTTATCTAAAAAGTATTCATGGCCGATATGAAATCTATCGAATGTTCCACCAATTATAACTTTCTTATACCTCATGACAATAAAAGAGTAAGTAAAAAATATAAAAAAATACCAATTTATATCCAATAGGATAAAAAAATAATATGAAAACAATTTTTCTAATATCTTTGTTTTTAAGTTTTATCTTAATTCTTGCAGCAGGAATTAATGCGTATGAAGCATCAAATACGGATATTGAATCAGGGTTTAATTTAAAAATTAATTATGTGGGTAAAAGTCTAAATTATAGCAATAACTTAGCCGTTACATTAAAGGATTCGGGTATAAAATATAATCCACAAGATTTAACGGATTATTCAGATGCTGATTATATACCGCTTATAATTAAGTACGATAGTCCTGTTGAATTTGGAGTTACGGGTCAAGTTTCTGACATAAGTTCATATTCATCAAATACTGTTACCATAAATTCTATTAAAAATGTAGCCACTTCTAAGGGCGGGGTTTTTAAAACATCTTATAAAACCATTCCTTATGTTGCAGTAAAAATACCTAAAAATAGAATAAAAGAATTCACTTCAGATTTTTCATCACTTGGAATAAAAGTCTCCGGTGTTTATGTGGATTCGCATGTTAGTGCTTTTTTGAACGATACCACTAAGATAATTAAGAGTGATGTTTGCACAGGTTCTACTCAGGGATGTACCATTTATACGAGAGAAAGTGACTGTACTTCACACGGATGTCTATGGAAAAATGGTGGTGCGGGTGTAACTATTGCTATTTTAGATACAGGCGTGGATAAGACTCACCAAGATTTAGATGATTTAGATGATAATCCAAGTACAAATGACCCAAAAGTTGTTAAAGAAAAATGTTTTTGTAATAATAATGGCCCTTGCTGTCCAAATGGTCAGGCTATAGATGACAATGCACATGATGGATTTGGTCATGGAACACATTGTGCTGCTATCGCTGCTGGTACCGGAAAAGCATCTAATTACAAATTTGTTGGAGTGGCTCCAAAGGCTAAGATTTTAGCAGTTAAAGTTCTAGATGATAACGGCGGGGGTACATCCAGTGACATAATTTCTGGAATTGAGTGGGCTGTAGCGAACGGTGCGAATATTATTAGTATGAGTTTAGGAACTCACTCAGGAGTTAGAGATCCTCCAATGGAAGATGCTGTTAGACAGGCTATATCGCAGGGAGTAACTGTAGTAGTTGCTGCTGGTAATTGGGGACCAGAAAAAAATACTATAGCCTCACCCGGAGTTGTTGCAGAGGCTATAACTGTTGGTGCATCCCAAAAAGATGACTTCTCATCTCAGTATAGTAGCAGGGGTCCCGCGGATTACATATTTAAACCAGATGTATATGCACCTGGAGGGGATGTGAATTTTACATGTTGTGATGGTACTAAACCTTGTTGTAAATATCCTCAAGGTGTATTTTCAGCTATCCCCTCAGAAGGTTATTTTTGGACAAATTGGGAACCTTTCTGTAAAGATTTTATAAATGACTATTATATGCGTTTGTCTGGCACTTCGATGGCTACACCACATGTAGCAGGAGCTGCAGCAATAATAAAACAGATGCATCCCGATTGGGTGCCAGCACAAATTAAATCTGCTTTAGTCTTGACCGCAACACCTATAATAAGAGAAAAAGCTGCGAGTTGTAAAGGCAGTCCACATGACTGCAATGCACATAGTGGTGATGCCAATCATGATGGGAATATAGACCCGTCTGATGTTTTAAAATGCACTGAATCACTATGTTCCAGCACAGGTCTTCCAAATAATATATGTTATGGTCAGCATGCACCTTGCAGTTCCTATAACAGTAATTTAGCTCTTTGTATAGCTCATGGATGTTCATGGGCAGTAAGTCCAACTTATGAAGATGTTGGTAGGATAGATGTATTCGAATCTTTAAATGCATCAATATGGACAAGCCCATCCATATTAAGCATGGGTGCAGTTGGTGTAGGGGATACTCAGGTAAGAAAAGATCTAATTGTTGCAAATGCTGGCATGAGTAAAAAAGGCATTCGTTTAGTTGGGGACAGTAATTTTGTAATGCAATTTTCTGCTAATGATTTTTGTTTACAACCATCAAATAAAAATACTGTAACCATTACGATCGATATAAGTTCCTTGGCATTAGATTATTACACTGGCAGATTAAAAGTAGAGACATTTCCAAATTGTAACTTTGGTTCTTTGGAAAAAACATATTATTTGCCTTTTAACTTTCTTAAAATGAGAGAAGTCAGGATGAATTTTAATATTCAACAATACTTTACTCCGGAATATGTCGGTTGGTTCTGGAGAATTAAGAATAAAGCAGATGGTACTTTCGAGAGCGTAGATTTAACTCAAATTGATAGTGATACTTACCACTTTTATACAAATAAAGAAGAATTTGATTTATATGGCTTCATAGAACAAAAAAATGCCTTATCCCCTACAGCTGAAAAATATAACTTCTTTGCACGTCGTGTAGATTTAAGAGGAAAAACTTCATTAGACTTGTATTTTAACACCAATAATGTTAATACACTTAGTTCAAATGCGGCATCTATCATACAATCAAAAAACATGGAAACCTTGTATAATGAAATCGATTTTGGTACAGGCAATATTATAGATGGTGCATTTAATTTTATTTTTTACGATTATAATAGTATACCATTGGGTAACATTGTTTTAGGTGTTGATGTACCATCAGATACTTACTTTAAAGATTATTTTGTAAATGTTAAACCTATTGCAGTAGAAGATATTAATTTATGGAGATCTGGTTTAGGTAAAAAAATTTTGATTCTACCTTTTAATTTTTCTTATCCATTCACTCAATTAACTGATAATATACTTGATTCCAGAATTAAAAATTCTACATTAACTTTCTTTAACAGCGTGAAAAATGATAACGGGTTTAAAATTGGATTTTATCCTTACTCAGCTAGCCAAGATTTATCGTATTTATCGTATATACAATATACAAATCTATCTTTACCGTCGAGGTATGAATTTTTATATAGGGAAAATTGTGATTGCCTTAACTGCAAGTATCTAATTAAAATAATGCCATATTTGTTTTCAGACTTAAACTTTTATGTTGAGAGTTGGAACGGTCAATCCGATATTAATCAGCCAGGTTCGATGCCGAGTGAGATTACATTCTTCGAAAAACCGTTTGATTTTAACATTAGCTTATACGGATCTACAATAAATGGTTATCTACTTGATTATGATAAATTTACTAAAAAATTGAATGTAGAAACATCAACAATTTCACTCAAAGTAACAAACCCTTCTGGGGCTGTAAGTTATATTTACACACAACCCGATTTAAGTTGGTGGGGTTCATTATGCCAAGGCTCATGTCCAACAGGCAATTATAAGGTTGATTTTGATAGCTCAGATATGATAGTTGGAATGAAAATTTTAGCAACAGCTACTATAAATTATGATGGTTCTACTTTTCATTTGTTAACCATTAGCAGAAGTTATCAGACTGGTGCCTGCACAGGTAATATAAATTTTTTATATCCTGAAAGTGCTTATGCGTACTCAACTGCCTCAGCTGTTGTAAATGGCATTACAAATTGTTATTTTAACACAATGGGAATGTACAAAAGCATTCTTATAAAGCAGAATTCTTGTACCAATACTAATATTGCATGTAGTATAGCATACAGACAATCTTGTGAAACATACGGATGTAGCTGTCAATTTACTACTCTTGCAACCACTGGAACTTACAATTACTATGCATGCATTGACAAGAATAATAATGGAGTTTTTAGTGATACGGGCGAATCAGCGATGAAAACATTACAAATTACAAATAATCCAGCAAAATGCCTAGGGGATGTTGATGGTAATATTATTACTGAAAATGGTGTTAATTATAAAACAGTACAACTGACTGACCTCGTGACATTTGCTCGCGCATATGGATCTAACTGCGGCAAAAACAGTTGTTCATGTGACCTCAGATGGAACCCTGATGCTGATTTGAATGGGGATTACACTGTCAATCTTCAAGATTTAGTAACATTAGCTCAACATTATGGATGGAAGTATGACATGCAGTGTAATTTTATTGGTCATGTTTAATATCTAAATGAAGGTAGAAAATTAACAATATTCTTCATTTTTTCATAGTTTTATTAAATTATAGATAAATTTATAATTAGAAAAACAAAATTATTATAAAAGGTACTTTTATGGTTAAACTAATTTTTTTAATTCTAGCCTCATTTTTTCTTATAAATTTGCCTTTAGTTTTATCTGTATCATGTCCTTATACAACTGCCACTCTACCTTGTCCAGGTATTGTCAATCAAGGAGACAACGGAAAGGGCTCAGTTGAGTATTTTAGCTTCTCATTTGCATCCACAATGCGTGTAAAGGTCCTAATGACACCTGCTACCCAGACAAATCAAGGACCAGATTACGATCTTTATACGTCTTGGTCAGCTGATACATGTCCTTATACGGCTACTTTCACTTCTACTGATTGTGGTTATGATTTGCCGGGTGCGGGAATAAATGAATCTTGTTCAAGATGGGCAGATCCACCATCTGGCAAAGGTCCATTACCAGCTGGAACTTACTGGATTGCCGTCCATCATTATAATGGCGGATGCACAGGGCCAAATTGTGGTTATAGATTAACTCTTGATTGTCAAGCAACGACATCCACCACAACTACTTCTACATCAACTACAACCACCGCGCCTCAATACAATATTAACTGTGATCGCCAGTCCCAAAGTCATAGCTGTAATCCTATTTACAAAAGTGTAGACAGGATAGAGAGCGTTGTTGTTTCTAACCCAACATCTCTACAATGTGACCAGCGAGGTGTTCCTGTCACTATAACATGGATTGGTAGACATAATG